>OERO01000224.1_pt1 | contig 13338 bp, 9 predicted proteins | sample 1540041 | NCBI WGS metagenome assembly OERO01 (sample SAMEA3891234, study PRJEB23780) | metagenome | biome: terrestrial biome; feature: animal house; material: water of meat washing | place: Italy | collected 2015-05-12
GTACAGCACCTGCTGTAAAACAACTTCGTCACAAACTACTTATGGCTGGTTGCGGTGCTATTAACTTACAGATTGATGAGATTGGTTCCAACCTCATTGCCAACGTTGAAGTACTTAACCTGTTCCTTGAGTTGTATGACCAGGGGAAAGTAAAACAGAAGTTAACCAAGAACACTGCTGAAAGTATTCGTGGTGAAGAATTGGATGGTAAGACTCCTGCTAACCTGCTGCTATTCGGTACTCCGAGTAAGCTGTTGGATGGTGGGCAGACTGAAGACCAGTTCTATGACTTCCTTGATACAGGGTATGCACGTCGTTGTCTGTTTGCCATTGGACACTTAGATAAACGAGCACATGCAACGCTGACTCCGGAAGAAATCTACCATAACCTGATTAAGCAGGATAACGTTCAGTCTCTTGGTAAGTGGGCTAACCACTTCCATAGTCTGGCTGACCCAAACCTGTTTGGCTTTAAGATGATTGTGGAAGATGCAGTGGGTATTGCTCTGATTACTTACAAAATTGATTGTGAGAAAAAAGCAGAAGCTATGGCTGACCACGAAGAAATTCGTAAGGCTGAAATCTCCCACCGTTACTTCAAGTCTCTTAAGCTGGCAGGTGCACTGGCGTTTGTTGACCAGAGTTCATTCATCGAGATGTCTCACCTTAAACAAGCAATCCTGCTCGTAGAAGAATCCGGGGCAGCATTCCAGGGTATTCTCAATCGTGAGAAAGCCTATGTGAAGCTGGCTAAGTACATTGCCTCCGTAGGTAAAGAAGTAACTCATGCTGACTTGCTGGAGTCGTTACCGTTCTATAAGAGTGGTAATGCAGCTCGTAATGAGATGATGACTCTTGCTACAGCATGGGGTTACAAACAGCACATCATTATTAAGAAGACCTTCAATGAGGGCATTGAGTTCTTCCGTGGTGAGACTCTGAAAGAGACTGACACCAATGAGATGATAGTGGCATATAGTGATAGCTTTGCTTATGACTATGTTGGTGAACGTGTACCGTTTGACCAGCTACATGTATTAACCCAAGCTCCCGGTATGCATTGGGTAAACCATCACATGAAGAATGGACATCGTTCTGAAGAGAACGTTATTCCAGGATTTAACATGATTGTTATTGATTGTGATGGTGGAGTACCTCTGCATACGTGCCATGAACTGATGAAGGAATATAAGTTCATGACCTATACCACTAAGCGTCATACCGATGAAGAGAATCGCTTCCGTCTGATTATTCCAATGAATTATGAGTTACACCTCGATACCGAGGAATACAAAGAGTTCATGAATAATGTTATGGCTTGGCTACCATTCGAAACGGATGAGTCTGCTAACCAACGAGCCAAGAAGTGGATGTCCTGTGAGACTGGTTCCTATCATTACAACCTTGATGCGAATCTGTTGGATGTACGTGATTTTATTCCTCGTACCAGTAAGAACGAGCAGTTCCAGAACCAGATGAAGGAAGTTCAGTCGTTGGACAATCTGGAGCGTTGGTTCGCTGGTCGTATTGCCTCCGGTAATCGTAATAATCAAATGATTAAGTACGCACTGGCATTAGTAGACAGTGGTTGGGACTTTGCTCAAGTACAGCAAGCCGTCTACTCATTCAATAAGAAACTGGCTAATCCATTGCCAGATGATGAATTGAATGCAACCGTAATGGTCACCGTGGCTAAACGCTTCGCTAACAAATAAGCAAACAGGAGTCTTTCTTTGGTTTGAAGGACTCCTAAACTAAACGAGGAAAAATAATGTCCGAAGAAATCTCCAATGATATGAACACTCAGCTAATCCTGATTGCGGGATTCTCAGCGAGTGGTAAATCGGCATCACTGCGTAATATCCGGAACCAGGAACGCTGGCTGTATTTGAATACAGAAGCAGGCAAGCGTTTACCTTTCCGTAATAAGTTCAACACCTACAACATCGAAGACCCATATCAGATTTGGGAAGCATTTGATGTTGCATCTCCGGGTGGTGAAATGGCAGATGATGTTGATGGTATCATTATCGACTCTGCTACCTTCATGATGGACATGCTGGAATCCCAGTATGTATTGCCATCTGCTAATACCCAGAAAGCCTGGGGAGACTTTGCACAGTTCTTTAAAATACTGCTGCAACAGAAAGTCGTTAAGTTTGGTAAGCCAGTAATTATTACTGCCCATGCCAAAGATGAACTCGACGAAGCTGCTGGTGTGATGAAAACATTCATCCCGGTCAAAGGCTCACTGAAGAACAATGGCCTTGAGGCTTACTTCTCTACAGTGGTTTACGCAGAACGTGTAGATATTAAGGAACTGGAGAAGTACGGCAACAAGATGCTTGATATTACGGAAGAAGAACGTGACTTAGGCTATAAGCACGTATTCCAGACACGTCCAACCAAGAAGTCTGTTGGTAAACGTCTTCGCTCACCGATGGGTATGTTCGATAAGTCTCAGACTTATATCGACAATGATGCCCAAAAACTCTTAGACCATCTGGCTGAATACTACGCTTAAGCGTTTGCCTGGTTGTTAATCACTTATTAGGAAAAATATTATGTCACTGTTCGGTAACTTGAAAGAAAAAACCAAAAACGTTGAAGCTGCAAAAGACACCCTTGGTGGTGGTGGCTTCGGTGCAAAAGAATCTGATATCTACACCGGTACTGTAAAAGTAGCTTACGTAGGTAAAGCTGACTCTGGTGCAGACTGGATGCAGTTAATCATCGAAAACCTGAAAGGTTCTGACGGCAATGATGCTGGTGAGTTCCGTGCTCAGGTGTACTTCACTTCTGGTAATGCTAAAGGCAATAAGCCGACTTACGAGAAGAACGGTAAAGAGTACTTCCTGCCTGGTTACACTGTCATTAATGACATGATGCTTATGGCTACTGGTTGTGAACTGCCAGATGCAGACTTCGAAGAGAAGATTGTTAAAGTCTATGACTTCGACCTGAAAGCAGAAACCAATAAGTCTGTTATGGTTCCTGTTGACCTGGTTGGTCAGACTGTTACCTTCGCTCTGGAAAAGGTTCTGGAAGCTAAGCAGGTTAAAGGTGACAACGGTTACGTTGACTCCGGTGAAACTCGTGAAGTAAACGAGATTCAGAAAGTGTTTCATCCGGAACTGCTGGTCACAGTCGTCGAAGCTCAGGAAGCAGAGAAGGCTGAGAAAGAACTGACTCCAGAACTGGCTGTATTCTATGCAGCATGGTTGGAAAAGAACAAAGGTAAAACCCGTGATAAGACCAAGGGTTCTGCTGGTGGTAATGGTAAAGGTGGCTTGCCTCCTAAACCAGGTGCAGGTGCTGGCACAGGTACTACTCCTGCTGGTGGTAAATCTCTGTTCGGTAAGCGTTAATGAAAATCCCAATTGTCGGTGCAGACATTAGTCTCCGCAATTGGGGATTAGCTCGTGGGATGCTGGACATTGAGTCCGGCGTCTTCGAGCAGGTCGAACTTAAACTGGTTCAAACTGAAGTTGACCACAACAAACAAGTTCGAACCAACTCCAAAGATATACAAGCTGCCCATGATTTGTTTCTTGGTTGTGAGGAATGGTTACGGTCTGCTAAAGCAGTGTTCGTAGAAGTACCGGTAGGCTCTCAGTCTGCTAATGGTATGAAGTCCTATGGTGTATGCGTAGGATTAATCGGTGCATTCCGTGCATTGGGTTGCCCAATCTTTGAAGTATCCCCAATTGAAAACAAACTTGCACTGGTCGGTGATAAAACTGCATCTAAAGACACGATGATTCGTGCTGCTCATGCCATCTATCCCGAAGCCAACTGGCTCACGGATAAGAAAGGCAAACTTCTGAATAAGAATGAGCACTTAGCCGATGCAATCGGTGCAATCCACGCTGGGGTAAATCTACCAGCTTTCCAGAATCTCATTAAATTAATAAAGGCATAATATGCAAATCGTTCTGAACCAGTCTGAAGTAGAAGCTGCTATTGAAGCTTATGTAAATGAACAAGTTAATCTTGCCGGGGACATTAATATCCTGGTGAATGCAGATGGTACTGCCACTATCGGTATTAATGAAGAGGTCGGTCATAGTGATGACACTCCCCCCGTGGTAGAGAAGAAGACTCGCCGTCCTCGTAAGAACCCACAGGAAGCCAAACACCGTCCGGTAGAACCAGAGCCGGAAGAAGTAGTTGGAGAATTAAAGGAAGAAGAAATCCAGACCTCTACTGGTGGTCCGAACGAGAGTTCTACGCCGGAACCTGAAGAAGAAGCAGTGACTGAACCAGAAGCACAGGAAGAAGTTGTGCAGGAAGAGGTTAAGGCTGAAGAACCGGCAGAGAAACCTGCTGCGAAGCCTTCACTGTTCGCTGGCCTAAAACGTAGTTAATCTGGTAGGTGGCTCAGAAGCTGCTGCTAGGTGTGGTAGTGTTTATAGTCCTGATGCTACTACTGGTCAGGATTATAGACGTGTCGGCTCCATACATAGCTTTTATCATCACTGTCATTATCCTGTGGAAATGCAGTGGTAAACACGGTGGTGACAAGCCGCCAGAGTAACAACAACCGAACCAGTGGATTGGAATACTCTCCCCAGTCCATTGGTTCAACCGGGGTTAATATGAACAAATTTACTATTCACTGGCTCAATGGAAAGGTTAGTTCTTTCATGGGTGGAGAACCTGCTGAAGGAAACAAAGCATTCCACAATGATGAAGTTGAAGCATTGAAAAAGAGTAGTTAATATCGTGAAGGGTTCTGTCAGAATCCTTTGAGATAGGAACTCCTATCATAACCTTTCTTAACTTAATCTTTGCCGTATGGCACTGACGCTAGGGGTGGCCCCCCATCCGTCAGACAGACTATTTTAAGAATGGGTTATCTCAGAAAATGTAAAGCAACATTCGGGTTAATCAATGGCCTCTCCCTATAGGGGCCATTTCTGAATCTTAGGCTATATCCCAAAGGTTAGTATCTTTGGGATAAGGCTTCAGATCCCTTATCAAACTAACTGCTCAATGTTGAGTATATTAATTAACCCAGCCCAATAAGGGGGCGGGAGTTTAATGTCGGTAAGCATAAGCCTATCCGTCTACAACATCGAAGTGTTAGGTCTTACATGCAACATAGGGTATAAAGGGAGGATTCGTCCCCTCCCTCCTATTATGGGCTATCGGAGAGTGCATTAGTTGATTAGCTGTGGAAGGTAGGCCGATGTCCACAAGCGTGGCCCAGAGCTAGTGCACTCCCCGATAGTTTTCGTAGCGATTATGCGGTTTTTTAGAAATGAACCAATAACATAAATGCAAACGAAGAAGCGTATCTGATGGTCGCCTAACAGCGTAACCTCAGTCAGGAGTGAGTCGTCCTGATTATCAAACGACCGTGGAGTTCTCCCGTCCATGTATTAGAAACGGGGGACCAATTACCAGTTGCACGAGATGGCTTGACTTGTTCAAGTTTGGACTAAGTGTGACACCGCTAGATTGGAGGGCTGCTGCGGTAAGCTATAGACTCCAACCGGAGGTTCGAATCCTTCACTGGTAACCAATTCAAAGTAGCATTGCACTAATCCATCCCGGAGTTCAAAGGCCAAACATGGAGCAGTGCTACTTTGGATTGGAAGAATTAAGACGGGTCTGGTGAAGTAGATAGGGTTCGATCCCCTCCGGTGGAGTAATCCACTAGCGTGCTTGGTGCACGAATAAGACTTAGTACTGGTGGTTCGATTCCATCCCCCGTTACCCGAAGTCGCCAGGTACTTATGGCAAATGGGTAGTAACGAACTAGTCATTCGTCAAACGCCCACCCTATTATGAGTCAGCAAGAACGCCTTCAATTAAACTTAAACAAAAAAGCTTAACGCAATAATTATGTAGGGGTATGTAAGGATTGCGAAGAAGGAGCCAGTTAGAGTCTGGCATGACTCACCTAATTGAGGCTGTACTTATGTTCTACAGTAGGTGCACAACACTGGGCTGCTACACCCAGAGGTACAGCCTCATCCTATTATGGGTAGCTCGTACTAGTTACGAGGCAGTCAATCTGTGGCAGTGTAAGGCTGCACTACCCTTCCATTAATACCCGGTAGGCTTAGTGGTAAAGCCCCACTAGTAAACCAACTAGGACGCAGGTTCGAATCCTGCCCGGGTAATCATATTATGTCCACTTAGCTTAGACTGGGAAAGCAACCGACTAATAATCGGAAAGTCACTGGTTCAAATCCAGTAGTGGACGCCCATTCAGCAGTAACATAGTCCTGATTGCATAGCACTCTAAAGACAACACAGGTAAGACAGTCCAGTGGCTGCTAATGTATAGTTATTCCCCTCGACGGGAATTTCGCTAGTGAAGGTAACACTTAAAAATCCAAACCTACGTCTTATTACTATCGGGCTATCAACCCATGGTCGCTTAACCCTGTAGTGATAGTAGTTTGACGGCCTGCCTCGTTGACTGCGTTAAAGTCACTAAGTCCCCTGGAGCCGTCACTCTGGGGGACTTTTTTATTTGAGAACTACTTATTGGACGATTCATATGATTGACCTAATCTTAACCCCGTATGCCTATGAGGTAACGGATAACCATGGACGTAAGTCTTTGGTATTTGCAGGTAGCGTAGCCTATAACAACGCAGTCATGTTTAAGTACAAACTCAAACCACTCTATGAGGCTAATAATGGCAACAGTAAGTAAAGAATCAATCGAAGCTAAGATTAAGAGCGTCTACTATTTCAATGGTGCTGATGCAGTGAAGTCTGCATTCGTTAACCCTTCTGCACTTCCGGCAGACGATTTGGCTAACCTGGGCCTGACAACCTACTGTGTTATCATCCTGGAAAACGACTTCAAAGTTACAGGCGAATCTGCCTGTGTTGACCCAGCCATCTACGATGAGCAGAAAGGCCGTCAGTATGCATATGAAAAAGCATTCGATAAGATTTGGGAAAAAGAGGGTTACCTGCTACGGCAGGTACTGCATGAGCAAGCTCAGAGCCGGGAAATGTTAAAGGGCTTCCTGGAAAATAATGAGTGTGAAGGTGGGGGTTGTAAAATCTAATGGATATAGACCCTAAAGTTGGGTTTGCTTCTGTTAAAGTTTTAGCTAAAAGCGGAAAAATTACTTCTGAACCAGCTTACCATCATAAGTTCCCCATTGGGGAAACAGCAGATACAATCAATGTAAATAAGTTGGAAAAGGAATTACTTAGTATGGCTAAACACCATGTAAGCAAACATCCCCCTACAGAGTATGAAGCTAAGTTCGGATACTTCATTGAGTATACGAAAAGGCAATATTCTAAATAAAAGTTAGTGGTGGTTGCACCATCTAACAAACAGGTATACGGTAGTTTTTACCGAAAGGTACTGAACTACTCGACATGTGGTAAGGCTCATGAAGCCAAAACAAAACAAGCCCTCCTAGTGAGGGCTTTCTCATTTATAGGAAAATAGCATGACACAAGTATCTATTACCTCTGTTGTTCGTGAAGCAATTCTCAACAATACTGTTCGTACATATTCATTCGATGAAATCGCAGAGAAACTAGGAGTAACTCGTTACGTAGCTAAGAAGCTTTACTTCACATTCCTGTGGTTCCCATCTGAAGAAACACTACGAAAGATTAAGGAGACTGGTAAATTTCCAAGTGAAGGGCGTAAGCCTAAAATGTGGGGGAAACGTGACTAAATCTTTTACAGCTGAACAAGTACAAGTATTAACGGAAAGAGATAATCTAAAAGAGAAGTATAAAGCTTTAGGTAATTTCTTACTCAGCCCAAAATCCAGTGAAATTGAGCCAGAAGATAAGTATCTGCTTGGGTTACAGCACCAGGCTATGGGTTCTTATCTATATGTACTCAATAAACGAATTGAAAGATTTTAGGAAAGCACTATGGAACTTTTTAGAAAGGGTCAGCTTATACCAAAGCGTATTGGTGGATTGCATGTACACCGTAAAGCAAGACATCGTTTAACCTTTGGATGTGACGTACAAATTGATGGTAACAACTGGATTGCTGTACCAGATACTGGAATCTCGATGGTTCATTGCAAGAAGCTCGGTATTCGCAGAAACAATGGTACTTATCAAAGTGTGGATGCTAATTTTGTAGATATTCATTTTGATGCCAGTAAGGTTGATTATGTAATCAAGACTGGTAGAAAAATCCTTGTAGTTAAGAAATAAAATAGAAGCCCCTCATTAGAGGGGCTTTTTCATTTAGTTAGTGAGGTTGAGCCAAGGGTTAAGATTGTGAGCACGTAAGCCCTGACCGAAGCCCCAGGAATAACCAAGATTACCTTGTGCAGCAATACTGAAGATGTTGTCCTGAATAGGTAAACCAACGTTACCAAACATGGTAGGAGTTGGAGCCAACATAGCCATAGTTGCATGTACCGGGTTATTACGAATCATGGACACTGCAATTTTCGCAGAACGAATCTTAAAGTTATAGAACCACATTAAACCGACACTCTCCATATACCCACGGAATCGACCAGGCAGACGGTCATAGTTAATGAACTCTTCCGTTACACGTCCAAGTGCTTCTTCACGAGTCTTACCTTTACGCTGAGTCAAATCATCATAGATGATTGCTTTAGCAATAAAGTCAGAGTACTCAACCGTCTTCTGGATACCCTGGAAGAGAGCAGTATCCTTGGTGATAAGTGCATAACGTCCAGCATTACGTACAGACTTAGGTAACTTATCAGCCAGCTTATCCATGTATTCGTGAAGTTTACCTTCAGTAATCAGGATGTCATCACGCCCAATACCAGCATCTGCAATTGAAGAGAACTCACCAGCTTCTAATAGAGGCCAGATACTCATACGCTTATGGCTATCAGTAATGGACTGAATCTCAGCCTTAAGTTTACGAATCTGGTTCGGGTTAGTAGCTGCCCGTAATTCTGCTTCTGCATCTACCTGACGCAGACGAGATTTCAGGTACTGGTTAATCTCAGCAGTCTTCTGTGGAATGCTCTTAGCAATGTTCTTAACAGGTACACCACGACCAACCATCTGGTAAAGGTTAGCCAGGAAGTTAACAGCAGGTACAACAACTGACTTAACTACAATCAGAGTCTTAGCTTCTTTAACTAAGTTCTGAACCAGGTTCTCACCACCCATTACATACTTATAAGCACGGTTGCCGAATACACCCAGCATAGCTTTCTTGAAGGTATCCAGTGTTTCAGGGGACCAACGAGAATTACCAGACCAAGCATCACCTACAGAAGCTGCACGATAACCCAGTGCATCATTTAGCATGTCACGACGAACCCACAGTTCACCTTCGCCAAACAGGCTTTCTGCTTTCTGACGTGTTTCACTGTTCATCAGCTTAAGAGCATCAGCGGTTACTGGGTCCAGTTTGGAACCAAGAAGGTTAACGTACTGGGACTTATTAGAGGCAGACATCTTAATGTCGTTCTCATACATGCTATACAGATTCTCAATTAGCATATCATTGAAACGCTGTGCCTTAGCTTCTTCCACCTGACGACCACGCCATACACCAATTGCACGGGCAAGGTGATTCTCACCCTCAATGTGCTTCAGCATGTTAGGATCAATGGATTGCTCATAAGCAACTACATTGCCCTTATCATCATATACAGGCAGCAGTGGTTCATTACCACGTTCACCACGAGCCAGTGCTTTAGTGATACGGTCTACGGAAGGCTTGTCAGTGATACGACCAGCTACCATGGAACCCATCGTAAAGCCTGTGCCAAGGTCTACACCACCAGCAGTATTACGAACGTTCTGTAGGATACCCTGTGAGAAAGGAGCCTGTGCCTGTACCGGTGCGAAGTAATAGCTACGTGCTGGACCACGGTTAGCAGAGCTACCTTGATAAGTACCCAGTCGTACATAGGACTTCTCAATCAAATCAGCAAACTGACTGTCTTCAGCAACAATCAGGTTAACACCTTGCTTAGTCTCGCTTGGGATATAACCTTTGTACTGGTTCAGGGTTGCACGCATGTCAGACTTGGCTTTAGCCATTTCATCTTTACGCTGTCCAATCAGGTAAGAAGTAGCAAAATCAATCCCATCAACTTCTGTTTGAGCCAGTGAAGATAACATCTCACGGTCAGTCTTACTCATTGCTTCCAGTGCATACAGAGTAATCAGTTTATCCAGTTGAGCTACGTCTACAGTAGAACGTGCAGCCTGACGTTCACCCAGCATACGGGAGATTGCTGTAGCATTACGCAGCAGGTTATTACCAACCGTACCATTAATCATGTACTGAGCCAGTTGCTTAGATTTACGACTAATCAGGGGCCAGTTACGTCCAGCTTGTTTCTGCAAATCTGCTTCCAGTTTATTAACCTCACGGTCAACAATCTTCTGGTCAGTCAGCAAGTCACGGATTTCAGCCAGAGACATGGTGTCACGCAAAACAGCCAGGTCAGTTTTACCCATACCAGTATGCATTGCTTTCCACTCATCATTAGTCAGCTTACGGCTGAACTTAGATGCGATAGTGGTAGGCAAATGTTCACGGAACTGTTGACGGTCAGCCTGTACCTGTGCACGTACTGCTTTAATCAAATCGTATACAGAAGCATTGCTCTTAGTACGACCGGTTAAGTCATTAACCAAGTCGTGGAAGGGTTGCCATACCTTACCCTGGTTCATTGCAGCCATAACACCTTCAGCTACGATTGCACCGTTCTTCTCTGTAGCAATGGCAGCTACCAGTTGTGCAGCATGAGCAGCACCTTTAACCAATGGGTTCTTGGTATTGGCTGCAACTTCACGAGCACTTTCTAAAGCACGAGTAGACAGTACATCAATAGAATCCACCAGATACTGGTTAGCACGGTCAATAGCATTACCACTAGGTGTAGCAACGGAATCATAGAATGACTGTGCATTTAGGCTAGTCTGCATGATTGTCTGAGCCAGTGCATCCATACCTTCCTGTACGTTGGTAGCTTTGGTATCACCTGCTACACGGGCATTCAAGCTGGACATTGCAGCAGTACCGATGTTAGTCAGCATTGCATCAACGGTATTACCAGATTTCTTATCTGCTTTCATAACAGGAATGTTAGCCAGTACGTTACGTACTTCTTCACTTACCATTGCCAGAGCTACAAAGGTAGGCAGTAAGGAAGAACGACCCTGTGCATCAAACTCGATATTGTTAGCACCCATGATGGTATCGAACTTCTGCTGTGCATAGTAACGGTCAGCGGGGTTAGTACTATCTGGGTCAGCCATGAATGATTCTACGGTCAGGTTCTTAGTAACGTGTGCATAGTATTCCTGTGCACGAGCCAGAGCAGCTGGGTTAATAGCAGCCTCGGTAGCCAGTGCAGCAACAATGTTAGTAAAGAGACGTTGTTCCTGCATATTCATAGTGAAGCCATGAGCCTGAACATCACGAGTTACTTTAGTTGCATTCACTACTGCATCAGAGAATTTACCTTTACGAATTACTTGCTGTACTGGTTCTGAACCAATGTAATCAGTAATCAGCTTATCAAAGGTCTTACCTAACTCTTCCAGGCGGGTATTGTCACCGTATGCTTTGTTATGGAACAAAGTAGTATCTTTGGCTACAGCAGCAGTAGGAGCTTGCCCACGCATTACTACAGCAGAGTTAAACAGTAAGCCTGAGAACATATCATCTGCATTAGCTGGTGCTTTCTTACGACCAAATACCAGACGTTTGATTGCTTCATATACAGCCTGAACCATAGTTTTCAGTGCAGTGGTTTTCTTCTGCTTACTAATCAGGTCACGGTTAGTTAAACCCCATGCCATGTACTCATTAAGTGCAGCAGCTTTAGCCATCGCAGGTTCAATAAAGCCATTAGACAAGTGACCGTTAATGGTATTGAGTGCATCAGCATATGCTTCACGTACTGCCGGAGATTCGTTCTTAACATCCAGAGTACGGAACTGGTTCATCAGGTCTTCAATATTCTGGACTGCTTCGTTAGGAGTACCCTCATAGTGAGCCAGTACAGATTCAAAAGTAGAAGCATGTACTAATTCATGAACCAGAGTCTCTAAGGAAGGGGTAACTAAATAGATGGTCTTATCATCAAAGTTAGTCCAGCCATATGCATTACCTGCTTCAGCAGCTTCAATATCTTCTGGTGCTGGGCGAGTAATGTTCTTCTCAATAGCGTAAGCATCCAGTTGAGAAGGAGTACCATAAACAACCTTGTAGTCTTTAGCAGCAAGGGATTTCTGTACTTCTTTCAGTACTGCTTGCTGTTCCGGAGACATCTCTTTAGCCAGCTTAGAGATAGCAGTATTAGACAGTAGGCGTACACCAGACTTCAGTACACGACCAACCTGTTCCATTGCTGGCACTTCTTTCACTGGTTCTGCTTTAGCAGCACGTACTGCATCACGACGCTTGTTTAACTCAGCATCAAACAGTTCGTTCAGCTTAGCTACTTGCTGGTCTACAGTAAGACCTTCCAGAGAGATTTTACCGTTGTTCACATAAGGAGCACCTACAGCAGCCATCTGGTCAACAGTAGTCTGTACCTGGTTCATTACTTTGTGGCGAATATCCACACCCAGAGCAATATTACGCAGGTTACGTTCAATCTGTTCAGCACCAACACGTAACAAGTCATCGGTAGCACCTTCACGCTGGTCATATTCCAGAGCAGATTTAGCGATAGCCTGTTTGGTTTCATCAGATAGTTTGCTGAAGTCTACATTCTTCATGAACTTAGCAAAAGACTCATAAACATTCTTGATAGGGTTACCCTGCCAGGAAGTGTATACAGCCTCATTAGCTTTGCGACTTGCATCAGTGATGTTGTTGATACCAATATTCATACCGTCAAAGATTTTCAGGGTATTCTTCGGAGCACCTTTCATAGTAGAAAGAGTCTGCATCATCATGCCATCGCCAGTACCAATGGTCATAAAAGGAATACCTGCAACCCCTGCCTGTGAAGGAGCATAAATGCTCATTGGCACACGCATACGGTCATCTAAGTTGGTAGCCAGTACTTGGTTAGCAACATCAGTGTTTTCACTACCGGCAATGTAGAAAGTCTGTGAACCAGTCTCAATCATTGGAGCTAGTGGAGATAATGATTCCTGGATTTCGTTCAGTTCTTTCTGAGTTAAGAAATCACCCTTCTTCCATGTTGGGTCTTTTTCTTTTTCTGCCAGCTTAGCCTGTACTGCTTGTTGGAACATGTCTTGCAGAACCAAAGACTGAATCTGGGTAGCCTTCTGCAAGTTCTCAGTAGAATGCATCAGACCTTCCCCAACAGTATTCCGGATACCAGTACGCAATGGTTCAACGAACAGGTGAAGCATGTTCTCTTGTAAGTTCTTCAGGGCATTTCCAGATACGGTAAA
>OERO01000228.1_pt1 | contig 13187 bp, 11 predicted proteins | sample 1540041 | NCBI WGS metagenome assembly OERO01 (sample SAMEA3891234, study PRJEB23780) | metagenome | biome: terrestrial biome; feature: animal house; material: water of meat washing | place: Italy | collected 2015-05-12
AGTCGCACAGGGTATGGAAAAAGACCTGTGCCTCGTCCAGCCCCATGTCGGCCAGCATCTGCTCGGCCTGATCCACCATTCGCAGATAACGCTGCTCAAGCTGCCGTGGATTGGTGAAGCGATTGCTGAGGCAACCGTTGCTCCCCTTGCCCCAACGACCGAGCTGACGCTTGTTGAAGCCGTAACGATAATCGCGGCGCATCAATCCGTTGTCGGCAAAAAACCAGATTGAGTTGGCAGGCAGAGACCCGAACTGGGCAAGATAATCATCACGCTCCTCCACCGCTGCCGGAACCAGCAACGGCAGATGAGTCCATTCCGGACGAGTCTGCACATACTCACCAATGCGGCGAACCGGGTCGATCAGCCCTTCAATATTTGGCAGGCGATCGCAAAAGACGATCTCGTCACTCTTGATGACCCAGTGATCGATGCCATAACGCTGGCAATAACGGCGGGCTCGGGCCACTTCGCTGCGACTGCGGGTCGGATTATCGAGGGTAATTGCGTGGATTTTCACACCGGCAGCGCGGCACAGCTCGATGCTGTAGCAGGATTCCAACCGTCCCGAAAAAGAGACAACCAGCTCGTCAAAACTTGCCAGTCGCTCAATCAGCAGCTGTTCCCTGGCTTGAAAAGAGTGATCATATCCCTGATTCAGTACAACTACATTGGCACCCATTAAACAGCTCCGGATGATGAACAGGTGCAGTATTGTGCGGCAAACAAACTGAATAGACCCTTAAAGAGTCTGGTTAAAATTAAAACTTGATGATTATTTCCTGTGATTCTGCTGCTAAATCTTCATTTTGGGCGTCATAAATTCGTAATCTTGCTTGGTGAACCCGATGGGCTCGCAAGAAACCCTGCGCCTGATCCAGCGAGGTGAAGGTCAGGCGCCCTCCCTCGCTGTCGGTCAGGCAGAGGCACTCCCCTTCTGCCTCAACACAGAGCTGATAACCGCTGCCATCCTTGCAGGCGATGATCAGGGTCGCCTCGGGATAGTGACTGAGCCAATTGCGAAACCGGCCATGCTCCATAGTGCTCCTACAGGGGCATCACCCCTTGCCGGTGGCGGGCAAACAGCCCAGCTCACCCAGTTGCTGGCGGCAACTCGCCGCGTCGGTAAAGACGATCCCCCTGATACCGAGGGCCTCGGCGGCCGCGATGTTGGCGGGACTGTCATCGATGAAGAGACACTCTGCCGGTTTCAGATCGAACGACACCAGCAGATAGCGGTAGATATCCGGCTCCGGCTTCATCATCCGCACCCGCGCCGAGACCACCTTGCCGCTGAAGAAGCGCCAGAAATCCTGATGCTGCTCCAGCCAGTCGATGCTGGCATGACCCATGTTGGAGAGGGCATACAGGGTGTGCCCCGCCCCGTGCAGCTCGGCTATCAGGGTTAGCATAGCGGGATCTGGCAGCAGGGAGGCGGGAACTGCCTGTAAAATGGCCAGATTCTGTGCCGCCGAGAGGCCAGTGCGCGCTTGCGCTTCCCGGGCCATGGTGTGGAGCGACATGGTGCCTCTGTCCACCTCCAGCCAGTCCGGGTGGTTAAAGAGCTGCTCGGCCAACTGTTCGGCCCCTTGCGGGCCACGCACCGAACGCACTATGCCTACCGGATCCCAGCTCACCACCACCCGTCCCAGATCGAAAATAATCGCCATCGTCTTTACCTCCCCCACTGGGTTTCAGTCATCAAAACAGAGTCAATAGAACATCGCTCATACGCCATTTTCTTAACCGGATACCCTGCCCCCATCCCCGCCCGCGGGCAAGTTTTACTTGCATCAGACCGGCAAATCCCTTAATGGTTATGACGTTACTTCAAGGACACACCTATGCACGCACCATTCTTCTTTGCTTTCTCGTTTATCCGGCCCGCTTGAGGGAAGGCCTGTCGTCGTGTGAACAGAAAGCAAAGACGAATCGAGCCTCCCCTAGCGGAGGCTTTTTTTTGCATTAATATCAATCGATTACTTGGATAGGGAACAATCATGGCAACGCTCGACGAGATCAGACAAGACATCACCCGGTTGGATCAGGAGCTGCTTGCCCTGCTGGCGAAACGCAAGACCCTCAGCATCGAGGTCGCCCGTGCCAAGCAAGCCAACCCGCGCCCCATCCGTGACCACCAGCGGGAGCAGGAGCTGCTGGTCGCCCTGATCCAGAAAGGGCGCGTGCTTGGGTTGGATGCCCAGTACATCACTCGCATCTATCACACCATCATCGAAGACTCTGTGCTCTCCCAGCAGGCCTATCTGCAGAGCCTGCTCAACCCGGAGCAGCAGGAGCCGATGACCAGCGTCGCCTATCTGGGGCCGCGCGGTTCCTACTCCAGCCTGGCCGCCCGCAAATATCTGGCGCGCTACAAGGATCAGGTGATCGAGGTGAACTGCCAGAACTTCCGCGAAGTGCTGGATGCGGTGGAGTCAGGCCGCGCCGCCTTCGGCGTGCTGCCCATCGAAAACACCAGCTCGGGCTCCATCAACGAAGTCTATGACGTGATGCAGCACACCAGCCTCTCCATCGTCGGCGAGCTCACCTACCCCATCGAGCACTGCATCCTCACCGCCGTGCCGACCGAGCTGAGTCGCATCAAAACCTTCTATGCCCACCCGCAGGTGTTCCAGCAGTGCTCCCACTATCTGAGCAAGCTGGAAGGGGCGCGCCACGAGATCTGCGACTCCTCCTCCAGCGCCATGATGAAGGTGAAGGAGCTGGCGAGTCCGGATGCGGCCGCCATCGGCAGCGCCGCCGGCGGCGAACTCTACGGGCTGGACGTGCTGGCCGAGCAGCTCGCCAACCAGAAAGAGAACTACAGCCGCTTTATCGTGGTGGCGCGCAAGCCCATCGACGTGGCGCCGCAGATCCCGGCCAAGACCACCCTCATCATGTCCACCTCCCAGAAACCGGGCTCGCTGGTCGAGGCGCTGCTGGTGCTGCGCAGCCACGAGATCAACATGACCAAGCTCGAATCCCGTCCGGTGCAGGGCAACCCGTGGGAAGAGATGTTCTATCTGGATGTCTCCGCCAACCTGCAGACCCCGGCGATGCAGGCCGCACTGGTGGAGCTGACCAAGATCACCCGCTATATCAAGGTGCTTGGCTGCTACCCGAGCGAGGATGTGAAACCCACCGCAGTGCCGCCGGTGCTGATGGGGAGCTAACCAGCCCACAACGACAAAAGGCGAGCACCCTGCTCGCCTTTTGTTTTGATGCCGGTTTTCACGGCAAGCCCATCAACTCAGAACTGACCGGCCATCAGCTGGTTGATGTTGTAGAGGGCACGGGTATCGAGCTCCATCTCGGTGGCATAGGTATTGCCGCGCGGATAGGAGGCAACCACCCGGGCACCACGCACCACACCGGCGACCGACACATCCAGCGAGTTGGAGGTCTGGGTCAGGTCACGATAGCTGCTCTGGCCGCGCACCTGCTGACCATTGAGCTGCTCGGCCAGCTCGCGATAAGCATCCATCTTGGAAGCGCGAATGGCTTGCAGCATCTTCTCCGACTGGGAGGGGCCGGGCTGGATGTCGATCACCGCATACCCCACCGCCTTGAGCACCGGAAAATCATCGGGCTTGCCACCCTGGGTGTAATCCACCACCCGGTTGTAGCTGCAACCGGTGAGCAAGAGTGCCAACAGGCAACCAAACAGGATCTTCATGACTCGCTCCTCACGGGGTCAGGTTGACCAGATGACCGCCCGGCCGGGCCTGACTGTCACGCATCAGATAACCGCGATTGATCGATGCCCGACCAAACGAGTTGTTGGCACCGAACAGATATTTTTGCGGGATCAGGCTCTGGGCCGTGGTCTCCACCATCTTGGTGCGCATGTCGATAACGCGGGCGTTGACCAGGATCCCCTTGCTGTTGCGGCTGAAGGTGCCGACCAGAATGCGGGAGATCGGCAAACGGGAAGAGAGCTCCTTGTAGTTGCGGCTCAGCACGAAGTCCCCCTGCGGCGTCACCTTGATGCTGCCGGTCAGCTTGAAGTCCACCACCACCTCGCCGCGGCGGTTGAGCTCGTAGATAAAGCTCTCCTCAATCTGCTGCCCCATCCAGTTGGTATCCTGCAGGGTATCGAGATCGACGAAAGAGGCCACCGCGATGGGCTCGGTCAGGGTGGTCAGCGATTTGCGCTCCATCAGCTGATCGGTCATGCGCGCCACCAGCCAGTTGAGCTCCATCCCCTGCGCCGCCTGGCGGGGGTCACCCTGATCCCGATTGATAGGGTCGGAGCCGCACCCGGTCAATGCCAGGGCAAGCGCCAACGCCGTGATGAGTTTGTTCATGGATACCTTTCCTGTATCTGCACCTGACTTATTATCGGACGCGCCGGACAAAGCTTGAGCCGGGAATGAGGCATGATTCTTGCTTTTTAATGGACATCGTCAGCGCCAACGTGCGCTGCCACTTGGAACGTGTTGTGATCCATGTCGGCCAGCAGGCGCCATTTCCTCAAAATGGCTCGGCTGCCCGCCAACTCAAGGTATCTGCTATGAAATTACCGCTGCTGTTGACCCTGCTGCTGGCCAGCCTGAGCGCCCGCGCCGAGCTTATCGAAGCGCAGGGCAGCGCCGCCATTCTGGGGGGCGATGAGGTCTATGCCCGCGAGCAGGCGACCCGCGACGCCCTGCGTCAGGCGCTGCTGGCCAGCGGCGCGGCCGTTTCCAGCGTCCAGCGTCTGGAAAATGGCAGCCTGCGCTCCGAGCAGATCCAGATCCGCTCCGGCGGCGACATTCGCCAGTACCGGCTCAAGCGGGAAGAGGTGCGCAACGGCCGCATGTATATCACGCTAGTGGCCGACATTCAGGCCGAGCGCCAGATCTGCCAGACCCAGCACTTCGCCAAGGATTTGACACTGGTCAGGCTGCGGATGCGCTATCCGGACCAAGCCAGCTACGGCGCCATGGACGACATGCCGGAAAACCTCTCGCGCCGGCTGTTCGAAACCCTCGCCAATGCGCCGCAAGGGGTCGCGGTGCGCCAGTGGCTGGATGAAAACCTGCGCATCGATCCGCTCCATCTGCAACAGGGGGATCGCAGCGCCCTCGAGGAGATCAAGGCGCTCAGCCTGCGTACCGACAGCCAGTATCTGGTGCTCGGCAGCATCGACGATCTCTCCATCGAGCCGCAGGGCAACCAGCTGACCAGCTGGTATGAGGATCCGGTGCGCAACTTTCGCATGCAGCTCTACCTGTTCGACGGCATCAACGGCAGCCTGATCAACCGCAAGGTTTACGAAGGGCGCGCCACCTGGACCTTTGGCAAGCGGGAACAGGTGGGCAGCAGCAGCGGCCAGTTCTGGCAGTCAAGCTATGGCCAGGAGGTCAACTACCAGTTGCAACAAGCCGCTCAGGATCTGGTGGCCCAGCTCACCTGCGCCCCGGTCACCGCCCGGGTGGTCGGCCAGAACGAACGCGGCCCCTACATCAATCTGGGGCGGCGCAACGGCGTCAAGCTTGGCGATCAGTTCCGCATCCAGCACAACGCCGACTTCATCGACCCCTACGGCAAGTCGCGCATGATGCGCAACCCGGCCGACGGCCTGTTCGAGGTGGTGCAGGTATTCGACGATGGCGCCATCATCAGCAGCCAGAACAAATATTCGCCGTTTAACATCCAGAATGGGGATTTGGCAGTATTGGAATAAGAATCAAGGGTTTAAAAGGGAGTTGCTTCTTGTATAATGCCCGCCACACAGCTCCCGTAGCTCAGCAGGATAGAGCGGTCCCCTCCTAAGGGATGTTTATTGCTTAAAAATCTATCTAAATAGGCTGTTATAAGATTTTTTAAATATTAGGAATTATAAATATTTCCTTTAAAAACATAGCTTTATAGCTCAAAAAGCATTCATAAACAACCGAGCAGCTTGTTTTGTGAGCGGCGCAATCGATGCCTGTTTTGCGCTATTTAAGAGCTATTCACGCCATTCAACTCTACTTTTGCGCTATTTTGCCGCTATAATGTCTCAATAGAACATTTTTCGGTGGTACCTAATGGCTCCCAAAAATCCGGCTACATCCATACGCAAAGAAGAGTTCGATCTTAAGACGCTGCTCCAGGGTCACCCTGCGGCCATAATTAAAGGGAAATTCTCATTTACCTTTAAAGACCAGTACATAGATAGTCTTCCATTTATTAATGATAAAAATAAATGTGTTGAATTAACGCACTATAGTTCTGACGATGAAAAATATAATGAAAAGAACAAACCAAGATTAAAACTAAGAATCGGAAACAGTGTTAAGACATTCTATATTGTTTACGATAAAAATCGGAGGCAGAAAATTGGCAATTGGATGCCTCGCACTAAAAGTGGACATTACCAAAAAGGTTTTTTTAGCGTTACACAGGCTAAGGAAGAGTTTAAGAGATTAGTTAGTGATGCTGAAAAGATTAATCCAGAAAAGTGGAAATATCAGTCTTTTACATTGAGAACTTATCTTTTAGAGCATTATAAAAACGACCGTGAAAATAAATCAAACAAGAGAAATTCATTAAGCCCTGTTACCGACAAAACAATAAGGGAAATCTCATCTGCCTTTGAACCATGGTTAGACCTAAAGCTATCTGAATTTAATGAAGATCATCCAGTAATATTCAAAAAGTATTGGCAGAACAAAGAAACGCCAATAACATCAGAAACAATGAGGAAATACTATTCCTTATTAAACAGCTTGTTTAATATGTGTGTTACGTGCACCTATTTACCAAAGAATAAAATTGATAGGCATATTTTTCTGTTCCCAAGAAACCCTAAGAGGCCTGTCACAACATATACTGACCCCACAAATGAAGTCGTGGAATTTATTTTTAATGAAGACACTCCAGGTGGTGGGGATTCCAAGATCATAGTTGCAACCATGTTCCTATGCGGGGCAAGAAACTCTGAAATATATAGAAACACAAGCAACAATTTTAATATTAATGATAGATCCATACGTATTCCTGAGCACATTAGTAAAAACAAGGCTGCACGCATTGTTGCTATTGAGTCAGACTCATACTGGAATTATGTAGCGAAATACAAAATTCTAAAAAGCTTGAGTGATCGAGAGGGTGAGTTAATGTTTCCTTGTTGTCGCGACGCAAAGGCCCCCCATGTAACTTCGAGCCTTTATCAGAAAACTTGGCAGGCAGTTAAAAAAGAGTTTAATTTTCCTAAGATAGGCCGACTATATGATGCCAGACATACTTTTGCCAAAAAAGCACTAGAAAGCGGAGTGCCTATTCAAGATTTATCTAAGATCACTGGACACAGCCTCGAAACGTTGATGAATTACTATATTGACAACAATATCAGCCAAGCTACAAGAGAAAAGTTAAGGAGTGCAACCAATTCTAATGCAGCTATAAAGGTGCAACAGGAAACGAATTTCCCTCCATCTGTTAATAGCTTATATGAAAGCTATGTTAGGAGATGTATAAAGAAGAATATAAAAGATGAACTCTCTACTTTCGTACAAGAAATGAAAGATTTGGGTGACCAAAACCAACTAAATGCAGAGCAAATTTTTTGGCTTAAAGAAATGCTGTAGCTTGAATATAAAGCCTTTACTTTCTTGAAATGGATTTGCTGAATGAGGCCATATTTCTAGGTATAGGCCATGAACATGATTCAGTTCGTTCATTCGCTAATGGAGGGGGCGGGTGCCCTCCATATCAGCAACATCAACAATTATAACCAGTGAGGTAACTGTCAGAAAATCTGAACATGGAGTACGATGATGAGAACAAATCATTGTCAATACTGGAACAGTAAAATATGTCACTTTCAGTTTATCAACCCAGTACGCAGGCTAGTTCAGCCCACACCCTTATGACGACTCTCAACATCCCTCAAGATCCACTGAGTGCACATCTCTGGATCGTAGCTGGCGTAGCTCCTGGCATCATTCATCGACTAGCTGAATTGATGAACACAGACTCAGGTTTGATATGCCGCTTAGCAGGCATTAGCCGGAGCACTGTTGCTCGCAAGCTGAGGATTGAGGCTCCCCTATCAATCTCTCAGGGTGCCAGGGTATACGGCGTTGTACAGGCCCTCAATGCGGCACTATCCCTCAACAAGAACGATACTGCCAAGGCGTTGTCATGGCTAAACAGACCAGCCTGGGGCCTCGGTGGCGTGGCTCCAGCCACATTGCTGAATACACCGATGGGGGTTCAGGCTGTTGTGAATTTGGTGGGACGGATTCAGCATGGGGTGTGCAACTAAATCGAGGGTTCTGATAGGCGAATCCCCACAGAATGCTTCAAAAACAACCAATCTCATCATTTTTTGAAATTTATTTCATTTACCCCACTTGAAAAATTCGGAAAACTGTCCATTTACTAATTATGAGAGCTTCAATTAAATTTAAGCAGCTCACCATTATTCCGCTGCTACGCAGCGAAGATAAACCAGTTTTGTACACCCACGGCTATTATTTCATCAACAAACACTCATAATTGAAGGTCATAACAATCTAATAACGAATTCTATCGAAGGAGATACCCTTACAATAACTGGTTAAATTAGTGCCTAAGGCACTGAATAGTAAAACTTCAATTTAATTCTTGCACATATATCAATCATACGGGATTCACGCTACTTGGTGTCATGAACAGTGGTTATTGATATGCACTCGTAAATTCGATTCTTACCATCGCGTTTAGCGTTGTAAACCTGAATGTCAGCTGCATTTATAAGCTCTTTTGCACTAATATCTTTTTTACTAACAGCAACCCCACCACTGAGTGTTACTCGAAGAGCATCTTCACGCCAGTCCAGATGCTCAACACCATGCCTTAATGCCTCCAGTAAAGATATCGCCAAGTTCCCAGAGCCCACTTCAAACAATACAGCTAATTCTTCTCCACCATATCGACAGAACCAGCCATGCTCATAAAAAATTGAATTTCCAAGTTTCGCTACTCTTTTTAATACAGAGTCACCAGTTTGGTGTCCGAACGTATCGTTCACTTTTTTAAAGTCATCTAAATCTAACAGTGCTAAATAAAATGGCTCTTGCTTTTTTAATAGCTGAGAAAGCTTTATGTCAAAAAATCTACGGTTGTATAAACCTGTCAGTTGGTCAACATTAGCCTGTAAGCGAGCTTCTGATAATTCATGTGTCGATTTTGCCACTTCGTCATACACATGTGATAACTCAACCATTCTATTCTTAGGTGATTTTAATGAATTGTTACGACTTGACCTTATAACATTGTATAGCTCATTGAGCATGCGTTGAAAATAACGAGACCATGACAATGCGAGTAACAAATAAAGGATGCATGTTAGCGCGATGACACCTTGAACATTAAGCGACACACTCTCAATGACACCTTGTAATGTAGATTCTGGAACAACACTAACCAAGATCCAGTCTTGACCATCGACTTTGTTATATGCCACAAACATCCCAGATTCTTTATCATGGAATACGCCTTTTTCTTTTGTGAACTTTGAAAGCCAGGTCATATCTTTCATGGGCGTAAACATTAGCTCTTTATCAGGATGAACGAGCATCTTACCAGCCCCATTCACCAACATCTGATACCCAGCATCTTGCTTATAATTAAGCCACTTTGATATAGGTTGAAGTAATGTATCAATTGAAAAGACACCAACTAACTTCCCTGTCGGGTCTTCAATTGTTTTAGCTAATGAGAGGGATAGCGTTCCGTAAATGTAGTCGTAATATGGTTCAGTCCAAACCATCTTGCCTTTATTTTTAACGGCAAGTTGATACCATGGCCTTATGCGTGGGTTAAAATTTGAGTCTGGTTGCCATTCAGGATGAACAAGCAATTGTCGATGCTCTGTGCCAACATAGATGTATTGTAGCCCAGCAGTTTCCTGATAACGCCGCCAGTCCTTTAAGTATTCAGACTGATGTTTGATCTTGTTATCTATAAAGTCTTTATAATCAACCTTGCGATAGATAAGCTCAAACTGTGTTGTGAGGGTATCAAGATATGGCTTAATCAAAACATTATGAAGTTGATCATTCTTGGATACTAACTGTTGCTGTAAATCACGTTGCAGAGTGACGGTCATATGATAGTAATAAATGGCCCCGAGAATTAATATGGGGACGAAAAGCAGAACTAACCCAAGACGCATGCGGGAAATCAATGACCATGTTTTCCACTGGGTTTTATCACTCATTACACCGACATCCTGTCTGAAAAAATCTGATGGGCTAACCATACCAGAAAGCTTTAAATGAGCCCATCATTGTGATCACCCTCCTCGAACCTGAACGAGCCCCCTCAGGACGACTTGCTCGATAACTACTTACTACCGTTCATACAATCTGAACGTTAAGGTTTGTCTACGATGAAGACGATGGCCTGAGCTTTAAAGCCATGAGTGTCTGAATATATTATATTTTCAATGGTATGTGTCACACTGCATCAAATTTATAGTAACAATAGCCAAAGCCCCGAACACATCTACAGAGACACCTTCAGGCACAGTGTTCAGATCTAATCGCCTGGCCTCCCCAAACAACCTAGTGGTGTGCTGTTCGAGAATCTCATCCAGCTCTAAAGATGAGATGGATCTTCTCCAGCGAGGGTGAGCCTTAAAGTCCTCTATAACGCAGTGTTGCAAGCATAAATGTGGGACTTCGACCCACCCGCCTGAGTCAACGGAGGTATGTACCTTGGCTTGAAAAATGACTCTGACCATCGTGAAACATCCAGATGCAAAAACTGGGAGACTTGATGATATGAGGTTAGTTCATTAATGACAAACAAGTTAACTGCGGAATGGCTTTTTGCTAGGATGGTCGAATAAAACTAGGGGGATTCTAGGCGAGCTCTTGTTTGTCGAGCGAGCGACAACCACGCTACCAAGAGTGCAAACACTGCTCCTGTCATCAAAGATGAGATGGCTCGAAATCATAGGTCTACCTACTGTAATATACTGTCAGTACATCAGATCTACAGATGCACAGTATATGTTGGCAGCGTACAGTGCCCACACAACAAGGAGATGTTGATGCAAAGCCCTGTAGTACCGGATAACGAACCGCTTCGCTTAGACGCATTGCGCCGTTTAGCGATACTTGATAGCCCCGCAGAGGAGCGTTTTGACCGAATTACCAGGATGGCTCGCAACATGTTTGATGTGCCAATCGCACTGGTTTCACTGGTTGATGAAAACAGACAGTGGTTCAAGTCATGTTGTGGGTTGCCGGTATTGGAGACACCGCGAGACATTTCTTTTTGTGGTCATGCAATTCTCGGTGAAGAACTGTTTGTAGTTGAAGACGCGGCCCAAGATCCACGATTTTCTGACAACCCCTTAGTCACGGGGGATCCACACATTCGCTTCTACGCAGGCCATCCACTTGAAGTGGGGAATGGATTGAAGCTCGGCACACTGTGCATCATAGACTCTAAACCCAGAATATTTAGCCCACGAGACCAAGCGCTGTTAGCCGATTTGGCATCCATGGTGGAGAGTGAGTTACAAGCCGTTCAGAGAGCAACCATAGATGAATTGACGGGGATAACTAACCGTAGAGGATTCATGCTGCTCGCCGAAAAAAGCTTGAAATATGCATTTCGTGTAAAACATCCTGCGGCCTTACTGTTTTTAGACCTCAATCACTTCAAGCAAATTAACGATAAGTTTGGTCATGACATTGGCGATGACGCGTTGCGACATATGGCCGAGTTGTTATGCCGAGTATTCCGCGATGCTGATATATTCGCTCGCCTTGGTGGGGATGAATTCGTTGTCCTTTTACCTGGCACTGGTAGTGAACATTGTCAGAGAATTAAAGAGCGGCTGAATCATGCAATAGATGACTTCAATAGTCATAGTGGTAAGCCATACCAGTTGTCATGCTCCTTAGGAATTGTTATTTACGATGCTAGTATTCCACCTGATTTAGATCAACTACTCCGGCAAGCAGATGAGGAGATGTATGTATGCAAAGGGCTGCGTTCATAATAGGCATCGATTCATTCTATGTCGTTCGGCGTTGTAACTCTAGATACAGGGCGTGCGAGTAATCTTTAAAGTTAAATATGTAAATATTACAAAGCAATCCAGTAGTCATCATATATTTTTCATTTAAAAATGAAGAAAGTTTAATTTTGAGCTATATTGAGCGTATGATATGTCAATGTGAGATCTATATGTTTTCACAAAACCTTATAAAAAACATATTTTATATTTTTTTCATTATATTCTCGCTAGGTGTAAGTGCTGTTGAAAACACTATAGTTTTGGTGAGTTCAGATGACACCTTCAAATCAAGGTATGGATGTTGGCTTCATAATATTTACAGCGAGGCATTCTCCAGACTAGGATATAAACTAATTTATCGTGGCGTTCCTGGTGGACGAGCCCCAATTCTGGCTGAGAATGGAAGTGTCGATGGAGAGATACATCGACCATTAGAATATCAGCAACAAACAAAAAATATGATTAGAGTGAACGAGTCACATTTTTATGTGACTATCGAGGCATATGTATATGATAAAAAGTTAGAATTTAATTCTTGGGATGACTTAAACAAAGATGGTTTAAAGATTGAGTTTAGAAGAGGTTCTAAGCGCGCAGGAGAGGTTCTCTCAAAGTTGATTAAACCATCTTTACTTACTGATGTGAATACGACAGAACAGGGATTGAAAAAACTGATAAAAGGGCGTACAGATATATTTATTGAGCAAACCCTTGTATTTGATAAAAACAAAAAAGACCTACTTGAAAGCTCACCAGAGTACGAAAAAGTACATTCGGCTGGCGTTGTAGATAAATTAGAAGGCTATGCCTATCTTAATAATAGGCATTTTACGCTAGCACAAAGATTAGCCTCTACGCTAAACATGATGAAAGTGGAAAATAAGATTGAACAGTTGAAAGATAAATATTGCTACCATGATTAACTAGAAATATTTTTTGCCGCGCATTGTAATATCATCCTCCATGGTCTCCCCTTAGCCGCAAGGCTTCCATTGAGGCCGCTCATGATGTGATGCTGGCTTGGTCTCCTGTCGAGTTGAATCCCATGCGAGAAGCTAATGTGTTAACGATCACACTACAACTAAAATCCGTCATATGTAATGCTACATTCCATTCTGTTGCATCTCAAAGAATGCCATACTATTCGCGTTTAAAACCGATATGAAAAAAGGAAGCAAGGATGCAACCTCTTCATGAA
>OERO01000243.1_pt1 | contig 12572 bp, 6 predicted proteins | sample 1540041 | NCBI WGS metagenome assembly OERO01 (sample SAMEA3891234, study PRJEB23780) | metagenome | biome: terrestrial biome; feature: animal house; material: water of meat washing | place: Italy | collected 2015-05-12
TCCGGGTGCTGGGTAACCAATTCTGGATCATAAGCAGCTAAATACAGCTGTTTAAAGAGATAGATTTCTGCAATAGGTCAAATGTGAAAAACACGCGTACGTGTTTAGAGAGGCATAAGTGGACAGATTCCTGACACGTAAATTACGCAAGTTACATAACTTATGATGCTTATGCAATCCGGGTGCTGGGTAACCAATTCTGGATCATAAGCAGCTAAATACAGCTGTTTAATCTCATAGAATTCTGTAACTCAACCCAGAACTATCAGATCAGACAAAGCTGTCTCACTGCCTGATTTATCCATATTATCAGCTATTATAATGTCGTATTTTTGCTCGACAAAATGTCGTATTTTTGCTAGTTTAAAGGTATGTGAAAACTGATGTATAAGGGAGATGCGATGACAATTAAAGCGAAAATGCAAATGCGCATCAAACGCTCAAAACGTTATGTTTTTATGCGTGATGATTTTAAGGACATTGCGAATTATGACCAAATTGGAAGAGTTCTGCGAAACTTAGTTCAAGAAGGTGAGCTAATCAAAGTTGGTTATGGTATTTATACCCAAGCAAGAAAAAACCAAATTACCGGCAAAGTAATGCCAGCCTGTCCAGAAGGTGCGGATGCAGTGATCTTAGAGGCATTAACAAGATTGGGTGTGCGGGTTACGTTGGGTAAGGCTACGGAAAAATATTTATCTGGTCAATCCACCCAGATCCCAGCCTTTACTCAAATTAAAACCCCGCGTCGTTTTACACGCCAATTGTCTGTAGGTCGTAGCCAAATTAATGCCTGATATAAAAAATCTGTTTGCAGATGTCGCTGATGCGCTTGGTATTGGTGCAACTTCTATTGTTGAAAAAGATTACTATGTTGTCGAGTTATTGAGACTATTAGAGTCTCTAGAATTTGAAACGCATGACTTGGTTTTTGCTGGTGGAACTTCTTTAGCTAAAGCAAATATTCAGTTAAATAGGATGTCTGAAGATGTGGACATTAAAATAGTTCCAAAACCGGATATTGCATTAAGTCGCTCTAAAGCTAAAGTTGTACGTAAACAATTGCTTCATCAAGTACAAGACAAAATCTCTCAATCTGATTTCTTTAAAATTGAAGAGGAACCAGTTGTCTGGGATGAATATCGTTATATGGAATTACTAATTCGATATCCTCAGCATTTCAATCAAGCTCCCTGTTTACGACCATTCATTAAATTGGAATTAGTTGAAACAGACTTGCTTGAGCCTTTTGAATCTAGAAGTATCACCTCGTTTGTGTATGACTTGGCTAAGGAAGGGAAGCCTGTCGATGCTTTTCCCTCCGTCACAATTGTCAGTACCAGTATCGAGAAGCTGATAGCAATTTTAAGGCGTACAGCGGCCTTTGCTAGAAATGCTGAAAGAGCTGATGATGAATCATTAGTTCGACATGTGTATGACTACTTTAAAATTACCTATGGTAAACGACAAGATTTTGTTTATTTAGGGCACTTAGCTACTAAAGTTATAAAAACTGATATTGAGCGTTACGGTCGTCAGCATACTCTTATGGTTGAAGACCCGATTGCTGAATTGTTATTTGGTTTAAATGAATTAAGTCGTAATCCACTCTATAAAGCCAGGTTTAATAATTTTGTTGTTCCTATGGTGTTCGGGGACGAACAGATAACATGGCAGCAAGCCTATTCACATTTTCAGGACTCAGCTCAACAGATCTTCGCTAACTTAAAGTTGTAAATGTAGAAAAGCAATTAGCTTTTTTGTATAAACCTATGCTGAAAAGTTGATGTAGCTTTAACTTTGCAATCTTTAAGCAACAAAGCATCTATTTACTTCCCTTATGAAGTTTTATAAAGTTACGTAACTTTATAAGTTATACTGTGGACTCCAGTCTACAAAATAGATAGCTATTCATAGCGAATTAATCATATTTTGAGTTTTCTTGTATAGTCACATTTTGGGTAGCTATTACATGCCATGAATGGTCCATATTTACCATTCTTTTTCCAAAGCCGTCCTTGTCCGCATTTTGGACACAGCCATTCAGGTGGTATGTCACAGTTGATTTTTTTATGTTCATCTTGTGGTATATGAATAAACTCTTTGAGATTTTTGTCTTTGGTAATTTCTTCTAAAAAAACTGAACCACGCTCACCAATTAAATAAACCTTTTCCTTTGCACGAGTCAGTGCAACATAAAACAAGCGACGTTCCTCAGCAAAAGCATATGTTTCAGGTTGTGGTAAAACTAAGTTCAAAAGAGGATCATCTTCCTTTTCAGAAGGGAATGCACTGCCACCTTTATTCAAACCTACCAAAATTACATAATCTGCTTGCAACCCTTTAGACGAATGGATTGTTTTAAATTGGACAGTACAGTTTCTGCATAATGGCTGTACATTACCTAAATTAGGCTTATGGTGGTTATACCGACCTAAAATATAAATAGACTTTTTCTTTGGATTACCTGCGTTAGCTTCATTGATATCTGAAATGATTTTAACCAGATAATTAAGTATATCTTCATTCTTTGTAGAAAAGTTTATTTCAACGACTTTGCTGGTGGTTTGGTCAATGGCTTTGACCACTTTTTGCATTTGTGCTTTATTTTTTTGAATGAAACTACTGGCAATATTGGCAATACCCTGATTGGAACGGAATGTTTGAGTCAACTGAGTTTGTTTAGTATAGCCGAAGACTTTTTCAAACTGAGTGAAAATACTGATGTCTGAACCTGCAAAACGATAGATCGCTTGCCAATCATCACCAACACAAAACAGTTTTGCTTCAGGAACTTGATTTAATAACGCCTGAATAAACCGTGCCCTTGACTGAGATGTATCCTGAAATTCATCAACAATAATCAGTTTGAATGGACTTCTATATTTATTTTCATTGACCAGTCTGGCAGATTCAATCAGTAAGTCATCAAAATCACACTCTTTGTTTGAGCTTAAAGTTCCTTCATACTTTGCATAAACTTTTGAAAATAATTCCAAGAATAAGCTTTGACGTAATGTGAGGGATGGGTTTTCCAATAGCTTAATCACACTGGCTTGATTGGACTTATAGTGGCTTAAAAAACTGCCGTAAAGGTCATCAGCATTCTGTTCGTAGATGGAGAATGCTTTGGTATTAATGTCATTGAGACTACGCGGTTGAAATATTTGCCCACGTGTTTGAAGTTCATATTCCAGCTTTTTGAACATCGAACCTGTAATAAATTCATGAAAGGTGGTACTGATTAAATCAGTTTTATACTTCTGGTGGGTTTCCGACTTCCATTTCATTTCGTCCAGATATTTTTGTCCAAAATGAGCAGGCGGTTTGCCGTTTTGATCCACGGCATAATGTTCTAAATACAGATTAATATCTGGGAAATAAAAATCGGGTTTGTACTGACGATAATTTTCATTTGCAGTTTCATGTTCATAAGCACGTTCATACTCGTAGGGAATTCCTTGGCTGTACAACCAGTTGGCAATGGCTTTTTCACCATGAGATTTAACGAGTTCACCTTGGTAGGTGACAAAACCATCTTTGAATCTGTCAAAGGATTGTTTTTGTGCTTTTTCCCATTCACTTTGAGTTTTGAATGCAAAAGGCGAGAGTGGTGCTTTTGAATAGGCTGTTTTGAATAAAAGATATTTTTCCTGAAAATCAGAATCAGTTTCATTCAACTGTTGAATGATTCGATTGAGTAATGGTTGAGTCTTGCCTGCATGCTCAGAGACGGACGGGCTTTTGCTTGTGGCTTTACCGATTACTCTTACTCCAAACTGATGAAAGTTTAGTGCTTCGATTTTCGTATTAAACTTCTCAAGAATATCTTTTAGTCTTAAATTGATTCGCTCGTTAAGTTCTTCACCAGCATTTCTGTTGAATGCTAAAACCAATATTTCTTCAGGCTTATAAAGACCTGTTAAAAGTGCATAGCCTACTTTCCCAACAATGGTCGAGGTTTTGCCCGAACCTGCCGCAGCCACCAATAAGTTGCGATCCTCAAAAATAATTGAAGAAATACGCTGTTCTTCAGTGAGAGGTGTACTTTCTACCTGATCAAAAAAATCTTTAAATGCAACTAATTCACTGTCAATGAAACGTTTATTTTTGGAATCAATGGCATGGTTTGCTTTGATGGGAAGCTCGATAAACTGTTTTAGCTGTTCAAACAAACCTTGTTGAAATGGTTCAAAGACAAAGGACTTGTCTCGTTGAATTAGTCTGTTGAATCGATCAATTTCATCTTTTGATCTTTGAGTAATATCTGCTTTGAATAGTTGCGCAAAATGATGGGATAAATAACGGTTTTGTTGAATGAAGTCTTGGTATTCGAATAAATAGGGGAGCAGTGTTGTTTTAATCTGTTCAGCATTTCTTTGGTTTTTTAGAAATTCAGCATCATTGTAAATTTCAGTCTGAAGTTTTTCTGCTTGAGCATTAAACAGACCTTTAAACAGATAATTCTGATCCTGTGTTTTCAGTGTGACTGTAGACCACATCCATCCTTTACGGATATAGGCTTCTAAGACCTGCTCAGGGTTAAGTTTTACAATAGCGCCATCAAGTTCAAGTGTAAGCTCAGGAAATTCATAGTTTATGCACCATTTGGTTGAACCTGCAAAAATATAGCTAAGTAAACTTGGTTGAATTTCCATAATGCCCTAAAGAAAAAATTATTAAAATAATGAAAGATTTGCGAGTAATTATAAAGTTATGAGATATTTTTTTCAGCAATAAGTATGGCTTTGTTGCACAAACACTTAAAAGTTAAAGTGCCTTTGTACGCCACGATCAATTCTATAGCCCTGTGAAGCAACAAATTTCGATTCACTTAGATACTGATGTTCTTGCATTTAACGAGACTGGCATCTAATCGAGTTGTCGTAAAATTTAAAACATGCTGCCTACGATAGCTCAATTAAAAATATTTGTGTAGATACCTCCTTGAGGGTAGAACTGGCTGTTTGCAGGTTCGCTGCGCAGTGGTCAACGAGCAGCGAACATCATGACCCAAATAGAATTACTGCGACACCGCTGGGAACCTGAACCCAATTAAAAAATAGCGATGGGGTTCAGCGGATGCTTACCAAAATTTGAGGCGAGGCACATGATTTTCTGCTCAATTTAAACTGTTTTAACAGCATATCGATCAGTTTGATAAGCTCAAAGATTTACATCTTAGGCGGTTTGTTCACTTGCTTTTTATGACTGGATTTAATGATGTTTTGTTGAAACTGTTTATGGAAATTGAGGGGTTGTAACTAATATAGTGGGAGAGTTTGCAGAATATTAGATATTTTAAAATTATAAGTATTTGAATAATATTATTATTGTGATTATTAACTAAAAAATCTTTAAAAGTAAATAAAAAAAATGTTATAAAACTTTGTGTGTTAATTTTTGGTCATTTTAGTATGATTTTTGCTCAGTCAGCAAGCAGCACTGCCCTCTTTCTTTATCAGTTCGTTCTTCCTTTCGTTACCAGAACACCAAAGCTACTTAAGTTGAAGCAGAAAGTGGAGAGTCTGATGAAACAGGAACCAGGCAAGAATAAAAACAAACAGAAGGAGTTTGAAAAATGCTATGTGAAGATCTGGGAGCAGATTATCAAGATATTAAAAACTGACAGTGCCGTGCGTGCACATGTGCATTACCTGCCACAGCTGCAGTTGATCCGTGAACTTGATATTTATATTGATCCAGAAGTGCAGGCTGATGTTTTTGGTCAGTCAGGGAAACTCAGTGCCTATTTTTTGATGACGTTTTTTAACTTGCGCAACGAGGAGGTCAAAAAACAAGTTAAAGAGATCCTGAAAATTAAGCGTCAGTGTGATCTTAGTCCTGAAGAAAAAATTGAATTGTGAGTCATGAAACGTGGCAAAAGTAAAATCTTTAGAAAATCTTTTGAAAGCTCAGCTCACTACTGAAGCGAAAGAATGTGAGAAATTAAATACAGCAGACAAAATAGCTAGTGATAAATTGCGGGTCAAATTCGCGATCCTATATTTGCAACTACAGCACACTGTAACGTTCACAGAATTTTCTGAATTATCTGTAGATGATTTACTCCAAATTGAGCAATTGAAAGCCAATGCAGCTGAGATTTATACCTCGATTGTGAGCGCCCGAAAGCTAGGCAAAGATTATCTATTTGCGGCATTCACTTATTTTTCTACATATGTTCCTGAACAATTGGATGAAGCTGGCTACTTCCTTTTGCGGGTCAGTTATTTCTTTTACACGCAATATCAGGCGATTTATTCATTAGAGGCTTCTGACGCTAAGCAAAAAGAAATCTGTGATTTGTTGCGCTACATTTGTAAACCGCTGGTTAAGCTTGGTCTGCAACAGCAAGAGGAAAGCAGTGAAGAAAGGGACAGCAGACTATTACTGCAATGCTGCTTAGATTTTATGCTCCAACAGGAAAAGCTCAGTGGGAAAATTTATGAAAAATGGACGGGGTTTATTCAAAATCTTTCCTTAAAAGAGAAAAACTTTTCCAGCTACTTGCATGCACTGACCATCATTTTTAAACGTCTATCTGACGGAATAATCGTGTATCGAAAAGTTCGTAGGAAAATACGAAGAAAACGGATATTACAAAAAATAAAAGCTAAAAAACGGAAACCGAGAAAACTAAGACCTAAAAAGCTGAAACCTGTGCCGGATTGGCCCTTTCAAGAAGAGGACGTTAAAGAGGATTACCCATCGAAGGATAAGATTAATTTAACGGATTTGCCGGCCGATATCACATTTGATCCATGGATAGTCATAGATGAAGAGGGCGAGATCGATGTAATTGAACAAGGTTGGCAGATCCAAACCACAGATCCAGGAACTGGTCGTTTTTTTAGATTTGTGAATGAATATGCGACGCATATATTGCGACATCGACAGCGTCGTTTACAACCGCTGGTGACCAACTCTTATTATATGAGTCCGGATGTAATTCAGCATCTGTTTTACCTGCTAAATGGCGAATTAAATAGCCAAGATTCGGACAGTTCTGCCATGGCTGCCGCCTGTTTACTCAGCCTGAGCAGTGGCTTGTCACCTGTTGCACTCCTGAACTATGAACAGCTGATTGAAAAGGGGGTGCTGCTGAAAACGGGGAGCGCCAAGCGGACGGAATATCAGGTGAGACTGTATCTGGCGATTACTCAGCAAAAAAATGAAAGTTTAATGCCACATCAGTTGAATCATACGGTATCTCATGAGTTGTATCTGTCCAGCAGCTGGTTTGAATATCTACATTTACGTTGTGGTACTGCGCCTGTGACGGTGCAAGAGGTCAATCAATATCTGAAAAAATGCATAGCAGGACAACAGCTTGGTTCAATCACTGTCGAAAAGTTACAGGCACAGTTGTACTTCCATGTTTTTCACCACACGTTTAATGAATATATTGCACATGTGCTGTCGGGCAAAGATAGTTCTCATGATCTTCCCGGCAGTTTTTACGGAGGGGTTGCAAAGAAGCAGCTGAATGAGAAGTACCGGATTTATCTGAATACGCTGTGCAGACCGGACACGGAAGCCGAGATCAAGATCGTCGAGCAGCAGTTTGAAAGCTCGAGTGAAGCGGATACCACCCGGCTGGGGAGTCAATTGGCCCTGACTCCGGATTTTGTGTCTGATTTCTTCCAGCAGCTGCATAAGGTCTGTCATGAGAAAATTCAGTTGCATCAGCACTTGATCGAGCGGATCAATGCCTACAGTTTGTGGATGTGGCATATCAGCCTGTTATGTTTAACACGACGTCCGCAAGAACATTTGTTGGGGGAGTGTAGTGCTTATGATCTGGATTTAAGACTGCTATATGTGAATGATAAAAAGAATAGCCAATCACGTAAGGATGGGCGTTTTATTCCGTTAGCGAAGTTTTTTACTCAGGCGTTTAAGCATTATCTCGATTTCTTAAACAGTGTGGTCACTCACTATGCTGACTTACTGAAATTTGTCTTCAAGAAAAATTTCACCCTTGAAGATCTGTTTGGCAAGGTGATTGTCTATCCGGGAAGCCTGCCGGTGACGGCTCAAGCATGGGACAGCCCTAAAATCAGGATCAAGCCTCTCAGCCGAGCTTGGGTGAATGAAGCGTTGTCGCGCTATGTCTCAGCGCCTATTTACAATAACTGGCTGCGCCATTTTGCAATGAATATGCTGATGGATCATGGAGTGGCGTTTAATGTGATTCAGGCCTTGTACGGCCATGATCAACGCGATCAGGAGCTGTTTTATCGTTATTCCTCAGCCTCCTTGTATCAGTATATATGCCATGTCAGTCAAGGCATCGATGAGATGATCAAGATATTGCAGGTTGAGCATTTATCCAGTCCGATGCCAGAAAAGGATAAAGCACATGACAAAGCATGATGTGATTGCTACGTATATTGGTGAGCAAGTTGAACTGACTTTTCAGCAGATGCTCCAATCGATTGCAGGGCGTAAAAGAAGTACGACAGATATTGATAAAGGGCTTGAGAAAATCTGGCTAGATTTTCAGTCAGCGCTGAAGAAATTTTTGAAGAACCATAAGCTTAGCACGGCAACACTCCGAGCCCCTTATCTACAACAGAGCGAAGCCTATTTTTTTCAACTGAAGGAAGACTACCTGAGCGAAACGCAAGAGGCTTATCCGATTAAAATCATGTCCCTGATATATGAAAATATCAAGCAGCAAGTCGAAGCGGATTTTAATAATAAGATGTCGGATGTCATTAAAAAAAATCAGGGTAATACGCTTGAAATCGATAGCGAAATTGAGAAAATTTGGGTGGATTGTCAGGAAGAAATCAAGGCATTTTTAAAGGATAAAAAGATTGCCACGGTCGCGCTGAGAGCCCCTTATTTACAATGGGCTGAAGACTGTTTGATTAAGCGTAAAGAGGCTGATGAAAGCGCATCGGAAGATGCTTATCTGATTAAGATTCCATCAACCATTTATCATCAGATTGCTCAGCAAGTGGCCTTTACTTTTCAACAAATGAAGGAGGCTATTGCAGGACAGAAGGACAGCCAGCAGGATGTCGATGACCAGATTGCCCGAATCTGGGCGAATTTCGCCAAAGGACTGGAGACTTTCTTAAGGAACAAAGACTTCACCACTCGTGCCAAGCGCAAACCGTATATCAAACACAGTGAAGCCAGTTTTTTAGCCTGTTTAGAACAGTATCAGAATGAGGAACACCAGCCTTATCCGATTAAGCTGCGTCCCACGACGCTGTTTTCTGATCCGCCACCGCGGCAGATTCTCAGCACTGAAGCCAGACTGCGGTTGGGACAGCAGCATTTTCATATTGCCAGAGGACTGAAAGCGTATTGGCGTAGCGAGACATTGCAGATGCCAACAGCACAACAGTGCTTGGGTCATCTGTATTTAAGTCTGATTTATTGTTCAGGCTGTAGTGATCTCACTCAGCTGGTCGCCATCGGCAATCGTCTGCTGGAGGAGGAGAAAGAGAAGGAGAAAATGTGCCATCCGTTGTCTGGGTATTCAACACTGTATCGAAGTGACTATAAAAAAATTACCAATCCACTGGTTCTCAGTTACTGCATGCCACACCGCTATTACGGCAATGAGATTAAAGACAAGAAGATTTATCAGTGGCGGCATGTCTGGTTCAATCCTTATGCACAACTTTTTTTACACATCCTGAAACAGCAAGCAGAGGACCTGCAACCACAACATCCGCGTAAGGTGCTGGAAGCGATTCTGAGTGTGTTCGAGAATCTTAAAAAACAGCTCAAGGTCTCGGAACAGATTTCGGCATTAAAAAAAATCTTGCGATCCGAGGATCAGGATCTCATTGAGATCACTGCACTCAAGCCCTTTCAGCATGTCAACTTGGCGCTAGAAATCCATCCAGACTTGAGTCTGGATATGTGTTTAAGTGAAGTATTGCAGAATCATCTAAAAACCGTGTCTTTAACGGCAGAAGACCAAGGTGTAGCCTGGTTCAATACCTTGAAATCCACGAATGATCTTGTCAAAGTAGAATATGGGATCCTCCCGTTAGAGACTGAAACAGCCAAACCGGTGGTTATCACGGCACATCAGCAACTGAACGAGCTTCCATTTGAGTTGGATTTTTTTGAACAAGAGCGAGCCCCGGCAGGGAAAAATAAGCAAAGCCAAAGACAACGCCATCAGCAGCAGTTTAAGCAATGGCGCAATATTCAAACCCGGTTGAGTGTAAAGAAGGCAGCCTTAGCGGGCGACAATTATAAAGAATGCAATTTGATAGAAGCACAGTTAAGACTATTGAGCTGGATCTTTTATTTGAGAAAAGAAGAAAAAGAAAACGGCAAGAAATTAAAATTGAGTAGTATCAAGCGTTATCTGAGCAGTTTTGCGAAAGACTATTTCTTTCATATCTATATGTATGACAATGACCTTGAACAGATGAATGTAGAGCACTATGAGCAATTGTATGCCTCCATCCTGAACCGCATCGATGAACGTGCTGAAACACAGCGTGAATACACAGACACTCGCACTCAGGGTCGGGCACAATATGCCTTTGGACGACTGAAAGATTTCCATGCTTTTTGCCAGAAAGAATATCCGGAGAATGTGCCAGCGGTCAGCAGCTTTGACCACAGTGATTTTCAACGTATCCAGTTCTGTCAAGCCAAGCTCATCAGCCCACAGCTGTTTATTCAATTAAAAAAAACAGTCATTCAGAAAATTGAGGCCTGTTCAACTCAAAAAGAAAAAGTCCATTTGCAGCTGTTGTTGCTAATGTACATCCTGGCTTATCGTTTGGGATGTCGACTCAATGAAATCCGGGGACTGACGCTGGGTGAAATCATTTGTCCTCAACTGCTGTGGAAAGACGATCCAGGCAATCAAACGGTCGCCATACGCATCACCTTGAAAAATAATGTCTATCGACGACTGAAAAGCCAAAATGCGCAACGTCAACTCGATTTGAACGCGGTATTACTGGATGATGAACTGCAAGCGGTGAAAAGCTATCTTCTGCATTGTTTTCAGCAGCCGAATAATAAAAAGGCGAACGAGCAGCTGGTTTTTGAGATCGGTGGAGAAATCCTGAGCGAGCTGTATATCTCAAAAATGACCCGGCTGCTGTTCGATGAAGTCATCAAGCCAGATCACGGCTATACCTTCCACAGTTTCCGCCATAGTGCCGCCACTCATTTGGCAATCGCCTGGTTGGGATCGAAAGAAATGGTGATGACCTATACCGACTACAGCTGGCAGCAGGCTAAGTCCATGCGCAAGCATCTGTTCGGTGAACAGGCGATCAGGCATGAAGCGGTGATTCAGCATAAATGGCGGTTGTTGGCAGATTGGATGGGGCATAGCTCGATTGAACAAACGGCCTCACACTACCTGCATACCCTGGATCTGCTGGCGATTGATCGAATTTACAATACGCCCTGTGTAGTTCATCCTGCTGTTCTGAATAGGCATTATGATCGTGAAGAAACTGAAGCGGTGGATCTGAATCGCGACCGCCAACACCGAAAGTGCTTTGAACGTGAGCAACCGGTGTTGGGTATTGATCAGAAAGTACAACCTTATCTGATGCCCAAGATGCAATTCGAGCTGAAGCCATTATCCTACAAGGTCATCTACACGTATCTCAACACATATCAAGATGCAGAGATCCAAGCACCTCATATAGTGGATAACCTAGATATTTGGATTAAGCGTGCGCTTTGGCTTGCTGTAAAATGGCAAGTACCTTCATTCAGTAAACTTGGATGGAATTTGGACAATGCTGCATCGATCGAGAAAAAGTACTTAAGCGACCTATATGACAAGCAGATCAAAACCAAGCTGAAGCCAAAGAGCCTACAGCTATTTATCGCATTAAAAGATCTTTTAAAGGAGAAAGTTCTGTCGGCTTTAGCTGTATTGATTCAGCATGGCAAACTCAGAAGAAACCAGTTTTGTTTCCAATGTCGTTTTGATGCCCAGCAAAAGCCAAAAATGGATTGGGAAATGCAGGATTTTATCGAGGGGATGCAGCTGTTGTTACCTGAAGATGTCCAATTACAGTACGATAACTATCCGGTGGATCTCACGCAAAAAAGTCGTGAGATTCACGTCTATTTTATCGATCAACAAAGCAATAAAAACATTACATTATCCCTTGCATTTGATTTGCTACTGGAAGCTGTACAACACCCTTCCTTATGGGAATAGCCTAAGCAGATATCGTTCAATTTAAGGGGCCCAGGCCTTTGCTTTGTCAAAATCTGATTTGCCAAGCAAAGGCCTGGGTTTCCGCGAATTTGATTTTTTGTTTTAATTATTCTCATGATTTTAATTCATTGAGGCCCTTTCATAGAATTAAAAAATAAATGTAGGTAGTGCTTCAAAAAGTATGCTGCATAGATTTTGAGATAAATAGGCATCCTTGGAAGTATTGAAAATACAGGGATTTTTTCGGTTAAAATTTTTAAAAAATAAGCCAGCATTAAATTTGAAACACCACCAGAAAATGAATAAAAAAGTCTAATTTGGTTTGACCAAAGTAAAAGATACAAATATGATAACTACATTACAGCAAAATCTGTAATCGGGCGTGGAAACC
>OERO01000247.1_pt1 | contig 12446 bp, 9 predicted proteins | sample 1540041 | NCBI WGS metagenome assembly OERO01 (sample SAMEA3891234, study PRJEB23780) | metagenome | biome: terrestrial biome; feature: animal house; material: water of meat washing | place: Italy | collected 2015-05-12
GTCATCAAGCGCAAAGGACAAGCCCAAAGCAAGGTCGCAGCCAATCTGGGTTAATGCCCGAATCTAGCGACATCAATGCAAAACGCCGATCACATGATCGGCGTTTTTTTATTGCGCGCAGCGCAACTGACCGCACTACTAGCAGCCATAGCCCTCAGGAAGGCAGCTCTTGCCTTTGATCTTGCCGATGCTCCGGGCTGTTGACGCAACACTCATCGCGGAAAAAGGCGATGATCTCCTCCAACACCGCGTATTGAGAGACGCAAAGCAGGGTGCGACTCTCCCGGTTTTGCTTCACCAGCCCCACCGAGACCAGCGCCGCGATATGGTGGCTGAGGGTGGAAGCGGGGATCGCCAGCTGCTTTTGCAGCTCACCCACCGGCAGCCCCTGCTCTCCCGCCTTGACCAGATGCTTGAAGATAAACAGCCGGGTCGGATGACCCAGCTCTTTCAATGCCTTGGCGACCTCTTCCAGTTGCATCTCTGCGCCCTCCACAAATTTGATATTTCGATAATACCAGAAATATCTTGACCGGCCATTCATTTCGATTATTTTGGAAATATAGAAACCAAGTGAGGATACGACAATGAATGAGTGGTTAACCATGCTGACCGATGCAGCCCAGATGTTCCTGTTTCTGGCTGTCGAGCTGTCGGTGCTGTTTCTGGTCATTAGCGCCGGGGTCAGCCTGATCCGTCAGAAGATCCCCGACGAGAAGATCCAGCGGATGCTGGGGGCGAGACATGGCAAGGGCTATCTGCTCTCGGCCCTGCTCGGTGCCGTCACCCCCTTTTGCAGCTGCTCCACCATCCCCATGCTGAGAGGGCTGCTCTCGGCCAAGGCTGGCTTTGGCCCCACCCTCACCTTCCTGTTTATTTCGCCACTGCTGAACCCCATCATCGTCGGCTTGATGTGGGCCACCTTCGGCTGGAAAGTGACCCTGCTCTACGCCGTGATCGCCGCCAGCGTCTCCGTCATGGCGAGCATGCTGCTCGACAGATTGGGGTTCGAGCGCCATGTCATCGACCCCAAAGAGGCCACCCCCTCTTGCGGTAGCGACTGTGGCCCGGCGACCCGCGCCACCACTCAAGCACATTGCAGTGACAACCAACGCGGCGCCATTCGCGCAATCAAACCCCTCAACGGGGCAGCGTGCTGCCCGGCTCCGCAACCAGAGATGGCAGAGCAGGCCACCCTCTCCTGCTGCGGCGATGGCACGGCAACCCTGACCAGAGCGCCACAGCTCCCCACCGCCTGGGTCAAAGCTCGCATCGATGCCTGGCAGCAGTTCAAAGCGGTATTGCCCTTCCTGCTGCTGGGGGTGCTCATCGGCTCGTTTATTTACGGTTTTATTCCGGCCGAGTGGATCGCCGCCCATGCTGGTGCCGACAACCCGCTGGCCATCCCCTTCAGCGCCATCGTCGGGATCCCGCTCTACATCCGTGCCGAGGCCGTGATCCCGCTGGCGTCGGTACTACTGGGTAAAGGGATGGGAATGGGCGCCGTCATGGCGCTGATCATCGGCAGTGCCGGTGCCAGCCTGACCGAGGTGATCCTGCTCAAATCGATGTTCAGAACCCCGATGATTGCGGCCTTCCTTACCGTGATCCTCGGCATGGCGATCCTGATGGGCTACCTGACGCAACTGCTGTTTTAAGTCGCCCATCATTAAACAGACAGGGTGTTAAGCCAGCAGAGTGTGAAACCATCAGGCTTCCCATAGACAAAACGCCGATCAACTGATCGGCGTTTGTCTATTCCGTACGGCAATCTGCAACCGGCGTTACAGATATTGCCCGACGATGGGGAGCAGATCCTCGACGTCACGGGCGATATGGTCGGGTTGGTGTTCCCAGCGCTCCGGGGTCGCGCGGCTATAGGCGACAGCCACCGATATCACACGGCTCTGCTCGCCAAGCGCCGCTTGCAAATGACGGGCAAACTGCACATCCGCTTCATGGTCACCGATATAGATCAGCGACTGGCACCTGGCTGGGCCGAAGATAGACTCCAGACATTTGAGGCCACCGTAAGGATGGGGTTTTTGCTGCTGTCCGGGCACGTCATCATAGCCGACCACAGCCTTGAACAGGCTGTTCACGCCATGCTGCTCCAGTACGCGGCGAATGTTCTTTTGGGAGTTCTGCGAACAAATTCCGTGGGGAATGGCAGAGAAATGGTCAATCACCGCCTCCAGCCCCGCAAAAAAACGCACCTCGGTCCGGTTCATCTCCTGATGCTTGGCCCACAGACTGCCAGCCAGCACCATCTCGTCCCGCGACAAACCGTAGTAATCCATATAGAGCGCCTGCCAGTTCTTGGCGGCGTGATTGGCATGGTGATACTCCGCTTCGCTGCGCAGATAGCGCGGCAGATGTTCTCCGGTCAGATGGGGGGCGACCTCAGCCAGGATCTGCTTGGTGATATCGATATTCTTCGGCACCGAATTGACCAGAGTACCGTCATAATCCCATAAAATCGCATCCAACTTCATTGCGTTACCTGTCTCGCTTCACAGCCATAAGTCACGCCATGTTACTTGGCTTGCCTCCCCTCGCCAAACCGCGCTGTAAAAATGTGAGACCCATCCCGTCCCCACGCAGTAGCACAAGAGTTAATGTGCAACAACACAATAAATGAACATCCTCTGCCATACTCAGACGAAGTATTCCGTTACGCCGAAACCGGAGTCTGATCATGGTAACCAGCTCGCTTCACACCACAGATACCGAGGTTGAATTTGCCGACGATATCCAGTTGGTATCGACGACCGACCTCAAAGGGGACATCACCTACGCCAATCCGGCGTTTTGTCAGGTGGCAGGCTATCGCCTGGAAGAGATGTTGGGGCAGCATCACAATCTGGTGCGCCACCCCGACATGCCCAAGGCAGCGTTTGCCGATCTCTGGGCCCACCTGCAGGCAGGCAAACCATGGCGAGGCATGGTAAAAAACCGCTGCAAAGATGGTCGCTATTATTGGGTTGATGCCTATGTCACCCCGATTTATGAAGATGGCAAGATGGTGGGTTACCAATCCGTCCGCTGCCGCCCCGCCGCAGAGCACAAAGCGCGTGCCAGCCAGATGTACAAAACCCTTAAAGCCCGTGAAACCGGCTCTGCCATTCACATGGGCCTGCGTCAACTCACACCGGCCATGATGACCATCCCCCTGCTGCTCGTCAGCGTGATCAGCGCGCTCTGGCTGCTCTCACCGCTGCAGGCGCTCTGGGTCATCATACCCCTCTTGGCAACAATCTGGTTCAATCGCCACCCTCTCTTCCTCACACCGCGATTCTTGCAGCAGCTCGAACAGGATTACGACAGCATCAGCCGCCTTATCTTCTCGGGGGATGCCCCCCACAGCATTGCCGATTTCCATATCAAGCTCGGGCAAGCGAAGATCCGTACCGTACTCGGCCGGGTGGATGACACCACCGCTTCGCTCAATGCCATGGCCAATGACCTGCGCGGCTCCGCCTCGCTGGCCAGCCAGGATATCTCTTCGCAAGACACGCAGATCCAGCAGATTGCCACCGCCGTCACCCAGATGGCTTCGGCCGCCGAGGAGATCAACCGCAATATTCAAGACAGCAACAGCCAGATTGAAGAGGCCCGCAGCCACTGCATCACCACCAGCACCCAGCTTTCGGAAGCAGGAGAAGAGATGTCGGCGCTGGCCACCCAGGCGGAGCAAGCCTTCCAGTCAGCTGTCGAGCTGGCGAGCGAATCCGAGCGGATCGGCACCATCATGAGCGAAATTCGCGGCATTGCGGATCAAACCAACCTGCTGGCGCTCAATGCCTCCATCGAAGCCGCACGGGCAGGCGATCAGGGGCGCGGCTTTGCAGTGGTGGCGGACGAGGTTCGCAGCCTGTCGACCAGAACCCACAAGGCGACAGAGCAGATCCAGAACAGCATTGGCCATATCCAGCAAACCCTGGGGGGATGGAAAGAGATGATGCATCTCAATGTGACCAGAACCAACGCCTGCCTCGCCACCACCCGGGCAAGCACCGGCAACCTGAATCAGGTTGTGGTCGAGATAGACAAGGTCTCTGATTTTTCCAACCAGATCACCGCCGCGGCCACCGAGCAACAAGCGGTCATCGAGGAGATCAGTCGCAATATCAACCAGATATCCTCGCTCTCTCACGATAACAGTCTCAAAATCGATCAGGTGAGTGAAACCAGTGCCAACTTGCAGAGCAAAGCGAGCCAGCTCAAGGACTTAAGCCGGACATTCGGATAGCAGCATGCAGATAAAGTCCATGTAAACGAAGGGCCACCCGTCTGGGTGGCCCTGTTGTTTATAAGGCTTAACTGTAGCTCCTAAACGCCACTTACTTGGCGTAATCCTCAGTCGGGATACAGGAGCAGAACAGGTTGCGATCGCCGTAGACGTCGTCGATGCGGTTCACAGAGGGCCACAACTTGGCGGCGCGCACGGCGTCGGACGGGAAGACCGCCTCGGCGCGGCTGTAGCCACGGGACCACTCTGCATCCATCACGTCATCCTGGGTGTGCGGCGCATGGACCAGCGGGTTGTCGGCGAGGCTCCACTGCCCCTCCTGCACCTTGGCAATCTCGGCGCGGATGGACGTCATCGCCTCGACGAAGCGATCCAGCTCGCGCTTGGATTCCGACTCGGTCGGCTCGACCATCAGGGTGCCCGCTACCGGGAAGCTCATGGTCGGCGCGTGGAAGCCGTAGTCCATCAGCCGCTTGGCCACGTCCATCTCGCTGATGCCGGAAGCCTCCTTGAGCGGACGGATATCCAGGATGCACTCGTGGGCCACCCGACCGTTGCGGCCGGAATAGAGCACCGGGAAGGATTCACCCAGCTTCTTGGCCAGATAGTTGGCGTTGAGGATGGCCACCTGAGTGGATTTCTTCAGCCCCTCGTCACCCAGCATGGCGATATACATCCAGCTGATGGGCAGGATGCTGGCCGAGCCGAACGGTGCCGCCGACACGGCGCCGTTGTTGCGGCTCTCCTTGTCGGTCTTGACCACGGCGTGACCGGCCACGAACGGTGCCAGATGTTTCTTCACGCCGATGGGGCCCATGCCCGGGCCGCCACCGCCGTGAGGAATGGCGAAGGTCTTGTGCAGGTTGAGGTGAGAGACGTCCGCCCCGATAAAGCCCGGCGCCGTCAACCCGACTTGCGCGTTCATATTGGCGCCGTCCAGATAGACCTGACCACCGTGCTGGTGAACGATGTCGCACACCTCCTTGATGGTCTCCTCATACACCCCGTGGGTGGAGGGGTAGGTCACCATCAGACAGGAGAGCTGATCCCCCGCCTCGGCCGCCTTGGCGCGCAGGTCGTCGAGATCCACGTTGCCGGACTTGTCACAGGCGGTGACGATCACCTTGAGCCCCGCCATCTGGGCAGAGGCCGGGTTGGTGCCGTGGGCAGAAGCCGGAATGAGGCAGATGTCGCGATGCCCCTCGCCGCGGGATTCGTGGTACTTCTTGATGGCCAAGAGACCGGCGTACTCGCCCTGCGCCCCGGAGTTGGGCTGCATGCAGACCGCATCGTAACCGGTCACCTTCACCAGCCAGTTTTCGAGGTCGGCCAGCAGCAGCTGGTAGCCCTTGGCCTGTGCCAGCGGGGCGAACGGGTGCAGCTTGCCAAACTCGGGCCAGGTCACCGGGATCATCTCGGCGGTGGCGTTGAGCTTCATGGTGCAGGAGCCGAGCGAAATCATGGCGTAGTTGAGCGCCAGATCTTTGGCTTCGAGACGGTGGATATAACGCAGCATCTCGGTTTCGGAGTGGTACTTGTTGAACACCTCGTGGGTCAGCACGGCGTCGGTGCGCAGCAGATCCTGCGGGATGGCGTGATGGGCCTGGGCCGCCTTGTCGAGGGCCTCGATATCCAGTCCATGACCTTGACCGAGGAAGAGATCGAACAGCTCGGCCACATCGCCGCGGGTGGTGGTTTCAGAGAGGGACACCCCTACCGCACCGTCGAGGTCTGCACGCAGGTTGATGCCGAGCCCCTCGGCCTTGGCAATGAGTGCTGCTTTATCTGCCGTCTGCACGGTCAGGGTATCGAACCAGCTGGCATGCTTGAGGGCCACGCCCTTGGCCTTGAGGCCGAGCGCCAGAATGGTGGTGAGACGGTGCACGCGGGAGGCGATGGTTTTCAGCCCCACCGGGCCGTGGTAGACGGCGTAGAAGCTCGCCATGTTGGCCAGCAGCACCTGAGCGGTACAGATGTTGGAGTTGGCCTTCTCGCGGCGGATATGCTGCTCGCGGGTCTGCATCGCCATGCGCAGGGCACTCTTGCCACGGGCATCCTTGGAGACGCCGATGATGCGGCCCGGCATGGAGCGCTTGTAGGCATCGCGGGTGGCGAAGAAGGCGGCGTGGGGGCCACCGTAACCCATGGGCACGCCAAAGCGCTGGGCGGAGCCCAACACCACGTCGGCCCCCAGCTCGCCCGGGGATTTGAGCAGCAGCAGGGAGAGCAGGTCGGCGCTGACGCAGGCCAGCCCTTTCTGGGCCTGTACCGCGGCAATCAGGGCGCGCAGATCTTTCACCTCACCTGTGGTGGTGGGGTACTGGAACAGGGCACCGAACACCTCTTCGCTCACCGCATCGCTCGCGGCGCCGACCGCCACGTCGAAACCGAAGTGAACCGCGCGCTCCTTGACCACGTCGATCACCTGCGGGTGCACGTCATCGGCCACGAAGAAGAGGTTGGATTTGGACTTGGCCATCCGCTTGGCCAGCGCCATCGCCTCGGCGGCGGCGGTCGCTTCATCCAGCAGGGAGGCACTGGCCAGATCCATGCCGGTCAGATCCAGCGTCAGCTGCTGGAAGTTGAGCAGGGCTTCGAGACGGCCCTGTGCCAGCTCGGGCTGGTAGGGGGTGTAGGCGGTATACCAACCCGGATTTTCCAGCACATTGCGCAAAATGACGTGGGGCACATGGGTATCGTGATAACCCATGCCGATATAGCTCTTGGCAATCTTGTTCTGGGCAGCGTAACCCTTGAGCTTGGCCAGCGCCTCCACTTCGGTCATGCCGGCACCGATCCCCAGCGGGCCCGGCAGGCGAATGGCGGCGGGCACGGTCTGGGCAATCAGATCGTCCAGGCTTTCGGCCCCGACGGTCGCCAGCAGCTGGCGCAGCTCTTCCTCGCCCGGGCCGATATGGCGGCGGACAAAATCGGTTTTTTGCTCGAGTTCAAACAGTGACTGGGTCATTTCCCTATTTCCTGATAAATAAGTCCTGGCATGACATCCTGATAACCAAGACCTGATGTTCCTGATCGTCGGCTGATACCGACTCCACTCATGTTCTGGGTCCCGCAGACAGGGTGCGGCACCGGATGCTGCGGCAGCATCAAGAGGGGATCGCCTTGTTGCGAACCGGCCTGTTTGCCCCTAGGCTCCCAGGCTGGCAAACGGCAAGCGCGGGCGACTTCACCCTTCCACCGGCCGGTGCTTGCCCGGCTGGCGGTCATACAAAGGGGCCCTGCTGTGTTGGCAGGGCCCGGGGGCATTACTCTTCGTCCACCACGTTCTGGTAGCCTTCGGCATCCAGCAGGTTGGCCAGCTCGCTCTCGTCATCGAGCTTGATGCGGAACAGCCAGCCAGCGCTGTAGGGGTCGGAGTTGACCAGCTCGGGGCTCCCTTCCAGCTCTTCGTTGACGGCAATGATCTCGCCGCTCACCGGGCTGTAGATGTCGGAGGCCGCCTTGACCGACTCGGCCACGGCGCAGTCGTCACCGGCACTGACCTGCTTGCCCACTTCCGGCAGCTCGACAAACACCATGTCACCCAGCAGCTCCTGGGCGTGCTCGGTGATACCGACCACGGCCTCGCCGTTGGCTTCAACACGGATCCACTCGTGGGAAGTGGCATATTTCAGTTCGCTCGGGATATGGCTCATTTGTGCTTCCTTTGATCTTTGAGTCGCGTTTAAAAACGAATATGAAAAGGGATGGGGGAGGCACTGCCCTCCCCCAAGACGGTATTAAACCAGCTTCTGGCCGTTACGGACGAAAGCGGGCTTGGTGACCTTCACGGTGACCAGCTTCTTGCGGATCTCCACCTCGGCCAGCTCACCGATATCGCGGGGCACCCGCGCCAGGGCAATACTGTAGCCCAGGGTGGGGGAGAAAGAGCCGGAGGTGATCACACCTTCCCGCTTCTCACCGTTTGCCGCGGTGAAGGTGACCGGCATACCGGCACGCAGCACCCCTTTCTCTTCCATCACCAGACCCACCAGCTTGGGCTGGTTGCCCGCCGCTTTCTGCGCTTCCAGCACGTCGCGGCCGATGAAGTTGCGATCGCTCGGCTCCCAGGCGATGGTCCAGGCCATGTTGGCGGCCAGCGGAGAGATTGACTCGTCCATATCCTGACCGTAGAGGTTCATCCCTGCTTCGAGGCGCAGGGTATCGCGGGCACCGAGGCCGCACGGGGCGACGCCGTTATCCAGCAGCGCTTGCCACAGCTCGCAGGCTTTCTCTTGCGGCACCACGATTTCATAACCATCTTCGCCGGTGTAGCCGGTAGTGGCGATAAAGAGATCGCCAGCCTGCACGCCGAAGAAGGGTTTCATCCCCACCACGGCGGTACGCTGAGCGGCGCTCAGCACAGCAGCAGCCTTGACCTTGGCGTTGGGGCCCTGCACCGCAATCATCGCAAGCTCGGGACGCTCGGTCACTGTGATATCGAAATCGATGGCGTGATGGCGGATCCAGGCCAGATCCTTCTCGCGGGTAGCGGAGTTGACCACCAGCCGGTAGAAGGTATCGGTCAGGTAATAGGTGATGAGGTCATCGATCACGCCGCCTTCCGGATTGAGCATGCCGCTGTAGAGGGCCTTGCCGGGGGCAGTGAGTTTGGCCACGTCGTTGGCCAGCAGGTGTTGCAGAAAGGCTTTGACCCGTTCGCCGGTCAAATCGACGATGGTCATGTGGGAGACATCGAACATACCGGCATCGCTGCGCACCGCGTGGTGCTCTTCCAGCTGGGAGCCGTAGTTGATGGGCATTTCCCAACCGTGGAAGTCCACCATCTTGGCGCCGGCTTCCAGGTGTTTGGGATGCAGTACAGTAGTCTGGATCATCGCATTCTTTCCTTAGCAAAAAGCCTTTTCGCTTTGGCGACCACCCTTGCGACCCGCGCCACCGCTCTGACTGCACTACGTACAGCAAAAAGCGACCGGATCCAAAAGTGTGTGCTCGCTCCTGCCCTTGCCAGGCAAGAGGGATTCCTTGAACGGAGCGGATTATATGACAAGCAGGCGAGCGTGCCGCTCAAAAAAAACTAATCCCCTCCCGTAAAACTGACTCCAGACACTAAGATAAATGCAGTGATAAAAACAGCCATAAGCCGACTCAGGCGAGATTAAATTTTGATTTTTACCGTTTCGTCACAATTTGCAGAAAAACGTTTCGCTCCAGAGCAAAATTAAAGGCTGACACCCAAAACGGGTCATCAGCCTTGTCGGATTACTTTTGTTGTCAAAAACGGCGAGTAATATTAGTTTTTTTCACCCTTGGCCTGCATGGCACTGCCCTTGGTCGCCGCAACAGCCCAGTCAGGACGGGCCAATGCGGGCAACTCGCCCTCCAGCCCCATGGCGGCGCGGATCACCCCCTCCTTGAAGGGCGTCAGCAGATTGGCCGCGCGCAATCCCACGCCCCGCACCAGCTTCTTGAGCGGGTTGGCCCCGCTGAACAGCCGCTTGAGCCCCTCCATCGCCGCCAGCATGCGAGCCGCTTCGCTCTTGCGCCAGCGCTCGTAGCTGCGCAGGTTGGCGAGCAGGCCGATATCCTCGCCCGCGGCATGATTTTGCAAGATCTGCTCCGCCAGCGCGGCAGCATCCAGCAGGCCAAGGTTGACCCCCTGCCCCGCCAGGGGGTGGATGGTATGAGCGGCATCTCCCACCAGCACCAGCCGCTCGCGGGCAAAGTCGCGGGCATAGCGGGCGGTGAGCGGAATGGCGCTACGCGGCCCTTCCACCTTGCACAGACCGAGCCGGGCATCGAAGGCGGCGGTAAGCTGGCGATTGAACTGCTCGTCATCGCAGGCGCAGAGCGCCTCGGCGCGGGCCGCAGGCAGCGACCAGACGATGGAGCAGAGGTTCTCCTGCCACAGCGGCAAAAAGGCGAGCGGGCCATCCGGGGTGAAGATCTGGCGAGCAACAGCTTCATGGGGTTCGGCGCAGCGCACCGTCGCCACCAGCGCGTGGTGACCGTAATCCCAGCTGGTGAGCGGGATATCGGCCTGACGGCGCACCCAGGAGTGGGCGCCATCGGCGGCTACCACCAGTTTGGCCGAGATGGCCTGACCATCTTCAAGGAGCAGCAGGGCGCCCGCCGGGCCGCTCTGCAGGCTCTTGGCTCTGGCGGGGGTCAGCAACTGGATATTGCTGGCACCTTCAATCGCCTCAAGCAGCGCCAGCTGGATCACCCGATTCTCGACGATATGGCCGAGGTTGGCCTGACGCAGGCTGGCGGCATCGAAGTCGATATGGCCAAAACTGTCCTGCTCCCACACCGCCATCTTGTCGTAGGCCTGCAGGCGGCGCGCTTCAATGCCGTCCCAGGCGCCAACATGGCGCAGGATCTGCTGGCTGGCCAGACTCAGGGCGCTGACCCGGTTATCGGCCACCTCCCCCAGCTGCGGGTCGGGCAGTTGTCCCTCCACCACCAGCACCTTGAGGGCGCTATGTTTCAGGGCCGCAGCGAGCCCCAGCCCCACCATGCCGCCACCGACAATCACCACATCCACATTTTGCATCTGCATCATCTCATCCTTTCAGGGCTGACCGGCTGGCCAGCGAGGGGACGCCCGCAGGCATCACCTCTTTATTCAATAGGTTTTGATCAACGAATGGCGGTCACCATCTTCCGGTCAACAGGTTCCACTCAACAAGTGCTGGCTAGTTGCCGCACACATCGGCGACAAAGCCCAGGGTGCGCGAGGCAAGCGGCGCCTTGAGGCACGGGAATCGCCCCATCAGGGTGAGCGCCAGATTGCGCCCCGCCACCAGCGGATCGTGACCATTGGAGAAGAGCTGGGCCAGCGAAGAGGTGAGCCAGACGGTCTGCTCCTGATCGCGCTGACGCTGCTGCCAGTAGCCACTCAGTACCTTGAAGCTGCCGATATCCTCCCCCTCTGCCAACGCCTTGGCTACGGCGCCGGTAAGCAGGTCGAGATCCCGCATCCCGAGGTTGAAGCCCTGTCCGGCAATCGGGTGCAGGGCGTGGGCGGCATTACCGACCAGCACGGTGCGCTGGGCCAGCGGGTAGTCGCAGGCGGTCAGAATGAGCGGATAGACGTTACGCACGCCGCATCGCTCGAAGCGACCAAGCCGCCAGCCAAAGGCCTGCTGCAGACGGGCAAGAAACGCCGCCTCATCGAGGGCCATCAGCTCATCCACCTCATGCTGCCCGACGCTCCACACCAGCGAGGAGAGCCCCTCCTGCATCGGCAGCAGGGCCAGCGGCCCCCCTTCGGTAAAACGCTCGAAGGCGCGTCCCTCAGGGTCTTGCGCCGTTTTGACCGTGGCGATGATGGCGTGCTGCTCAAAGTCGTGGCGGGTCACCGGCAACTTGAAGTGCTGACGCACAAAGGAGTTGCCGCCGTCTGCCGCCACCAGCAGGCGGGTCTCAATCTGTTCACCGCTCTCGAGGGTGAGGGTCACCTTCTCCTCATCGGGCACAATCTCGCTCACCCGTGCCGGACAACAGACCCGGATATTGGGAGAGGCCGCCATCGCCCGTTGCAGCTCATGACCGGCAGCAGCAAGCTCGATCACCTGGCCCAGCGCGGGCAGACCGTATTCGGCAGCCGACAGGCGAGCCTGACCGAAGTGGCCCCGATCCGAGACATGGATCTGGGTAATGGGGGCGCAATGGGGGGCAAACAGCGGCCAGAGTCCGCGTCGCAACAGCGCATCACAGGTACCGGCCGAGAGCGCAATGGCGCGGGCGTCGAACCCTGAATGGGTGTGCTGTTCGGGGACGCTTGCCTCCAGCAGCAGGATCTCGAGGGGGGAGCCATCGGATCGAAGCAGGGCTGCCAGCGAGAGGGCCAGCACGGCACCGCTCATTCCACCGCCGACCAGGGTGACATCGACCTGTCGCACATCAGATTGAGACATAAGCAGAGAGGAAGAAGTGAAAAAGGTGGCCTCATGCTATCACAAAGCCGCTGGCCGAATGCGAGGTCACCGGCAAAAAACCGGTTGCGCCTCACAGGGTTAGCCACCACAAGGGAATAAAAAAGAGCGCCATCAGGCGCTCTTGCAGATTCAGTAAGGGTCGCGTTGACCCGCACCTCAATGAAGGGTCGGCGGCGCGCTCGGGGTATCGGGGCGCTTGCCAAACTCTTCGAAGGCCATCATGACCCCCAGTTTGACGTGTTCGTAGAGCACCAGGAAGGAGGCTTCGTTCTCGTCATCTTCCTGATCGA
>OERO01000249.1_pt1 | contig 12422 bp, 6 predicted proteins | sample 1540041 | NCBI WGS metagenome assembly OERO01 (sample SAMEA3891234, study PRJEB23780) | metagenome | biome: terrestrial biome; feature: animal house; material: water of meat washing | place: Italy | collected 2015-05-12
GTTCGGTCTTTTTCCGTACCGCTTGTGCCAACAGGGCGCGATCGCCGTAGAGATCGAGGCGGGCCTTGGCGCGGGTGATGCCGGTATAGACCAGCTCGCGGGTCAGCAGCGGGCTGGGGCTGTCGGGCAGCACCAGCACGGTATGGGCAAACTCCGAGCCCTGGGATTTGTGGATGGTCATGGCGTAGACCGTCTCGTGGGGCGGCAGCCGGCTTGGCAGCAGGGCCCGCAGGGTGCCGTCCGGCTGCTCAAACCATACCTTTAACCGGCCAGTTTCATCGGGCAGGCAGAGCCCCATATCGCCGTTGTAGAGGCCGACCCCGTGGTCGTTGCGCACCACCATCACCGGGCGACCGGCATACCAGTCGCCATCGCGGGCAATCAGGCCAGCCCGTGACAGGGCCAGTTCCAGCCGCTCGTTAAGTCCCAGCACCCCGAACGGGCCATCGCGCAGGGCGCAGAGGATCTGGAAGCTGTTGAATGCCTTGAACACGGCGGCGGGCGCTTCCCCCGCGCGGGCCGCCTTCAGATAGCTGCCGTAACCGGCCACCCCCTGGGCAATCAGGGCGTCGTAGGCCTCCCCCGCCCAGGGGTGCAGGCTGATATCGGCGAATCCTGCGCCCCAGACTGATTCCACCGCCGTGGCATCGCCGCTGTTGCAGGCGCGCGCCAGCTGACCGATGCCCGAATGCTGATCAAAGCGCCAGCTCTTGGCCAGCAAACAGAGGCTGTCGCGCACCGGTGCCCCCGCGGGCGAGCCCTGCAAGCGGTAGCCGGTCTGGCGGGAGAGCCAATCCGCCTGCGCCGGGCTGATGCCCTGTTCGATAAAGCTGCAGATATCGCCGAGCACGGCCCCCGCCTCCACCGAGGCGAGCTGATCCTTGTCGCCGAGCAGGATCAGGCGGGCGTGGCTCGGCAGCGCATCGAGCAGGCGCGCCATCATCGGCAAATCGACCATGGAGGCCTCATCCACCACCAGCAAGTCGAGGTGCAGCGGGTTGCCCGCGTGGTGGCGGAACTGGCTGCGCCCCGGAATGACCCCGAGCAGCCGGTGCAGGGTGCCCGCTTCGGTGGGGATCGCTTCGACCCACTCGGGGGGCAGATCGAGGGCCTGCAGGGCAGAGCCGATACTCTCGGTGAGGCGCGCCGCCGCCTTGCCGGTGGGGGCCACCAGCCGGATCGCCGGGGCCTTGCCCGCTTGCAGGCCGGTCTCCACCAGAATGGCGAGCAGTTTGGCGACCGTGGTGGTCTTGCCGGTGCCGGGGCCGCCGGAGATCACCGCAAAGGGGCGCGCCGCCGCGGTGGCCGCCGCCAGCTTCTGGCCGTTGCAGCAGAGCGCCTCGGGCACCAGCGCATCCAGCTTGCTCAAGTCGCTCGCCGCCTGGGCGCTGGCCAGCAGCCCTTCGATGGCGGGCCAATCCACCTCGCTCGGGAACACCAGATCCAGATACTTCTCGATAAAGTGGCGGGCCGAGAAGTCGGGGGCGAGGCGGGCCTTGAGCAGCGCCGCGAACACCAGCCCGTAGTCGCGGGCAAACAGCCGCGACAGGGCCGGGGCAATCTCCGGCCATTCGGCTCGTTCACTCAAAGCGCGCAGATGGCGGGCCACCCCCAGTTCAAAATCGTGGTAGCGGGTGAGGTAGAGCCGCCCGTGCCACAGCCGCAGCGGCCAGCGCGGGGCGAGCCCCTCATCCTGCTCGGTGCCAACCAGGGGACTCTCTGCAAACAGGGCGGGCCAGCGGGCAGGATCCGCCAGATCCCCCAGCAGATCCCGGCTCTGCTGGGGATCCAGCCCGAACGGGCGCAGGGATCCGGCAGTCAACATTTCAAGCGGCAGACAGACATGGCCGCGCCCCAGCTCGAAGCAGGTGAGCGCCGCCCCCAGCACCAGCTCGGGGCTGCCGCCAAGGTCGGCCACCAGCCTGGCAAATTGCAGATCCAGCTGGCGGATGCGGCCAGCCAGCGCCAGTGTTTTGAGCCGTTCAACCATCATTGCGCTGGTTGCGGTGCTGATCATGGTGCCGCTCATGCCTCTACCTCGTTCAATGCTTGGGATCCCGCTGCTGGCAGCTCACTGCCTTCGCGAAACAACTTATCCAGCCCCAGCACCAGTTCACGGCTCGGGCGGGTATGGAAAATGCCCCCCTGCGGCATGCCGCGCAGGAACAGATAGAAAACGCCGCCAAAGTGCTGCTCGAAGTCGTAGCCCGGCAGGCGCAGGGTGAGCAGCCGGTGCAGCGCCAGCGAGTAGAGCTGGTATTGCAGGTCGTAGCGGTGCTCGGCCATCGCCCGCTCCAGCGCCGGACGGCTGTAATCGGCGGGGCTCATGCCGAGGTGGTTCGATTTGTAGTCGAGCAGATACCAGCGCCCCTGCCACTCGAACACCAGATCGATAAAGCCCTTGAGCATCCCCTGCACGGTGGCAAAGCTGAGCGGCTTGTTGCCCCGCGACAGCGGGTCGTGCTGCTGGCAGAGGGCGGTCAGCGCCGGTGCCGTCACCCGCCCCATGGGCAGGAAGAACTCCAGCTCCACCTGTTTGCGCTCGGGGGCCAGATCCCGCAGCCGCACCGGCTCGCCAAAGCCGGTATCGAGCGGGGTATCCAGCACCGCCTCCACCTGCTGTTGCAGCACGGGGGCCCAGCTCTCGTCGAAGCCATCTTGCGCCAGCAGGGTGGCGATATGCTCTGCCAGCGGCTCGCCCGCGGCGCTTTGAAAGTCGATGGTCTCGAACAGGCTGTGCAGCAAGGTGCCGGGGCGCGCCCCTTTCGGGAAGGTGAAGATGGAGGGCTGGGGCGCCTCCTCTTCCTGCGCAGCGGCAGCCGCCTCGGTCACTACCTCGTCATCGAAGCCGGGGTTGGCCAAGACACCCTTGCTGTGACCGTGGCCCTGCGCCGCCAGCCCGGAGTAGGAGCTGATCCACCAGTCCCGCTCAAGGGAACCGGTAAAGTGGCGCACCTGCGGCTCGCCCAACTGCTCCTCCTCTGGCGGCAGCGGGGCCGGACGGGTGAGCGAGGGCTCACCGACGGCCACCCCGGGCAGCGCCTGTGCCAGCTCGGTCAGCGCGGTCGCCAGCGTCTGCGCATCCCCCTCTTCGCCCTTTTGCAGCAGGTAGCCGATGGCGGTGTGGTGCAGGTCGGTCTTCTCCGACTTGCCCGCCCCCGCCCGCACCGGCGCCAGCCCCAGCCAGGTGGCGTAGACGCCCCGGGTCAGCGCCACATAGAGCAGCCGCAAATCTTCGGCAAGGCGCTCCCTGTCCGCTTCGGCGAGCGACGAGTCGGCGCCGGTCAGATCGAGAATGGTGCGATTGCCCGCCTCATCCGCCTCGTGATAGAGCGGGGTCTCGGCGGTTCTGTGGCTGCAGATAAAGGGCAGGAACACCAGCGGGTACTCCAGCCCCTTGGATTTGTGGATGGTGACGATCTGCACCAGCTTGCGCTCGGATTCGAGCCGCAGTACCTGCTCCGCATCCTGGCCGCTCGGGCGGCTCACCGCCTCCCCCAGCCAGCGCAGCAGGGCGTACTCCCCGTCCAGCTCGCTGCTCACCTGTTGCAGCAGCTCGCCGAGATGGAGGAAGTTGGTCAGCCGCCGCTCGCCATAGGGGCTCGCCAAAAGCGAAGAGGCGAGATTGCGCCGGTGCAGCAGGGCCCGCAGCATGGCCAGCACGCCGCGGCGGTGCCAGATCTTGCGGTACTCCATAAACTCCTGCACCGCGCTCTCCCACGCCCGCTCGTCGCTGGCCAGCCCATCGAGCGCCTTGGCGTCGAGATCAAACAGGCCGGTGGCGAGCGCCGCCCGCAGGCTGCGCTCTTCGCTCGGGTTCTGGCAGGCGTGCAAAATCAGCAGGATCTCCCGCGCCTCCACCTGCTCCAGCACGCTCTCGCGGTTCGACAGATAGACGGAGGCGATGGCGAGGCGCGCCAGCTCCTGCTGCACCAGCTTGCCCTCGGCGCCGGTGCGCACCAGCACGGCGATATCCCCGGCCTTCACCGCCTTGTCACCGATCAGCGCCTTGCCCTCGCGGGCCAGGGTCAGCAGGCGGTGGATCTCGGCGGCGGTGGCGCGGGCCATCTTGCTCTGGTAATCCCCCCGATTGAAGGTGGGCTGGCCGCTCAGCTGCCAGCAGTGGAGCACGGGGGCGGTGACGCCATCGAGCAGCAGCGCCTTGCTCTTGCCCTGCGCCTCCACCGGCAGGAAGGGGATATCCGCCTCGTAGATAAAGGGATCCTTGGCCCGCTCGAACAGGCCGTTGACCGCCCCCACCAGCGCACTGCTGGAGCGCCAGTTGCGCCCGAGGGTGTAGTGGGCGCTCACATTTCGCCGCGCCTGAATGTAGGTAAAGATGTCGGCGCCGCGAAAGCCGTAGATGGCCTGCTTGGGGTCACCGATCATCAACAGCGCCGTGTCTGTGTGGCCGCCGTAGAGGCGATGGAAGATGCGGTACTGCTGGGGGTCGGTATCCTGAAATTCATCGATCATCGCCACCCGGTAGGTGGCGCGAATGCGCTCGCAGAGCCGCTCGCCAAGGCTGGAGCCAAGCGCCCCGTCGAGGTCTTTGAGCAGGTCATCGAACGAGAGCTGATGAGCCTGCCGCTTGCTCGCCTGCATCCGGCTGCGCACCACTTTGGCCGCCCGTTGCAGGATCAGATCCCGAATGCCGGGGCGGCTCGCCAGCAGTTCATCGATTTGGCTGAACAGCGGCAGGGTCGGCACTGCGCCCCCCTTCTTGAGGTTCTCCTCCAGCACCGTCTGGCCGAAGCGCTCCAGCTCCTTGGGAATGGCGTAGCCACTGCTCTCGTCCTGTGCCCAGTCGGCTATCTTGGCAAGCCACCCTTCGTAGTTCTTGCCGGTGTAGCGGCTGATCTGGCCGTCGGTCTGGCGGCGGATCTCGTCCGTCTGCGCCAGCCACTCGCTCTTCACCGCCGCGATGCGGCTCATGGCCGCCTGATGGCGGGCGGCGAGGGTCTCGTCCCCCAGCGCGGGGTGGATCTCCAGCTCGCTGTTGTCGAGCCAGCTGCCCATCTCCCGCAGCAGGGCGGCGGGGCTCGGCCAGAGCGCGCGCACCGCGCTGGCGAGGGCTTTATCCACCGGATAGAACTCGGCGCGCCAGTAGTCGCTCACCGCCTGCAGCCTGAGCTGGCTGTCGTCGGTGAGAAATTCGGTTTCAAAGAGGGCGCCCGACTCGAAGGCGTTCTGCTTGAGCATCCGCTGGCAGAAGCCGTGGATGGTAAAGACCGCCGCCTCGTCCATCTGCCGCTCGGCGGCCAGCAGGCGACGGGCCGCCAGCTCGTGATCCTCCACCTCTTCCAGCAGTTGGGCCAGCAGGGTGTCACTGCTCTGGCCGCGCATAAAGGCGAGGCGCGCCTCGTGGATGCGACCGCGGATCCGCCCGCGCAGCTCGGCGGTGGCCGCTTCGGTAAAGGTCACCACCAGAATTTCGGTCACCGAGAGCGGCCGCTCGTGGGCGCTCGGCTGACCGGCATCGGCGCCCTCTTCGATGAGCGGGCCGTGGCCCAGCAGCAGGCGCAGGTAGAGACCGGCGATGGTGTAGGTCTTGCCGGTACCGGCGGAGGCTTCGATCAGTCGTTCACCATGGAGGGGAAAACGCAGGGTATTGAGCGGGTTAGCCATTATTTCAGCTCCTCCAGGGTCTTGAGCAGCGGGGTCAGGTGTTCGCGGGCCAGCGCCTGCAACTGCCCCAGCACCTCGTCATCGAGTTCGGGGAAGCAGCGGGCGACGTAAACGTCTTGCCCCTCCCCATTGATCATCCAGCCGCCGTTGAAACGGGTGAGGGCCGCCTTGTCGGCCGCCTCCGGCTTGTCGGGATCCTTCTCGATCGCCTTGAGCCAATCCCAGGCGGTGTTGGGGAAAAACGGCAGCGGCCGCTTCATCCCCTGCGCCCAGCACGCCACCAGCGCCGCCAGCTTGGGGCGCGCCTCGTCGGCAGCGAGCTTGGCTAACCGCAGACTCTGTTTGGCATCGAACAGCAGGGTGTCGCCGGGGGCGCCGCTCAATGAGAGGCAGAGGTGCTGGATCCAGCCCAGCAGCAGATCCTTGCCGTTGAAGCTGCCGGGTTTGACCACCAGCAAGCGCCCCTTCTGGGTGTCGATCCACCCTTGCAGCTGGCCCTGAGTGAGGGAGATATCGATCTCCACCGCCTGCTTTTCTGACTCATTGGCAGCAACCCATGGCCGCAGCCGATCCGCCAGCTTGCCCATCTCGGCATCCAGATCGTCCAGCAGCAGGCTGCCGAACCACCCTTGCGGCAGCAGGCCGGTGAGCTGCAACCGCTCGCGACGCTCGGTACTTTCACCTTCCGCCAGATGGGCATCGAGCAGCAGATCTTTCAGCTGATAATGTTGCAGGCCATCCAGCTCGAACGGCTCGCTGTCCTCGATGTTGGCTTCGTTCAGCTCAAACCACACCTTGAGGCGGCGGTTGAGGAAATATTTGGTGGGCTGGCGATAGAAGCGCAGCAGCTCCGCCAGCTCCAGCCCCTGCTCCTTGCCCCATTCGGGAGGTAAAGGCAGCTCGCCGCTCTGGAAGTTGGCCGCGCCGCGCACCGGATTGAGGGCGGGCAGCCAGTCGGCGGCATAGGTAAAGAGGCGCGAACCCGGCTCCGGGTAGAAGTAGTTGCGGCTGTAGGGGGTGAGCGGGTGCGCCACCATCAGGTGGTTGAGCAGCCGCTTGCCGGAGGTTTCGTCGTCGAGATCCTCATCCCCCGCCAGCACAAAGCCCTGCCGCACATAGTCGATCAGCTCCGCCAGCAGCACCGAGGGCACCTTGTCGCTGTTGTCCTGCGCGCTGAAGCCCTGATAGCTGATATAGAGCCCCTGCTGGGCGCTGAGCAGCGCCTCGAGGAAGAGGTAGCGGTCATCATCGCGACGGGAGCGATCCCCGCGCCGCGACGCCACCGCCATCAGATCGAACCCCATGGGGGCCAGGGTGCGCGGGTAGACGCCGTCGTTCATGCCGAGCAGGCAGACCTGCTTGAAGGGGATGGAGCGCATCGGCATCAGGGTGCAGAAGTTGACCTGACCGGCGAGGAAGCGCTGGCTGGAGCGGGACTCCCCCAGCACGCTGCCGAGGTAATCCTGCAACAGGTCGGCGGTGATGGGCTGCTCGAAGCGGGCCTCGCCGAGCCGGGTCTGCCACTCGGCCAGCTGGCTGCGAATGAGCTGGAGCTGACGCTCTTCATCCTCGTCGGCCAGATAGAAGCGCTCCAGCAGCGCCAGCAGGCAGGCGTTCCACTCGGCCAGCGGCTGCGCCTGTTGCAGGCGGGGCAAAAACTCGGCCAGCGAATCGACAAACCAGGCGAGCTTGCCGAGCGCCAGCCCCTGCTGACCCTCGATATCGGCGTAGGGCAAGATGCCCGCCACCGGCTCGCCGTCGCCCATGGCAAAGCCGAGCAGCATGCGGCGCAGGCCGAACAGCCAGCTGTTGCCGGACATGGGCGGCAGATCGAACCGGACAGGGTAGCCGTCGTCCAGCCCCCAGCGGATGCCGGTCTCCTGCACCCAGACCCGCAGCTGGTTGAACTCGTCGTCATCCAGCTCGAAGCGGCGCAGCACGGCGGGCACCTCGAGAATGGCGAGCAGCTCCCCTGCCCCGAAGCGGGCGTTGGGCAGCCTGAGCAGGGCGAGGAAGCTTTGCAGCAGCGGGCTCTCCTGACTCGCCGCCCGATCCGAGACCGCAAACGGGATCTGACCGCGCGCGCCAAACACCGCCTGAATGTAGGGGCCGTAGCTGTTCACATCCGGCATCATCACCACCACATCTTTCGGGGTGAGGGACGGGTCCTGCTCGAACAGCGCCAGCAGCCGGTCGTGCAGCACTTCCAGCTCCCGCATCGGGCCGTGGCAGGCGTGGATCTGCAAGGATCCATCCGCCGGATCGATGGGGCTCTTGTGGTGGCTGCTGTCGAGATCGAACTGACCGGCGCCTCGCTCGGCCAGCTCCAGCACATCCTTCTGGATGGCGCGCAGCAGGCTGACATTGCCCTTGCCATCCACCTCGTCGATATCGACGAAGGCCTCGATTTGCGGCACCTCCAGCTCCATCAGCTGATGCAGGTAGTCGCGCCCCAGCTTGCCCATGGAGGCGAGCAGCGGGTTGGCGGGGCCCTGCAACGTCTCGATATCGGTGCCGGGTTTGAGCTTGTTTTCGAGGCGCGCCAACGTCTTGCGATCCAGCAGATCCCCCCAGTAGTAGCGGCAGGGGTTGGTGACGAACAGGTGCACCTCCACCTCCGGCCGGCTGCCGAGGGCCAGCAGCGCCTCCACATAGCGCGGCGGCAGCGCCGAGATGCCGAACACAAAGACCCGCTGCGGCAGCTTGCCCGGCAGATCGGCGGTACGCGCCAGCTCGTGGATAAACTCCTCGTAGAGGTTGGCGCGGTGGTAACCGCTCGGAGAGAGCGCCAGGGTGCGGGCCACCAGCTCGCGCCACAGCTCCGGCTGCCAATCCTGACCGCTCACCCCGGCCAGCTCCTGACTCAATCCTTCCCCCTCTTCCCAACGGGCGATCCAGTCCGGCCGATAGACCAGATACTGGTCAAAGAGATCCGCTACCTTCTGGCAGAGCTGCCACAACCGCACCTGCTCGGGATCCTTGGCAGGATCCTCCTCATCTCCCCCGCCCAGATAGGCGGCGAGCGGGGCAAAGGCGGGGCGCTCCAGCAAGGCAGGCAGAATGGTCATCAGCTGCCAGCTCATGGAGCCCTTGTTGTAGGGGCTCTGGCGCGGCACATCCGCCAGCACCCGGGTGAACATCTCCCAGATAAAGCTGGCGGGCAGCGGAAAGTCGATATTGGCGGCGATGCCGAAGGCTTTGGCCAGCTCCAGCTTGAGCCACTGGGCCATGCCCGGACTCTGCACCAGGATCTGCTCCCGATCGAAGGGGTGAGAGAGAGGGGCCTGCCGGATGCGGCTCACCAGCAGCTCTTTGAGCAGATCCAGCTGATTGGAGTGGTAGAGGGTAAACATGAGCAATTCCCGCCTGTGGATGAGAGGGGGCGAGGGAAAAGGCGAGCCATTTCCGTCACTTCACAAGAGAGGGAATTGTCGGGGATCGGGGGATAAGATGCAAAAGGCACTTGTGGCCAGCAGGCGGGCAAACCGCTGAACCATGAGGGGGGCCGCAGATTTGTGCAGCAGCCTCACCGCCTCGGAAAACGCAGACAGAAAAAAGCCGGTGCAGTTGCACCGGCCAAAAGGCATTGGAAAACTTGACTCTTCAGGGCATTACCAGTTTTTGCCGAGACGGGCATCCACACTGAAAGCCCCTGCTCCGGCCGCCGCCAGCGCCAGGAAACCACCGGCCACTGAGACGTTCTTCATAAACATCAGCATCTGCATCTGTTCGGCAGGCTGATAGTGGAAAATAAAGGCAGCCATCAGGGTGAAACCGGCCAGCAGCACGGAGAGGCTGCGGGTAAAGAGACCCAGCACGACGGCAAGGCCACCACCCAGCTCAAGCAGGATCACCAGCGGCAACATAAAGCCCGGCACGCCCATCGCTTCCATATAGCCCTGGGTTCCGGCATAGCCGCCGATCTTGCTCCAGCCCGCCATTACGAACATCAGCGCCAGCAGTACACGACCCGCCAGCAGCGCTACATCTTTCATCTTGTCCATTTCATATTCCTCGTTTGTGTCACATCACCGCTGACTGCTTCAGGGTAGGTCAAATAACAGAGCTTGGCTGGCACTGGTCGCAACCAGCTCCCACCGGTATTCATCACGACTGAGTACCCCGTCGCCGGGTCGGGCAGCCAGACCGTTGGCGGTCAACTCCCCTGAAATCATCTGCAGGTAACCGTGTCGGCCAGCCAGTGCCCATTCGAGCGTCTCGCCCGGGGCCAGTTCCAGCCGCCATACGCGGGCCTGTTGGCGGATCCGCAGCGATCCATCCTCGCCATCCGGTGACGCCACCAGCGTCATGCCCGGTCTGGACTCGATCTTCTTCTGCTGATATCCGGGTGGCGTGCCGAACTCGTTCGGCTCGATCCAGATCTGCAACAGGGAGAGAGGATCCGTCTGCGAGGGGTTGTACTCGCTGTGGCGGATCCCGCTGCCTGCGCTCATCAGCTGGAAATCCCCTGCCGGGATCTGCTCGGCATGGCCGAGGCTGTCCTTGTGCTCTATGGTGCCTTGCAGCACGCAGGTGAGGATCTCCATATTGGCGTGAGGGTGGGTGGCGAATCCGCCACCCGGCGCAACCAGATCCTGATTGATCACCCGCAGTACCGAGTGCCCCATCCACTCCGGGTCATAGTAGTGACCGAAGGAGAAACTGTGGCGCGCGTCCAGCCAGCCAAAGTTGGCCTTGCCCCGCGCTTCTGCGGCTCTCAATTGCATCATGGTCTGCTCCTCACCTACCGGGACGGTTGATTAACGCTGTTTGCCGCTACCGATGCCGAACGGAATACGGTATTCGCTGCTCTGGTCAGCCAGGCTGACGGTCAGGTTGCCCTGGGTACGGCTCGGGATCCGCACCTGCTGGGTGCCTGTCAGATTGGCGTGGACTGATGCCAGCAGATCGCCAGACTCGTCACGCACTTCCAGCATCGGATTGGCTTTGCCATCCATTGCGGCAGTGGCGTTCCAGTTCACAAACAGCACGCCGGGCATGGCATTGAAGTCAGCCGGTACGGAAGCTTGGGCGAAACCAGTGGTCATCAGGCCTGCAACGGCCAGCATCTTGATTACGTTTTTCATGTTCATTCACTCTCTTGTTTTATATGTCATTGCCAAGGCCTTTTCGGCCAGAATCAATGCATCCATGCAAGAGGTTATTCAAATAGTGTGTTGTTCTTTCACCGACATCAGACAGACCGATTTGGTGTGTCACAGTGCGGAACTACCCGCATATTTGGCCGCTCGACGTTCCTGCCTAAGCGTTGATTGAATATTAAAGTGACATGACCTAACTTGTTAGCGAGATAAACTGGCAAACATATTCAAAAAAATTGAAGGTGAGGAATGGCCAAGGAATCGAACAAGGAGCGGGCGCTGACCCTGGAGGCAATCCGGGTGCTGGACGCCATCGACCGCCGCGGCAGCTTTGCGGCGGCGGCCGACGAGCTGGGCAAGGTGCCCTCGGCATTGAGCTATACGGTGCAGAAGCTGGAAGACGAACTGGATGCCATGCTGTTTGACCGCAGCGGCCACCGCACCAAGTTCACCCCGGCGGGACGCATGCTGCTGGAGCGCGGCCGGGTGCTGCTGGAGGCAGCCGAGCATCTGGTGGGCGAGACCCGGGCGCTGGCCCGTGGCTGGGAGACCGACATCACAGTCGCCGTCGATGCGCTGGTCCCGGTGCAGGCCCTCTACCCCTTGGTGGAGAAGCTGGCCGAGCAGACCGATACCCGACTGCGGCTGCGGGCCGAGGTGCTGGCGGGTAGCTGGGAGTGTCTGGAAGATGGCCGCGCCGACCTGCTTATCTCCTCCATCAACCCGGACATCATGATGACCGGCATCAAGCATCAGGTGATCAAGGACGAGGTGATGCTCTACGTCGCCCATCCCGATCATCCGCTGCATCAGGAGCCCGAACCCTTGGCCGACGAGACCCTGCGCCGCTACCGCGCCATCGCGGTGGCCGACACAGCCCTGCGCAAACCGGTTCTCACCTACCGCCTGCTGGACAAGCAGCCGCGCCTCACTGTCAGCACCATGACGGAGAAACGGGATGCCCTGCTGGCAGGGATCGGCGTCGGCACCATGCCACAGAGCTGGATTGAGGAGGACATCCGGGCCGGACGGCTCAAGGTGATCAGCCCCGAATATCGCCATCAGTTGCAGGTGGTGCTGGCCTGGCGGCGAGACACCATGGGCAAGGCCAAGAGCTGGCTGGTGCGGGAGATCCCCAAGCTGTTTGCCGGTCAGGGGGAATAAAGGACTGCCTTCCGGGGTCGGTGGCGCAGGAAGTACCAAAACTGCGCCCCATTCTTGACGACGGGCTCAGATTCGGAGAAAAGAAAAAAAGCGGACCTCTTGCGAGTTCCGCTCAATGCCAGGAAAGAATAAAACCTTGCGGTTAAAAAAACCCTTAAATTGGAAGCAAACAATCGTTTTCTCAACCAGGAAGGTATTGAATCCGATTCGTGTTGAATTATGTGCGATGTAATATGCATCACCAGCAAAATGTTGAAAGGTTGAAGGATATGCACCATCGAGTGTCATTATCTGCCACCTTGCACCATGACTGGTCAGGCCATTTCAGCCGTTATCGCCGGACGTATCCCCTCTGGTTTTTCTAGGTGTCAAAAATTGAGCCCGATACAGACAAATCTCTCATTTTCTGGCACGACTAAAAATGCAGATAAAGGAATAGTTGCATGACCTACAGCCAGACCCTGGCCAACCACATTCTCGACACCCTGAAGAAGACCCTGACCGACAAGGGGATCCGCTATCAGACCC
>OERO01000250.1_pt1 | contig 12400 bp, 8 predicted proteins | sample 1540041 | NCBI WGS metagenome assembly OERO01 (sample SAMEA3891234, study PRJEB23780) | metagenome | biome: terrestrial biome; feature: animal house; material: water of meat washing | place: Italy | collected 2015-05-12
AGAGCTCAATAACGTCAGCAAAGCCTGCAAGCTCATCGGCTACAGTCGTCAGCAGTTCTACGAAATTCGCCGTAATTACCAGACCTATGGCGCCGAGGGATTGCTCGACAAATTGCCCGGCTGTAAAGGGGCTCATCCCAATCGGGTCGCTCCCGAGATTGAACAGGCCATCCTCGATTACTCCCTCACCAGACCAACTCATGGCCCGCTGCGGGTCGCGCAAGAACTGGCTCTGCAAGGCATCAATGTCAGTGCGGGCGGTGTGCGTGGCGTGTGGCAACGGCACGACTTGCTCTCTAAACACGACCGCTTGCTGCGCCTTGAGAAAACTCACCGTGAGCAGACCATTGAGCTCAATGACGAACAAATTCGCCTGTTAGAACGCTTCAGCCCCGAGTTTCGCGAACGCCAGATTGAGGTTCACTACACCGGAGAACTGGTGGCGGTCGACACCTTCTTCGTCGGCGCGCTCAAGGGGGTTGGCAAGGTGTATCTGCAAACCGTGCTGGACTGCTACAGTCGCCACGCCTGGGGACGGCTCTACACCAGCAAGCTGCCGGTGACCTCGGTTCATGTGCTCAATGAAACGGTACTGCCGTTCTTCGAAGCCCATGAGGCTCGGGTCTATACCATCCTGTCGGATAACGGGCGCGAGTTCTGTGGGCGCCCTGACCACCATCCCTACGAGCTGTTCCTGCAACTGGAGGGGATTGAGCACCGGACAACCAAGGTGCGCAGGCCGCAGAGCAACGGCTTTATCGAGCGGCTGCATCGAACCTTGCTGGATGAACACTTCCGTATCAAGGGGAGAACGACCTGGTATGAGTCGGTAGAGCAGATGCAGACAGACCTGGATAGCTACCTGGAACACTACAACACCCAGCGGCCACATCAGGGCAGGATGATGGAGGGTCAGACCCCCTACAGCATGTTCAAGAAGGGTCTGAAATTGATACCGAAGGAAGTGCGCACTAAAGTAGCGTAAACAAGACACCGGTTTGAGGCCGGTGTCAGGTGATAACTAGATCTGTACAAATTAACCGAGACCGGCAATTTGCCAACTATCACTAGAAATTACAATCCGGCGATTCACCAGAACTCCGTTACGCAATAGCAATGCCGCCAAAAAGAAAATGGCCGAGATATCATCTCGGCCATTCGTTGCTTGGTCAAAGACTCAAGCCAGGATATTACTCATGTGCAACTTATTAGAAGTTGTACTGCAGAGCAACAGTCCACTCGTCATCTTGCTTGTCGATGCCCTGGATCTTGTACTCGGTGTAAGCTTTCAGCTTCGGAGTGAAGGCATACTGAACACCCAGCAGGGTCTCGTCAACCAGATCCTTGTAAGTAGAACCGGCAGCTTGAGCGTTGGCCTTGCCTTCTTTGAAGTTGTAGCCAGCCAGGAAGGTCCAAGCGTCTACGTTGTAAGAAGCAGCCAGCTCGTAACCACGGCCGTCATCTTTCATACCCAGGCTCTTGTTCTTCACTTCGCCTTCAGTGTAAACACCAGCGAAGTAGAAGCCGTTGATGGCGTAGTGTGCGCCCAGGGCCCACTCTTTCTTGTCGCCAGAAGCGCTGGAAGCGGTGCTTTCCAGGTCGGAGTAAGCGTAACCGGCGTTCAGGCCCAGACCGAAGTCGAAGTCGTAGCCAGCAGCAGCGGCGTAGCCGTAGTTGCGCTTGACGTTCGGACCGTAGACGTCGGTTTCCTTGATGCCTTGACCGATGTCAGTAACCTTGACAGCTACGTCATCGTTGGTCTGGTAGGACACTTTGCCCTTGAAGCCACCGAAGCTGTTGGAGTAGATGATCTGGCCTTCTTGACGACCGTCGTAGAAGTTACCTACGTCACCCCATTCGTTGAAGATATCGGTCGGCTCGAGTACGTCGTAGAAAGCGGTATCGGTCTGACCGAAGATGATTTTACCGTACTGGGAACCATCGAAACCAACGTAAATATGACGCGGGTCGATATCGCTGGTTTTGTAGCCTGAATCTTCTGCGGTAACTTGCCACTCGGTTTTGGCAAAAGCAGACCAAGTGTTGTTCAGGGCGACTTTGCCTGACCAACCCAGACGAGAAGAACCAACCAATTCAGCATCGCCCTTATGAGCTTCGGTCAATCCATTGGGATTATCACTTTCACCGTAGTAGTTAGCCTGTACACGGCCGTATACGTCGAAAGTGGTACCGTCTTTGTCATAGATCACTGCGGCGTTAGCGGCGGATGCAAACAGAGCCGGGATAGCAATAGCCAGAATTGTCTTTTTCATAGTTTCCAATGCCTACTGTAATTAAACACTAAGTTGTTGTTATTCCCTGTGTTAGCGATGTTCTTTGCATCACTATGCCGCCGAGACTAGCACCGGATTTTTTGAACCGCAATGAAAAAACTTGGAACTTTTTACGGAAACCATAGTCATGGAGGCAAAAATGTGAGCCAAGTCTCACCTAACGGCAAGGCAAAAGGAAAACGTTTACAATGAATCCTGCTGATTATTTGGACTCAAATAGTCTATTTTGCATGCAAATAACGCTAACTACCTGATAAACAACCAAAGTGGTCTGATCAGCGTAAAACTGCCGTGATAATGGCTGTTGCCTCGACCTCACCAAGGGGTTGCGGGTATCCTTGTCCTTCGATTAACCCCTAACTGGCCTTCTCTTCATGCTCTCTACTCGCCTTAAAGCCACCATTCGTCAAACCTATCGCCAGATTTCGGATGGATTACCCGGTTTTGTGCCGCGCAAAGAGCAGAACTTTCTGGTGGCAGAGATAGCCAAAACCCTGACCGGCGAGTACGACAAACAGCGCCGTATTCTGGTTGCCGAAGCGGGAACCGGTATCGGCAAATCTCTCTCCTATGCGCAGGGTGCCATCCCGGTGGCGCGGCTCACCCAGAAGAAGCTGGTGATCTCCACCGCCACCGTGGCCCTGCAAGAGCAGTTGATCCACAAAGACCTCCCTTTTTACCACCGCCACAGCGAGCTGCCGTTTCGCTTTATGCTGGTCAAGGGGCGTCAGCGCTACTGCTGCGAGCATCTGCTGGAGCAGGCAGCCAGTGGCGCCGAGATGGCCAACTTCGAGCTCGACTTTGGCAGTCTGAGCAAATCCAAACCATCTGACAGCGACAAAGATCGCTACCAGGCTCTGTGGCAGGCCTACACCAATGGCAAGTGGGACGGGGATCGGGACAACTGGCCGGAGCCCATTCCCGACACTTGCTGGGATCGCATCGCCGCCGACCGCCACACCTGCAACAAGGCGCTGAGCCATCACCAGCACTGCCCCTTTCATCGCGCCCGCAACGACATGGAGAGCGCCGATGTGCTGGTCGTCAACCATGCGCTGCTGCTCTCCGATCTCACCATGGGCGGCGGCATCATTCTGCCGCCCCCTGATGAGTGCATCTATGTGCTGGATGAGGCCCATCACCTGCCCACCATCGCCCGGGATCACGGCGCTGCGTCGGCCAGCATCAAAGGCTCGCGCCGCTGGCTGGAGAAGCTGGTACAAAGTGCAGGCAAGCTGGCGCGGACGCTTAATAAAGAGAGCCTGCTCGACCCCCAGCTCAAACTGCAGGATGCGCTGGCCTCTATCCAGCCGGATCTCAAGGCCGTTGAGCAGTGGCTCGGCGCCAACGATCGGCTGTTTGGCACTGAACCCCACTACCGCTTCGCCGAAGGGGTGTTGCCAGACCCCCTGCCCATGCTGGCGGAAAACCTCAAGGAGTCGAGCAAGAAGGCACTGCGGGCACTGGACCGGATGCAGGGGGCCATCGGTGAAGCGCTGAAAGATGGCGAGATCCGCCGCAAGGAGGCCGAACCCCTGCTGGCAGAGAGCGGTTTTCATCTGCAGCGGCTGGAGAGTTTCTGCGCCCTGTGGGAGATGCTGGGGCGCCATGTGCCGACCGGTAAAACCCCGCTCGCCCGCTGGATGGCCAAGAGCGATGACGGCGATATCTGGCTGCACGCCTCACCGATTGAGGTAGGCTATCTGCTGGAGGAGTGGCTCTGGTCGAAATGTCTGGGGGCCGTGCTGGTCTCGGCGACCCTCACCGCCCTCTCTTCCTTTAGTTATTTTCGCCATCAGGTGGGGCTCAAGGAGCACGACGGTACCCGCTATCTGCGCCTGCGCTCCCCCTTTGATTATCAGAAAGCCGAGCTCTATCTGCCCAAGATGGAGCACGAACCCAACTCGCCGGCCTTTACCAACGAACTCATCAGCGTGCTGCCACGTATTCTGGCGGGCAAGGAGGCGAGTCTGGTGCTCTTCTCCTCCTACCGCCAGATGAATGAGGTGGCCATTGGCTTGCGAGCCAAGGGACTGTCACTGCTGGTGCAGGGGGAAGCCTCCCGCAATGCCCTGCTCACCCTGCACAAACAAAAATGCGATGGCGGTCAGGCCAGCATCCTGTTTGGTACCGGCAGCTTCTCGGAGGGGCTGGATCTGCCGGGTCACTACCTCACCAATCTGGTGATCACCAAGCTCCCCTTTGCGGTGCCCAACTCGCCGGTCGAGGAGGCCACCGCCGAGTGGGTGGAGCAGCGAGGCGGCAACCCTTTCCTGCAACTGACAGTGCCGGAGGCATCGCGCAAACTGATCCAGGCCTGTGGCCGCCTCATCCGCAAAGAGGCCGATCGGGGACGGGTCACCATTCTGGACCGGCGTCTGCTGACCAAGCGTTATGGCAAGGGGTTGCTCGACGCCCTCCCCCCGTTTACACGGCGGATCGAATAAATAAGTCGGTCGCTATTGATAAACAAACTGACAGCAGCGCGAACATCGACCACCAGAAAGAGCCATTGCCGCAGTAGGCCAAACCTGTAAAAATGAGCCCCTGTTTTCAGTGGGCAATCGCCTGACTGTTCAAGGAGATGAAATGAAACTGACTGTTCTGGTACCGGCGCTGGCTGGTCTGTTGTGGGCCGGTAGCGCCCTTGCTGATGCCCAATTGGAAGTGACCACCCCGTATGTCGTCCAGCTGATCGATGGTCAATCCATCAACCCCAAGCTGCTCGACAAAACCAGCACCTTCCCCCTCTCTGCCGGCAAACACCAGTTGGTCGTCGCCTTTGAAGGCAACTACTCCAGCCGTAACGAAATCAAGCTGGTCACCGCCGAGCCGCTGGTGCTGAACTTCACCGCCGCCGACAATCAACAGCTGGTGCTGGACTATAAAAAGCCCCGCAACGAAGCCGAAGCCAAGCAGTTTGTCAAAGAGCAGAAAGTGGCGCTGAAAGACAAGGTCAGTGGTCAGCAAGTGAGTAGCGAACAGTTCGTGATGCCGAAAGTAGAGGGCTTCCAGCTGACCCGTGACTATCAGCAAGAGCTGATCAACATGGGGAAAGCCTTCAACCAGCCCAAAGCAGTGGCCGTCTCTTCTGCTGCCGTGATGGCTGCCGCCAGCGCACCGGTTCAGGTTGCCCCCAGCAAGGCTCAAAGCAATCCGGAAGCGCTGACCCAGTTGCAAAACTGGTACAACAAGGCCGATGCGGAAACCCGCAAAGCCTTCCAGATCTGGGTTATCCAGCAGCAATAAGCCGGGCTGAGAGATTGACTGAAAGGGGAGCCAAGCTCCCCTTTTCCATATCCTGCGGTCTCACTCACGACGCGTCTTGATTTATGCGCTGCCACTTCCCCTTTATATAGGGAGTACATATATGGATTCATCTGCTGATTTCATATATAGAAAGCGCCACCTTGCCAGGGAGAATGGCACCATGTCGTTGCGCATTTTCTATCACCCCCTCTACTCCTCCCTGACGCTACCCGAGCGCCATCGCTTCCCGCTGGCCAAGTATCAAGGGCTGTTTGAACGCCTGCAGGTGCAGGGTTACCCCCTTGGCGAAGCGCCCGCGGCCACCCGGGAGCAAATCTGTCGCATTCACGATGCCGATTATGTCGCGGCGGCCCTGAGCGGCCAGCTGGAAGATCGCGCCATCCGCAAGATCGGTTTTCCCTGGTCACCCATGCTGATAGAGCGCACCTTGCGCTCGGTGGGTGCCACCGTTGCCGCCAGCCGCCATGCTCTTGAGCAGGGCTGCGGCTTGCAGATCTCCGGTGGCTACCACCACGCCCATCGGGATCACGGCAGCGGTTTTTGTCTGTTCAACGATCTGGTGATTGCCGCCCAGGCTTGCCTCGACGAGGGGCGCTGTGAACAGGTGCTGATCGTCGATCTCGATGTGCATCAGGGAGATGGCAGTGCGGCCCTGTGCGCCGGACGGCGCGATATCATCACCCTCTCCCTCCATGGGGAGCACAACTTTCCCCATCACAAAGCCACCTCTCACCTCGACTTTCCGCTGCCAAGCGGCATGACGGACGATGCCTATCTCACCACACTGCAACAGGCGCTCTCGCTGGCACTGCGCCTCTATTCGCCGGATCTCATCCTCTATCAGGCGGGCGTCGATGTGCATCATGCCGACGAGCTTGGCTATCTCTCCCTGAGCGATGAAGGGGTTCGCCTGCGCGATGCCATGGTATTTGACTGTGCAATCAAGCATGGGTTGCCCATCGCGGCGGTGCCCGGTGGCGGCTATCGCCGCGACTGGCAGCAGCTGATCCCGCTTCATATGTCGCTGTTTGAAACAGCGCGCCACCGTTTTGGCTGATGGCATGGCTTGATAGCGCGGACACGCCATGAGAAGTGGGCGGCATTTCACCAGATAAAACAGAAGAGGCGACCCCTGGGGTCGCCTCTTCGTGTTTCGTCATCTGGGTCACACAAGCTCGCTCGTTGTCAGGCAAGCTCGGGACGCCTGAGGATAACTATTTCTGACGCTTGCGGGCGTACTTGCGACGGGCGCGGGCCTGACGCTCCTCTTCCCGCTCGGCCTTCTCTTTGGCTTTTTGCTCGGCTTCTGCGGCGGCTTCGACAATCTCGACGCTCACCATCTCCGGCGTCTCCAGCGAGATGCGGCCAAGCAAGCCGGAGCGGAACTCGTTGATCAGGATCTCGGACGCCTTGTGCAGGTCGGCCAGCCCCCCTTTGCGCATAAACGCCCGCTGGCGGGCGATCATCTCCAGCAGCTCGATCTCGGTCTCGGGCAGCTCGTCAATCTGGTAGCGCGCCTTGATCCGCTCCGGATAGGCCTTGATGAAGTAGTCAGCGGCGAACATGGCGATATCGGCATAGTCGAACACCGTGTCCTTGATGGCCGCGGTGATGGCCAGACGATAACCGCAGGAGGGCGGGTTGAGCTTGGGCCAGAGGAAACCCGGGGTATCGGTCAGGATGACGTTGTTATCCAGCTTGATCCGCTGCTGGGACTTGGTCACCCCCGCCTCGTTGCCGGTACGGGCGATGATGCGCCCCGCCAGGGTATTGATCAGGGTGGACTTGCCCACGTTGGGGATCCCCATGATCATCGCCCGCACGCCGCGCAGCTCAAAATTGCGCTCCGGCAGCATCTCGTGGCAGAGAGTCAGCAGTTGCTTGATCTTCTCCGGCTCTTGTTGCGTCAGCGGCAGCGCCTTGATCCCCTTCTCTTTTTCCATGTGCGCCACCCACAGATCGGTGATCGCCGGATCGGCCAGGTCCGCCTTGTTCAGCACCTTGATCACCGGGGTATCACCACGCAGCTCGGGCACCAGCGGGTTTTCGCTGGAGAAGGGGATGCGGGCATCGAGCATCTCGATGATCACATCGACCTGGGGCATGACCTCGGCAATCTCTTTGCGGGCCTTGTGCATGTGACCGGGGAACCAGTTGATGGACATATCCGTTACTCTCTGTGGGGGCTGCGGGCGCGCGCATGGAACAACAGGCGCTCTGCCGCGGGCATCGAACGAAGGGGGCGCATTTTACCTGCTGCGGGCCTCTTTTGACAGGTCATTCTAACCATCACCTCATCAAATCAGCAAACCGCCGAGGCGGAGCAACCTTGCCGGAAGCGACCGGACCAACTGGCTCAATTGATAGATAACACATTGATATAGTGTAACATTTTCATCACTTTTTCACACAACCGTCACCGATAGTCAGTAAAAGTGTCATCTGCCCCCTCTAGGCTGCGCTCAGGTTTTACAAGGAGCGAACCCCAATGAGAAAAATGGCAGGACTTGCAGTGATGATCGGCGCCGCCCTGGCTGCCGGCTGCAAATCAGACAATGACACGGTGGCGACCAAGCCCGCAGCCCAACCCACCAACGTCATCTTCTTCCTCGGTGACGGCATGGGCCTCAACACCCTGACGGCGGCCCGCATCTACGGTGTCGGCGAAGAGGGTGATCTCACCATCGATACCCTGCCAGAGACGGCCTTTATCAAGACCTTCTCCCACGATGCCCAGGTCACTGACTCGGCCCCCTCCATGGCGGCCTACATGACCGGGGTCAAGAGCAACAACGGCGTCATCAGCATGGACGGCGACGCCACCTATGAGAGCGACTGCAGCAAGAGCGCCGGCAAGCCGGTGACCACCCTGCTGGAGCTGGCCAAAGCCGATGGCCGCGGTACCGGCGTGGTAACCAGTACCCGGGTGACCCACGCCACCCCGGCGGCTACCTATGCCCATATCTGCAACCGGGATCTGGAGGCAGATATCGCCGTCCAGCTGGTACCGGGCGGCAAAGGCTACAACAGCGCCCTCAAGGAGGGGCTGGATGTGGTGCTCGGTGGCGGCAGCAGCTTCTTCCTGCCCAAAGCTGACAAGGGCAAGCGGGAGGATGGCCGCAACCTCATCAGCGAAATGCAGGCCAAGGGCTACCAGTTTGCCAGCAATCTGGATGAGCTGAACAAGGCCGATGCGGGCAAGCCGCTGCTGGGTCTGTTTGGTTCCAGCCACATGAAATATGACCTGGACCGCCCTGCCAGCGAGCCGTCACTGGCCCAGATGACCCTGGCCGCCATCAAGCAGCTCAAGGGCAAAGAGAAGGGTTACTTCCTGATGGTGGAAGGGGGCCGCATCGACCACGCCCTGCACGACACCAACGCCAAGCGGGCGCTGCAGGACACCATCGCCTTCGACAACGCCATCAAGGCCGCCATCGACGAGGTGAAAAAGAGCGACCCCGAGCTGAAAAACACCCTGATCGTGGTCACCGCCGACCACGACCACACGCTAGTGCTCAACGGCTATGCCAAGCGCACCGGCAAGACCACCGCCGACAACCCCGGCGTACTCGGGCTGGTGAAGAACTACGAGACTGGCGAGCCAAGCAAGGATAGCGAGGGCATGCCCTACACCATCATAGGTTTTGGCAACGGCTACAACCGGGTGGATGGCCCGCGCAGCAGCGTCGCCCCGCTCGACGATGCCACCGTCTCCGCCAATGACTACCACCAGGAAGTGGTGGTCAAGGTAGGCGAAATCGGCAACGAGACCCACGGCGGCACCGATGTCTTCCTCGGCGCCATCGGCAAGGGGGCTGACAGCTTCCATGGCTCACTCGATAACACCGCCGTGTTCGGCAAGATCAAGGCTGCGGCCAAGCTGTAAGGAGCACTTTCATGAGCAAACAGATGAACACATCCATCAAGCACACGCTGGTCTGCGCCGCCCTGTTCAGTGCGCTGGGCGCAACCTCCCAGGCACAGGCCGGTGATGCCAAAAACGTCATTCTCTTTATCGGTGATGGCATGGGCCCCACCGTGCTCACCGCCACCCGCCTGTTCAAGGTGGGGGAAGAGGGCAATCTGGAGATGATGAAACTGCCGCGCAGTGCCCGCATCAAGACCTTCTCCAACGATGCCCAGACCACCGACTCGGCCCCCTCCATGGCGGCCTACACCACCGGGGTCAAGATGAACAACGAGGTGATCGCCATGAGCAGCGACACCAAAGCCGTCGCCCCCGGCAAAGACGTCAATGGCAACAAAACCGTCAACAATTGCAGCAGCGATAACGGCAAGCCGGTGCCCACCATCCTGGAGCTGGCCAAGGCGGCAGGCAAATCGGTCGGGGCCGTCACCACCACCGAGCTGACCCACGCGACCCCGGCGGCTACCTACGCCCACATCTGCCATCGGGATGCCGCTTATGACATCGCTGCACAAGCTGTTCCGGGAGGAACTGGTTTCAACCAGGCGCTGGGGGATGGGGTCGATGTGCTGATGGGCGGTGGTGCCAACCACTGGACCCCCTACAGCGCCAGCAACAAGGGCGGTCGCAATGACAACCGCGACCTGACCGCCGAGATGAAGGCGCAGGGATACAGCTATGTCACCACCCAAAGTGAACTGGCCAAGGTCACCAGCGGCAAGGTGCTCGGTCTGTTCAGCAGCAAATCCCACCTCGACTACGAGCTGGATCGGGTCGCCAAGGGGGCTGCCAATACCCAGCCGTCCCTCTCCGAAATGACCGCCAAGGCGATCGACCTGCTGAGCAAGAACAGTCAGGGTTACTTCCTGATGGTAGAAGGCGGCCGGATCGATCACGCCCTGCACGGCACCAACGCCAAGCGCTCGCTCACCGACGCGGTGGCACTGGATGAGGCGGTCAAGACGGCGCTGGGTAAAGTGGATCTCAACAATACCCTGATCGTGGTCACCGCCGACCATGACCACACCATGACCATTAACGGCTACTCCGCCAAGGGCAATCCGGTGCTGGATCTGGTGAAAAATGGCGATGGCTCGACCCAGAACGATGTGGATGGCAAGCCCTTCACCACCCTGGTGTTCGGTAACGGCCCCAACCGCCCCGATGTACGCCCCGTCCTCACCAGCGATCAGGTGATGGCCAATGACTATCTGCAGGAGACCGGCGTCAAACTGACATCGGAAACCCACGGCGGCGGCGATGTGATGCTGTTTGCCGATGGCGCCGGCAGCAACCGCTTCAAAGGCACGCTGGATAACACCAAGGTGTTTGGCAAACTGCGGGAGGCGCTCGGCCTGTAAGCAGCAGGGGCCCGGGTGCATCTGAGCAATTGACTCAGCGGCCCGGGCCCCGGCTCTTTCGAGCGACAGATGATGATGCGACTTTTGCTTTCGTTATGGCTGCTTGGCAGCACCCTCGCCTTCCCTCTGCATGCTGACGACACGCCCCCGGATCTCGCCGCCCGGATCAGCTATCACGACCGGAACACCGGCAGCGATGGCATCGCCAGAGAGAGTGTCTGGCAAGAGAAGTGGCTGCGCGTGGGCAATCAGGTGTGGAGCCAGCGGCTCATTCCCCTGCCCCTTGCGCGCGCCTATCACGCCACTCACGACGCCACGCCCGGCCACAAGCACTTTACCCACCAGATGGCGGCCCGCTGGGTCAGCCGCAGTGATGAGGGTGAACTTCAGCTGCGCTATGCCGACAGCTGGCACAACCAGCTGGTTGAGGTGCCGGTGGAAGAGTATGGCCAGGTGGCCTTCAAGCCCGACTGGCCGCGGATCCGCCATCTCGTCAACCCGGCGCTGATCGAGGGGATGACCCCGCTGGATGAGGCCGCCCCCGAGCAGGCCCGCTGGTATGAAAAGCGCGAAGGGCAGCAACGAACCCGGATTCTCTGGTCGAGTCAGTGGCAGATCCCGCTGGTGGTCGAATCGGCCAGTCTCGACGGCTATCGCAGCTACCGGATGGAGGTGACCCTGCGCAAGCTGCCTGCTCAGCTCCCCTGGCAGCAACTCGCTGATTACGAAGTGCGCGATCTGCGGGATTTCTTCGACTGAGATCCCAACCCCTCAGCGGGCACAACGACAACGCAGGCAGGAATGTTACACTCTGCATATTCGACTCTGGCTCACGACCTTGATGCGCGCTCTCTGCCTGCCCTTTTTTGCCCTGCTGTTATTGCTGGTGAACACCGGTGCCCAGGCTATTGTGCTGGTGGCGGCCGAGCTGCCCCCCTATGTCATTCGCTCCTCTCACGGCAAACCAAGCGGTGTCGCCATCGAGATCATGGAAGAGGCCGCCCGACGCCTCAAAGAACCGCTCACCATCGAGTTGATGCCGCTGGCACGGGCGCTCACCCAAACCGCGCATCGCAAGGATGTCTTGCTGATCCCGCCGGTGCGCAGCTCTCAACGGGAACACCTCTACTACTGGGTGACACCGATCCTCGATGACGATTTTGTCATCGTCAGCGATCGCCGCTTTCATCCTTCTCCCCTCAAAGTGACAGATCTCCCACCGCTGCAGATCGGCACCCTGCGCTACTCCTTCGGTCAGCATCTGCTCAGACAACGACTTAAGCTTGAAAGTGATACCGTGGCCACCGAGAAGCTCAATGCCCAGAAATTGCATCGGGGCCGTATCGATGCCTGGGTGGCCGCCTGGAACGCCATCCTCTACAACCAGCGCCTTGGTGATTTGCCAACCGACCGGCTGGTACGCGGGGAGACTCTGATGCGTACCCAGTTTTATGTCGCCGCCAGCAAGGAGTTCCCCTTCACCGAGGGACGTCGCTGGCAAGCCGTAATCGACGAGATGCGCCGTGATGGCTCGCTCACGCGGATCA
>OERO01000252.1_pt1 | contig 12252 bp, 16 predicted proteins | sample 1540041 | NCBI WGS metagenome assembly OERO01 (sample SAMEA3891234, study PRJEB23780) | metagenome | biome: terrestrial biome; feature: animal house; material: water of meat washing | place: Italy | collected 2015-05-12
GGTGGCAATAGAGAGGGATTGAGCTTTGCTCAAGTAAGGCAGTTGAAATTTGCATTACCTCTTACGGTTGTAGAACAAACCGCCATTGCCAATGTGTTGTCGGATAGCGATGCGCTGATCGATGCACTTGAGCAGCTAATCGCCAAGAAGCAGGCCATCAAGAGCGGCACCATGCAGCAACTGCTGACCGGCCGCACCCGCCTGCCCGCCTTCGCCCTGCGCCCCGATGGTACCCCAAAAGGCTATAAACCCAGCGAACTGGGAGACATTCCGGAGGATTGGGAGGTTAATACATTAAATAACTTGGTTTCATTTGAAAATGGTGACAGAAGTTCAAATTATCCATCTGCCAATGAGTTTGTTGATTATGGAATACCGTTTATAAATGCTGGTCATGTTTCAGACGGCCAAATAAATGACTCTATCATGGACTATGTGCCGGAGTATGTTTATAGCAGATTGGGTGGTGGCAAGGTTAAAACTGGTGATTTGCTCTTTTGCTTGAGAGGTTCTTTAGGGAAGTTTGGTGTTATTGATAAGGATTTTGGCAGGGGAGCTATTGCTAGCTCTTTAGTAATCGTTAGGCCAAATTTAAAGAGAACTTCCACCGATTTTGTGGCTAGTTACTTTAAGTCTGGAACTTGTAAAAAAATGATCGATCTTTGGGCTGGTGGTGCTGCTCAGCCAAATCTTGGTGCACGTGAACTTGGTATGTTTCTGGTTCCTATCCCGCAAAGAGAAGAACAAACCGCCATCGCCACTATTTTATCTGATATGGATAACGAGCTGCAGGCATTGACCCAGAAGCTGGAAAAGGCCCGCGCCCTGAAACAAGGCATGATGCAGCAACTGCTGACCGGCAAAATCCGCCTGCCGCTGGCGGCGGGGGCATAGACGGGGGCATAAGTGCAGCCCAACCGGATGACCGCCTCTGCCGCGAGCCTGGCCACCGAGCCACCCAGGCCGGATTTGCTTGACCGTTGCTTGACTGTTGCGTGACTGGGGCGGTTGTTAATTGGCGCGATAGATGTTTATCTATCTGAAAAGAAAGAGATACTTTTATTGTGAGTTGTTTGATGGCGTGCACAGCGGCCACCCGATTGTTGTATGCGGGTGGGGTCATCGTTGGCGTGTTTATCAAGCGCTGGGTATCGCAGGAGCTAGCCACCCATGGCCTATGACTATAGCCAGAGCCTGAATCCGCAGAAGGCGCTGATATTCCGGATCGTGCATCGGGATAACCTGGAATGGATCCTGACCCATGGCCTGTGGGCGGGGAATGGTCAGCAGCAAAACCCGCACTGGGTGCATATCGGGTTGCCGGAGCTGATTGCCAAGCGCGCGCGCCATCCGGTGCCGCTGGCGCCTTACGGCGTGTTGAATGACTATGTGCCCTTCTACTTCACGCCGTTTTCTCCCATGCTCAGCAATATTCACTCAGGGCGCGGTGTTCCCCAGCGTGAAAATGATGAAATCTTGATCCTGGTTTCCAGCCTGCATCGCATGGCTGAATTGGGGCTACCGTTTGTGTTTACCGATAGCCATGCCTATTACCAGTGGGCCAATTTCTATGTCGACCTTGGCGATCTGGGGCGGATTGACTGGCCACTGTTGCAGCGCCGTGATTTCAAGCGTGATGCGGACGATTTGAGCAAGCTGGAACGCTATCAGGCCGAGGCCTTGATCCATCAACATTGCCCCATCGAGGCGTTGCTGGGCGTGGTGTGTTACAACGAAGAGATAAAGAACCGCGTGGAACAATGCATGAATCGGGTCGGGGTCGCGCGCCCCGTCTATGTCCGTGATGGGTGGTATTTCAGATGATTCGATATACAACAGGCAATCTGCTGGATGCTCCGGTGGAAGCGCTGGTGAATACCGTCAACACCGTCGGTGTCATGGGCAAGGGGATCGCCTTGATGTTCAAGGAGCGGTTCCCGGCCAATATGCGCGCCTATGCCGAGGCGTGCAAACAGGGTGATGTCGTCACCGGCAAGATGTTTATTACCCAGACGGGTGAGCTGCTGGGGCCGCGCTGGATCGTGAATTTTCCGACCAAACAGCACTGGCGCAATCCGGCACAGATGGCGTGGATCCAGGACGGTTTGCAGGATCTGCGGGCCTGGTTACAGGCGCAGCAGGTCTCTTCGATTGCCATTCCGCCGCTGGGGGCTGGCAACGGTGGTCTGCCTTGGCCAGAGGTCAAACAGGCGATTGAAACGGCACTGGGCGATCTGGATATCGATATCCTGCTCTATGAGCCCAGTAGCCAATACCAAAATGTGGCCAAGCGCGGCGGGGTGGCGGAGCTGACTCCGGCCCGGGCCCTGATTGCTGAACTGGTGCGTCGCTACTGGTTTTTAGGGATGGAGTGCAGCTTGCTGGAAATCCAGAAGCTGGCCTGGTTTCTGGCTCGGGTCATTGGCCTTAACCCGCTGGGGGATCCGCTGCAGTTGCAGTTTAAGGCCCATCGTTATGGCCCTTATGCCAACAATCTGACCCATCTGCTCAATGCGATGGACGGCAGTTATCTGCAGTCCGACAAGCGCATCCCGGATAGCAAGCCGTTTGATGTCATCTGGTTTAATGAGGCTAAAAAACAAGAGCTTGCCGTTTATCTCAATACCGAGGCCAAAGCATTTTTACCGATACTGGAGCAGACGACCGCGTTAATCGATGGTTTTGAGTCGCCCTATGGCATGGAGTTATTGGCCACGGTGGATTGGTTGATCGCCGAAGAGGGCTGTGCGCCGACGCTGAGCGCGCTGCGAGAGGGGTTGCATCGCTGGCCAGCGGGAACCCCGTGGGGTGAGCGCAAGGCGCGGCTGTTTGATGATCGCAGCCTGCAGATCGCCTTGACCCGTTTGCAGCAGGGATTGGTGTAACGAAGTGGGTGTAACAAATAAGAGTGGCTGCGAGGTTGTCGCGGCGGCTTGAGAGAATAACAGGGATAGAGAGCATGATTTCAGTCGGCCAACGGGAGCGGGCAACCCAGAACCGCGTCATCAAGTTATTTCAAGCGGAGCTGGGCTATCGCTATCTGGGGGATTGGCATACACGGGAGAACAACCGGAATGTCGAGCCGGAACTGCTGACCGCCTGGCTGGCGGGGCGTGGTGTGGACGCGGCGCTTATCCCCAAGGTGCTAAGGCAACTGGATCGGGCGGCAAGCCTGGGCGAAGGGCGCATCCTCTATGACGCCAACAAGGAGGTCTATCGCCTGCTGCGTTATGGCGTGAAGGAAAAAGTAGGGGCAGGCGAGCAGAACCAAACCGTCTGGCTGATCGACTGGGCCAATCCGCAGGCCAACGACTTTGCCATTGCCGAAGAGGTGACGGTCAAAGGCGAGCATAAGAAACGGCCGGATCTGGTGCTCTATGTCAACGGCATTGCCCTTGGCGTCATTGAGCTCAAGCGCTCTACCGTCTCTGTCTCTGAAGGTATCCACCAGAACCTGGATAACCAGAAGAAGGATTTTATCCGTAACTTCTTCACCACCATGCAGCTGGTGATGGCGGGCAACGACACCCAAGGGGTGCGCTACGGCACTATCGAAACCCACGAGAAATACTATCTGGAGTGGAAAGAGCCAGCCGATCCAATCCATTCCGACCATGTCGATCTGCCGGGTGCCAATCTGCTGGACCAGCATCTGACGCAGTTGTGCAGTAAGGCGCGCTTTCTGGAGCTGATCCACGACTTTATCGTGTTTGATGCGGGCACCAAGAAGACCTGCCGTCATAATCAGTATTTCGGCATCCGTGCCGCCAAGGCCTATATCCGCCGCCGGGATGGCGGCATCATCTGGCACACCCAAGGCAGCGGCAAGAGCCTGACCATGGTCTGGCTGGCCAAGTGGATCCGCGAAAATGTGACCGACAGCCGTGTGCTTATCATCACCGACCGTACCGAACTCGATGAGCAGATCGAGAAGGTATTCAGTGGGGTGGAGGAGGAGATCCTGCGCACCAAAAGCGGTGCCGATCTGGTGACCCGTCTGCATGCCCATAACCCTTGGCTTATCTGCTCGCTGGTACACAAGTTCGGTCGCACGCCAGAAGGCGAGTCGGATGACGAAGATGATGGCAGCTCGGATGATTTTATTGCTGATATGCGCCGCAGCTTGCCCTCGGACTTCAGCCCCAAGGGCCAGCTGTTTGTGTTTGTCGATGAGTGCCACCGCACTCAGTCCGGCAAGCTGCATGGGGCTATGAAGAGCCTGTTGCCAGAGGCGCTGTTTATCGGTTTTACCGGCACACCGCTGATGAAGCAGGACAAAAAAAAGTCCATCGAGGTCTTTGGCCCCTACATTCACACCTACAAGTTCAACGAGGCGGTGAGTGATGGCGTGGTGCTGGATCTGCGCTACGAGGCGCGGGATATCGATCAGCGGGTCAAATCCCAGAAAAAAGTGGATGAGTGGTTCGATACCAAGACCAAGGATCTCTCGCGGCTGGGCAAGCAGCAGCTTAAACAGAAGTGGGCCTCAATGCAGAAGCTGCTCTCCAGTCGTTCGCGGCTGGAGCAGATAGTGGCCGATATTCTGCTCGACTTCGAGCGCAAGCCCCGGCTGGCCGATGGTCGTGGCAATGCCATGCTGGTCTGCGCCAGCGTCTATCAAGCCTGCAAAAGTTACGAGATGTTCAGCCAGGCCGGTTTTGCTGGCAAGTGCGCCATCGTCACCAGTTACCAACCCAATGCCAGCGAGATCAAGGGCGAGGAGACGGGCGAGGGGCTGACGGAGAAGCTGGCCAAGTACAACATCTATCGCAAGATGCTGGCCGACTATTTCGAGCAGCCGGAGGATGAGGCGGCTAAGCGGGTTGAAGAGTTTGAAAAACTGGTCAAGCAGCGTTTTATCAAAGAGCCGGGCCAGATGCGGCTGCTCATTGTCGTGGATAAGCTGCTGACCGGTTTTGATGCCCCCTCTGCCACCTACCTCTATATCGACAAGAAGATGGCTGATCACAACCTGTTCCAAGCCATCTGTCGGGTGAATCGGCTGGATGGTGACGACAAGGAGTACGGCTACATCATCGATTACAAAGACCTGTTCAAGTCGCTGGAGAAGACGGTCAACGACTATACGGCCGAGGCCTTCGCGGGTTATGACAAGGAGGATGTGGCCGGGCTGCTCAAGGATCGACTGGCCCAGGCCAAAGAGGATCTGGATAACGCTCTGGAAGCCGTCCGTGCCTTGTGTGAGCCGGTGAAGGCGCCCAAGTCGCAACTCGATTATCAGCATTATTTCTGTTGTGAGCCGGGAGCCGATGAAGAGACGTTGAGCGAGAAAGAGGCATTGCGGCTGACCCTCTATCAGTTGGTGGCCAAGTTGATCCGCGCCTTTACCAATCTGGCGGGTGAGCTGGAGGAGGCGGGTTACAGCGCCTCGCAGGCCGCCTCGATCAAGCAGGAGGTCGAACACTTCGCCAAGGTCCGGGATGAGATCAAGCTGGCCAGTGGTGATCTGGTGGATATGAAGCAGTTCGAGCCGGGCATGCGCCAGATGCTGGATCTGTGGGTGGATGCCGACCCCAGCGAGACGCTGATGGACTTTGAGGAGCTGGGGCTGCTGGAGCTCATTATCCAGCGCGGCCCCGAGGCGCTGGATGGGTTGCCCAAGGAGATGCGCGACAATCAGGAGTCGATGGCCGAGGCGATTGAAAACAACGTGCGCCGGACCATCGTCGATGAGAACCCGGTCAACCCCAAATACTACGAGAGGATGTCGGTGCTGCTCGATGAGCTGATCGATCTGCGCCGCCAGCAGGCCATCTCCTATCAGGAGTATCTGGAAAAGGTCCGCGAGCTGGCCAAGCAGGTGAAATATCCACAGAGCCATAGCCAGAGCGCCTACCCAGAGAGCATAGACACGGCAGCCAAACGGGCACTCTATGACAATCTGGGCAAGGATGAGCTGCTGGTGGCCAGGATTGATACCGCCGTGCGTTATACCAAGAAGGCCGATTGGTATGGCGATCGCTTCAAGGAGCGGGAGATCGCGTTTGCCATTGCCGAAGAAACCAAGGGATACGATGTGACCGTTGCCGAGGTGATGGAGCTGGTGAAAGCGCAGCAGGAGTACCACTGATGCCCCTGATCACCATTGGTGAGCTCACGCTGGAGTTGCAGCATAAGGGGATCAAGAACCTGCACATCAATGTGCTGCCCCCTGATGGTCGCGTGCGCGTCTCGGCCCCGGCGTCGCTGTCACAGACGGCCATCAGAATGGCCGTGGTCAGACGCTTGCCGTGGATCCGGCAGCAACAGGCCCACTTTCAGGCGCAGCCACGTCAGAGCGAGCGCCAGATGTGCAGCGGCGAGACGCACTACCTTTGGGGACGGGGCTATCGATTGGAGGTGATCCCGGTTGAGGGAGCGCACAGCGTCAAGCTACAAGGGGGGTGGATCCGGATGCGGGTTCCCGCTCATTATGACGCCGCGAAGCGAGAAGCCTTGCTACTGGGCTGGTATCGCCAATTGCTACGCCAGCGGCTGCCGATATTGATGGCCAAGTGGCAGGCCTTGCTCAACGTCACCCCTTCGTTTGTCGGTATCAAACGGATGAAGACCATGTGGGGGAGCTGCAAAACAGATACATCCCGCATCTGGATCAACCTCGAATTAGTCAAGAAGCCCCCCGAATGCCTGGAATTTATTGTGGTGCACGAGCTGGTTCACCTGTTAGAGCGCAAACATAACCAGCGATTTATCACACTGATGGATACCCATCTGCCCAACTGGCGCGAGCATCGCGAGAAGCTCAACAAGATGCCGCTGGCATTTAATCGGTGGGGGTATTAGGGCTGGTTTAGCCACGATTTATTCTTCCAAAAAGTAATCTGAATCCAGGGTTTTAATGGTGAGGGTCTGGCGGGTAGTGACGCCGACGCCGTATTCGATCATCAGGGCGGCAAGACGGGCACCGTCGATCAGCACGATGCGCTTCTCAATCAGTCCGACATACTCCTGCGCCTCACGGCTAAAGCTGGAGGTGGTGATAAAGACCCCCTTGCGGGCCTTGTGCAGATCCAGCGCCCCCGCGAAGGACTGGATCTCGGGACGCCCCACGGTTTTGTCGGTGTAGCGCTTTGCCTGCAGGTAGATGGAGTCGAGCCCCAACCGGTCTTCCTTGATGATGCCATCGATGCCGCCATCGCTTTGGTAACGGGTGGTGCGGGCGGCATCCTGCTGGCTGCCGCCATAGCCCATGGCCACCATCAGATCGACCACCAGCTGTTCAAAGAAACGAGGGGAAAGGCCCAAGATCTCGGCAAGCAGGTCATCGGCAAGGGAGCGATTGATGGCAGATAGTGCCTGCTCAATCTGCTCTTGAGGGGTGCTGGCCTGCTCTGGTGTTGGCGTGTCTGTCGGGATCGCCATGGCTTGTTGCGTATTGCCTGCGCTCTCACTGGAGGCCAGGGTAAACGCCACGAACTCGTTGAATTGGGCCAGATAGCGGTTGTCGATAGTATGTCCCGAGACTAGCGCCGCCTTACCCCGTTCGGTGATAAGGCAAATGCCCCGCTTGGGTTGCTCGATGAGTCCTGCCTTGACCAGATAGGTCTTGGCCCAGCCAACCCGGCTGCGCAGCGTGGTTTGGCGACCACTGGGCAAGGTGTCAGCCAACTGCTCCGGAGTAAAGGCGTAGTGCTGGCAAACCCGCTCGAATACCTCACGTAGAGAGCGGGCGACACCATCGGCCAATACCTTGAGCACGGCAGGCATCATGGCTTCATAGCTGGGCAGGGTTTCTTTCATCGGGCAACCAGATCGAGATAAAACAGGGGCTTATCTTGTCACAGCGACCTGCTTGGGGCCAGTTGGTATCGAAGTCACTGGGAGCAACCTCAAAAAAAACAGCGTCACCAAAAAAAGGGAAGGCCATGAATTGGCCTTCCCCAAGACCCACCCACTTATCACGGACGAGTAGGTTTAAAAATGTTACCACAAGCGGATGTGTGGTCACGCCTTGCGGTCAGGATTGGCGTCCATGCTCGCCGCAGGGTAAATACAGATATAGACATAGCCATGGCTTCCGAGGGTGTCGGCTTCGCAGGTAAAGCCGCCGTGCTGGATAGTGATGCAGTGCTGACGTTGAGCATCCAGCTCGCCGGTTATCAGCTTGGCTTCCAGAGCCTTGATGATCTCCGGGAAAGCCAGGTCGAGCTTGGCTATCTGCGTCTCACTCCATTCACCGATCAGACTGGCCCGATCGGATAGAAAATCGAGCCGGTAGCGACTCTGTATCAGACGAGCGCCAAAGCGTGGCGTCACGGTATGGGGCAAACCCCACTGTGCAAAAATCCGAGTGGGGTGGTCTGGCGCTACGGGGTGTTGGTTGTTGGTGTGGGTGGTTGTCGTGGTCATGATTAGCGATACCTCAGTTGAATGTCGATGCAGGTGCCGGGCACGTTGTGGCGCTGGCGTAGTCTGGTCAGGTGCTCAGGGAGTTCGGTCAGGTTTGTCAGCCGCCCCCGGTAGAGCCGAGAAAGATTGATGTAGTCGGGATGGCTCACGGTGATGGTCACCTGATGCCCAGGTTGCCAACGAGCAAACAGGCGGGCTTTGGCTTGCTTGATGGTGGTGATGCCGGGAGCGGGTAGTGTCTGACGGTTTCGCAGGTGCAGTTTGTTGAGCTCGGGGGCATAGCGATGCACCTCGAGTCCGGTGATAAGACGGGTCATGTTCGGTGACTCCAATGATGCAAAGGGCCAGCCTGTGAGGGCTGGCCCTTTATGCTGTTTGTGGATGAGCGATGAGATGTTCGCGGTGGCTAGCCGTTGTAAAACAGGATGTAGTTCACACCGGCCTGCTGGGCAGCAGTGAGCAAGGGTTGCAGTGCTGGCGGGATGGCATCGAGCTCCATGGCCAGGTTCAGGGTGAACTCATAGGCGGAGTCATCCTTCACGCCGACATGTTCATGGGAGGCCATACGCTTGACCCATTGCCATTCTGGTACCAGGTCAGCGTCATCGTAATCGCCGATGATGGAACTCATGGCGACATCCAGCATCTGCATCACCGAATGGCTTGCCAGTGGATTAGGTGTTGTAGGTAGGGTGTTGGTCATTGCATCGTTCCTTGTTGTCTGGGCTGTCGCTCCCTCTGAGCATTGATGAGCGTGAGCACTTGAGCTGTGCGTTGTTACATCTGATTGATAATCGGCTTGCAGTTGAGTCGGTCCAGCAGGTGCCGCGAGCCGTATTGAGCCACCAGCCGGTCTATGGCCATCTGGGCGCAGGCCGTTCTGCTGGGCTTATTTTCAGGTATTGCGTAACGAGCGGTGAGCCAGCCACCGAGCAGGGCTATGCGGTAGCCACTCGGGATGTGGGTGAGCGAGGTGCCGATGCCCCTCCCGTGAATGAGGAAGGGCACGGCCTGGCCGCCGATGTCGATATCCATGCGCTGGCCCTTGAGCTCGAAGGTGGTGAGCTCGCCGGTTTGCGGATGTTTGCCGGGCACCTTGATGGTGATGTTCTTAGCCATTTCACACCTCCGGTTTGGCTTCAAAATGGTGGGTCACCGTGCCCGCTTCCGGGTCGATGCTGATAAACGCCGGGGCTTGCGGGTGGTACTGGTAGAGCCGCGCCAGTTCGGCACGAAACGCTTCGACGTTTGGCGCAATCACATGGCTGGTATCCCCCTCGGCATAGGTAAAGGTCTCCAGCTTCTCGGTGTTAATCCAGATACCGAAGTACCAGGCGTCTTCCTCGGTATCGTATTGCTGCCAACCTTGAGCCAGTAGCGTCCGGTCGTAGTAGTAGCGGTCAGCCTGATGGCTACCCCGGTCGATGCGGCAACCCGTCACAGTGAGCTCGAACGGGATACGCCCTGCTTTGTGAGCTTTCTTGACCCGGCGCAGCAGCTTGAGAGCCTTGGTTCTGCTGCGGCCATTACCGAGCGGTTGCGGCTGTCGGGCCCGTAATGCCAGGTGGGTCATTATCTTCGGCGCGGTGTTGTGGTTGAGCTGACCGATGGCAGTGGTGATCTGCCGAGCGGTCAGGGTCTTGTAATCACGCAGGTCGTGCATGGTTGGGCTTCCTTCAAATGCAAACAGCCCCTCGGAGTGAGGGGCTGTATGGGGTCTTGTGTGTGCTGGTGGCCGTGGCTCAGGTGTGACTACTCCAATCCGGCTTGTCATTACTACCGTGGTTGACGTAGGCCCCGACAATTACCCGTTGCCACTCACCGACCGGCTGACCCGCTGCATTACAGGCGCAGCGAAAGCGGGCGAAGTTAATCTCTCGTGGCAGGTGTTCACGCATATCTCGTGGGCTGACAAAGAGCGTGGTCTTGTGCAGTACCGGGTTGGGTGCAACCAGCGGGCCGCCAATACGCCGTCCCTCCACATCGTGGGCATAGGCAAAGCTAGGCAGCATCAACTGCTGACTGATGAGCTTGGCGAGTCCCGGATGGGCACACATGGCCTCTGCCACGGCGGCCTGGCTAAAGCTGTCATTGAACTCAATCATGGATGTTTCTCCATTTCTGCAGGTGCACGGTAAGCCGCTGCCAACACCGCAAATTTTTCGACCAGGTAACTGATGCTGATGCCCAGTTCATCACTGGCCCCATCACGCAGACGGTGATGCAGGTGTGCCATGTCCTCGGCGATACGTTGGGCTAGCACGGCTGTGCTGTCCGGCTGTGAACTCGTCATGGTCAGGGTGGTGGAGAGATTCATCGCATCTCCCCCCAGGGGGCTTGCTCCCACAGTGACAGGCGGGTCAGCACGTCTTGCGCCATGGCCTGCTGCAACTGCTGTATTACCTTTACCAACCGAGGTGCCTGCTCTGGGCTCCCGGTCCATTCGCTCGATTGGTACAGGGCGCAGCAGGTGAATTTGTACAGAGCCACCAGCTCGGTATCGGTGAGTGGTGTCTGGTAGTAATGGTGGGCAGGTTTAAATGGACTTAGCTTGGTAGAGGCATGTTGGCGTGACTCCTTACGCTCCTGCTGACGCCCCAGCTGATAGCGACGCCAGACTGCACGGTGGTTGGCGAGCATCATCAACCGTACCAGCCTGTCTATTCGCCACGTCCAGGTACTGGTCGTATCTACTGGCGGGTTCCACCAGAGGGTGCGCAGCAACTCAAGGGTGTAATGAGGTGGCATGGGTGCGTTGCAAAAGCGGTGCAACTGCACGGCAAAGGCCAGGTAATCCTTGCGGTCGATCATAAAAGCAGACATGTGGATGAATCCTTGAAATGAACAAGGCCACCTTGGTGAGGTGGCCTTGGGGGTTGTGTCGGGATATCCGGATCATGGTGTTGGACCTGATGATCCTGGTTTGATGATCCAGGTTATCTGGTGGAAATGTGATCGGTATGCATGTTATTCGGCGATCGTCATGCATGTTATTGCTGTGCCCGCGCTGCGTCTTGGTAAGCCGCATCGAACAGGATGGCGTAGAGCGCACAATCAATGCCGTTGACGGCGTCGTGGTGCGGGTAATAGGGCGGTGTGTCCCTGGAGCATTCGAAGTAGTCGCCAAAACAACTGAGGCACTCGCGGATCTCGATGGTGGATCCCCGCAGCAAGGTCTCTTCAAACTGCTTGGCATAACCCTCGTCGTCACGGGCCTTGGTGACGGCCTTTTCCAGCAACGTCAGCGCATCCTCGTTGCAGGCGGTTGTCAGGCCATGGCGTAGCTTGCCCAGGGTTTCCTCAAGGGCATAGGGATTGGGTAATCGCATGGTGCGTGTCCCTTCTTGGATTGGCTAACGGCGCAGATGATGCAGCAGCGCATCGATGGCCTCGACACAATCGCTCTGGGTGAGTTGGTAGCCGCTCGGCAGGTGAGCCACGATGGCGGGCTCGGCCTGCATCTCGACGTTGTCAGCAAGCCAGCAACGCAATTCGAGGATGATATCGAGGGCGGTGAGGTGGGTTTTGTCTGGAGTAAGGCTCATAGCTGACCTCTTTCGGCCAGGGATACCATGCCCTCAGCGCCAACTACCAGATGGTCGAGCAGTCGCACATCCACCAGCGCCAAGGCCTCTTTGAGGGCTTGGGTAAAGACCCGGTCAGATTGACTGGGTTCCGGGTCACCGCTGGGGTGATTGTGCACCGCGATGATGGCCCCACTGTTGAGCAGTATGGCCCGCTTGACCACTTCCCGTGGGTAGATACTGGCGCTGTCCAAGGTGCCGCGAAACAGCTCCTCAAAGGCCAGTACACGATGTTGGGAGTCGAGGAACAGTGCACCAAACACTTCGTGCTCCCGGTCCTGCAGCAGGGTTTGCAGCC
>OERO01000257.1_pt1 | contig 12012 bp, 8 predicted proteins | sample 1540041 | NCBI WGS metagenome assembly OERO01 (sample SAMEA3891234, study PRJEB23780) | metagenome | biome: terrestrial biome; feature: animal house; material: water of meat washing | place: Italy | collected 2015-05-12
TAACGTTTGAGCAACAACTCACTCATATCGCCGATGCTGAAATTTCAGATCGTGCCAATAGAAAAATTAGTCGATTATTAAAAAATGCAAGCCTGAGATACCCTCGCGCATCAATAGATAATATTGACTATCACTCAGAAAGAGGCATTCAGAGACGCCAAATTTCAACATTATTTGATAATAAATGGATTCAGCATCGTCAAAATTTAATTATTCTTGGTGCAACTGGAACAGGAAAAAGTTGGTTAGGTTGTGCCTTTGCAACACATGCTTGTCGCCATCATTATAGCGTTTTGTATTTCAATACCAATACTCTGTTTGAGGCACTAGCTCTTGCTGTAGCTGATCGAACGCTACCGCAGTTAAGACGTAAGTTGATTAATACTAATCTATTAATTATTGATGACTTTGGCTTGGGAAGCATAGATTCGCATTTAGCATCCATATTTCTGGATATTATTGACTTACAGGCCGTAAACGGATCATTACTTCTAACAAGTCAGTACCCTACGTCTGTATGGCATAGTCGATTTGAAGATCCCACATTGGGAGATGCTGTTTTAGATCGGATCGTGCATAAAGCTCATCTTGTAGAGTTACAGGGAGAATCTATGAGAAAAAGACAAGGCAAAAATACAAATTAATTTTTAGGGAGACTGAAATATGTCTCCTTTATTTTATGTATGAAAAAATGGTCAGGTTAGAAAGATTTTATCTGGTCATATCAAAAGAGCATGAGTGGTCAGGTCAATAGATATTTTGCATTATAAATGGCTAATTGGCGAATTTTTTACAATTACCCTAAGTAACAGAGATAAAAAATTTACTCATGAAAACTGCCTCATTCCTATGTACAAAACATTTAATTTAATGAATAATTTAAATAAGTTGCTTAACTTTAAAGTTTATATTACTGGATAATAAAAAATTTATTTCTGCATGTTTATTCTTATCATAAACAGACTATTGTGGTTCTTATTTTCGTATTGAATTTGCCCTGCATGAGCTAAAACTATAGCATGAACAACTGAGAGACCTAAGCCAGTCCCACCAAACTCCCTATTCCTAGATTGCTCAACTCTAAAAAAAGGTGTGAATAGTTCATTTTGATATTGAACTGGAATACCTGGTCCATCATCTTGAACTTCCAATATCCACATATTTTCTTTCACAACAGATCTAATCCTAATTACTCCAGGATTCGCATATCGTATAGCATTATCTATGAGTGCAATAAGTATTTGTTCTATACGACGTTGATCGCAATAAATTAAATCATCTGATACCTCTGATAAGATTTCAATTCTTGCATTAGATAATTTTTCAGAAAACATTATTTTTATTTTATTTACAGATTCCTCAAAGTTCACAGGTTCTATTTTTAATTTAAGTTGTTGATTTTCAAACAAACTTAATGTTCTCAAATCTTCAACCAAATACGACAATCCTTCAACTTGATGTAGTAAGCTTTTCATTAGAGAATGATTCGGTTCGAATACTTCATCAACCACTCCTTGCAATCGACCTTGAAGTATAGTGATTGGGGTCCTCAGCTCATGCGCAATAGCAGCATTCCAAATATGAGCATTATTATTTGACACTTCAAACTTTTGCGCCATATCGTTAAAATTATTGATCAATTCTAAAATTTCATTAGAAGTGTATACAGGCTCAGGGACTCGGGTTGCTAACTCACCTTGGCTAATTTTTCTTGTAGCAATTGCTAAAGATTGTAAAGGCACAATTAAACGGCTTGCATGCTTCACACCTAGAAATATTGATAAAGCAGAGCCTATAAATAAGACTGATAATATCCATAACCAGTCTAAAAGATGGAACCAAGGCCAGCTATGATATAATTGTTCTAAAGTTACAAATTTTGATTTAAGTGCTATTCCATAAATTGCAATGCCTATAATGCAGGCGATACAAATAATGCTGAAATTAAAAATACACAATGTAAAAATCAGCTGCTTACTGACTCCATATTTATTTTTCATTAATTTGATCTAGGCGGTAGCCTACCCCCCGAATATTGATTAACATTTGGCAATCCATTTTTTCTTCAAGTTTCTTCCTTAACTTACTCACATGACTATCTACAGTGCGTTCTAAAGCATTACCATCTGGTAAACAATGGTTCATTAACTCACTACGCGTAAATACTTTATAAGGATAATCAATCATTAACACTAAAATTTTATATTCAGTCAATGTGAGATTTAGTAAAGTTTTCTTATTGAGTTGATGTATATAAACACTATGAACATCAGTATCAATTTCAATATTTTTGTACTTTAAATTTTTGTTGGGAATCTGAGTGCTTTGATTTGTCCGTCTAAGTACAGCATGAACCCGTGCAACAACTTCATTTGGGTTAAAAGGTTTGATCACAAAATCATCTGCCCCCATTCTCAATGCAGTGACCTTATCAACATCCTGATCCAGTGCTGTTAGCATAATTACTGGTGTTCGTTGATTGCTCTGACGTATTCTTTTTAAAACCTCCCAACCATTTAATTCTGGTAACTTTATGTCCAAAAGTATGAGATCTATTGATTGTGTTGCATTAATTTCTATAGCCTGTTTTCCATTCATAGCGCGAATAACTCGCATACCTTCTCGCTGTAAATAATGCTCAATGATATCCCCAATATCATACTCATCTTCAACAACAAGAATAAGTCTATCTTGAACATCTAAAGAGTAAGGGTTTTCAAACATAGCGATGAAATCTTAATAATACTTTACTTATCATATCGTCATTTTTCTTGCAATCTCCACACTTTTTCCATCTTTTATCAACGCTTCTTCCACACTTATTAAAAATAATATAAATATCAAAACTCCAAGGTTTGAATAATATGCAAAAAAATTTATTACTCCCATTATGTTTGTCTGTCGCACTTGCTCTACAAGGCTGTGGTTCAGATGAGGCCGCTCAGAATGAAACGCCGACGAGTAAAGTCAGTGTGCTCAGCATTCAACCACAATCTGTAAACTTCAGTGAAAACCTTCCAGCACGCGTACATGCTTTCCGTGTTGCAGAAATTCGCCCACAAGTCGGTGGAATTATTGAAAAAGTATTATTTAGACAAGGAAGTGAGGTTAAAGCAGGACAAGCCTTATATAAAATTAACTCAGAAACTTTCCAAGCCGATGTAAATAGTAATCAAGCTTCACTCAAAAAAGCAGAAGCAGAAGCCGCCCGTTTAAGAGTTCAATTGGAGCGTTATCAACAATTGCTCCCAAGTAACGCCATTAGTAAACAAGAAGTTAGTAATGTTCAGGCTGAATATAATCAAGCCCTAGCTGATGTCGCTCAAATGAAAGCTTTGCTTACACGACAAAACCTGAACTTGCAATATGCCACAGTTCGGGCCCCTATCTCTGGCCGTATTGGACAATCTTTTGTCACTGAAGGAGCTTTGGTTAGCCAAGGTGATGCCAACACCATGGCAACGGTACAGCAAATCGATAAAGTCTATGTCGATGTGAAGCAATCGATCAGTGAATATGAACGTCTACAGGCAGCATTACAAAGTGGAGAGCTCGCTGTAAATAGCGAAAATACGGTTCGTATTACCAATAGTCACGGACAACCTTATAATGTCGTAGCAAAAATGCTATTTGAAGATATCAATGTTGATCCTGAAACAGGTAACGTGACCATTCGCATTGAAGTCAATAATGCTGAACGAAAACTCCTTCCGGGCATGTATGTTCGCGTCAATATTGATCGTGCAAGTGTACCTCAAGCATTACTCATTCCCGCACAAGCTATTCAACGTAATATTAATGGCGATCCGCAAGTCTATGTGATTAACGCCAAAGGCATGGCTGACATTCGCCCGATTGAGCTTGGCCCACAATATGAACAGTATTACATTGCCAGCAAAGGTCTGAAAACTGGAGACAAAGTAGTTGTCGAAGGTATTGACCGTATTCAGCCCAATCAAAAATTAGAACTGGCGACTTGGAAAGTTCCTACATCAACGAATAAAGCTGTATCTACTGAGGCTCAAAAACCCAATGCACAAGGAGCTCAATGATGATGTCACAATTCTTCATTCGCCGCCCTATCTTTGCATGGGTGATTGCGATTTTTATTATTCTCTTTGGTTTACTCAGTATTCCTAAGCTCCCGATTGCACGTTTTCCAAGTGTTGCACCACCTCAAGTTGTTATCACAGCGACTTATCCTGGTGCAACTCCAAAAGCCATTAATGACAGTGTCGTCACTCTAATTGAACGTGAATTATCTGGTGTTAAAGACCTGCTTTACTATAGTGCCACTACAGATACTTCAGGGATTGCGCAAATTACTGCGACCTTTAGGCCTGGTACAGATCCCGATATGGCTCAAGTAAATGTACAAAACAAAATTAAAGCTGTTGAAGCCCGATTACCTCAAGTTGTTCGTCAACAAGGTTTATTAGTAGAAGCGTCATCCTCTGGTTTTTTAATGCTAGTCAGTCTTAGCTCTCCAAATGGAAAATATTCAGAAATCGACTTAAGTGACTATTTGGTTCGTAATGCAGTTGAAGAACTTAAGCGTGTTGAAGGTGTTGGTAAAGTTCAGTCTTTCGGTGCTGAAAAAGCCATGCGAATTTGGGTCGATCCAAATAAACTGGTCTCTTATGGTTTATCCATTAGCGATGTCAACAACGCAATCCGTTACAATAATGTCGAAATTGCCCCAGGTCGTTTAGGGGATGTTCCTTCAGAAAAAGGACAATTGATTACAATTCCACTATCAGCTCAAGGGCAATTAAATAGTGTTGAAGAGTTCAATAATATTAGTTTAAAAGGCAAGCTTAGTGGTAGTTCGATTAAATTATCAGATGTTGCTCATGTTGAAATGGGTTCTCAAGCTTACAATTTTGCTATTTTACAAAATGGTAAACCAGCCACTGCTGCTGCCATCCAGTTAAGTCCTGGAGCTAATGCAGTCAAAACCGCAGATGGTGTGCAAGCCAAAATCGAAGAATTAAGAGCAAATTTACCAGAAGGGATGCAAGTCGATATTCCTTATAACACAGCACCTTTTGTTAAAATCTCGATTGAAAAAGTAATTTATACTTTACTTGAAGCCATGGTTTTGGTTTTCATTGTAATGTATTTATTCTTACACAATGTTCGCTATACACTTATTCCAGCAATTGTCGCACCTATCGCTCTGCTGGGTACTTTTGCTGTCATGCTCATTGCGGGTTACTCGATTAACGTACTCACTATGTTTGGTATGGTGCTCGCGATCGGGATTATCGTCGATGATGCGATTGTGGTGGTTGAAAATGTCGAACGAATTATGGCCACAGAAGGTCTATCTCCGAAAGAGGCGACCTCTAAAGCAATGAAAGAGATTACCAGTCCAATTATTGGGATTACACTGGTTCTTGCCGCAGTATTTTTACCTATGGCGTTCGCCAGTGGTTCAGTCGGAATTATCTATCGTCAATTTACAGTGACGATGTCCGTGTCGATTCTATTCTCAGCACTTTTAGCACTGATTCTAACGCCAGCGCTGTGCGCTACCATTTTAAAACCAATCGATGGTCATCATCAGAAAAAAGGCTTCTTTGCTTGGTTCGACCGCACTTTTGACAAAGTGACGACCAAATATGAAATGATTTTGGTCAAAGTCATTAAACATAGCATTCCAATGATGATTGCTTTTGTGGTCATCACAGGTCTCACTTTTGCAGGCATGAAATATTGGCCAACGGCATTTATGCCAGAGGAAGACCAAGGCTGGTTCTTAACCACATTCCAATTACCATCCGATGCAACACGTGAAAGAACGCAAAACATTGTTCAAGATTTTGAAGGTAATTTATCTGGAAAATCAGATATTAAGAATAATATTTCAATTCTTGGATGGGGGTTTGGTGGTGCTGGGCAAAACGTAGGCGTGTCATTCACGACACTCAAAGATTTTGATGAGAGAACAACGCCTTCATCTGAATATGCCAACTCATTAAATACCGTAATGGCAAAAAGCGGTGAAGGCAGTGTGATGTCGATCCTTCCACCGCCAATTGATGAATTAGGTACATATTCTGGTTTTAGTTTACGTTTACAAGACAAAGCCAATTTAGGTATGCCAGCACTCATCAAGGCCAAAGAGCAACTCCTTGAAATGGCCGCTAAGAATGAAAAATTCTATATGGTGTGGGCTGAAGGTTTACCAGAGGGTAATAGCGTTAGCTTAAAAATCGATCGGGAAAAATTAAATACTCTCGGTGTTAATTTTGCTGATGTCTCAGATATCATCTCAACTTCTATGGGTTCAATGTATATCAATGACTTTCCAAATCAGGGTCGTATGCAACAAGTCATTGTTCAAGTCGATGCTAAATCACGAATGCAACTTGATGATATTTTGAATTTAAAGGTGGCAGGTGCAAGTGGGCAATTGGTTTCTTTGTCTGAAGTGGTTAGTCCTCAATGGAGTAAAGCACCTCAACAATATAACCGTTATAACGGTCGACCTTCATTAAGTATTGCAGGTATTCCAAATATTGGAACTTCATCAGGTGATGCAATGCGTGAAATGGAACAATTGGTTGCCAAGCTACCTAAAGGTATTGGCTATGAATGGACAGGAATTTCCCTGCAAGAAAAGCAGTCTGAATCACAAATCGCATTTTTACTGGCTTTATCGATGTTGGTCATTTTTCTTGTACTCGCTGCGCTGTATGAAAGCTGGGCTATTCCTTTGTCGGTCATGTTAGTCGTACCACTGGGTATTTTTGGTGCAGTGGTTGCCATTATGTCGCGAGGCATGATGAATGACGTGTTCTTTAAAATTGGTCTGATTACGATTATTGGTTTATCAGCCAAAAATGCCATCCTGATTGTTGAGTTTGCAAAAATGCTACGAGAAGAAGGCATGAGCTTAATTGAAGCAACTGTTCAAGCATCAAAACTTCGATTACGCCCAATTCTAATGACATCACTCGCCTTTACTTGCGGTGTAGTCCCATTGGTCATTGCATCAGGTGCAAGTTCTGAAACTCAACATGCTTTAGGTACTGGTGTATTTGGTGGCATGATTTCCGCAACCATTCTGGCGATTTTCTTTGTACCAGTCTTCTTCATCTTTGTATTAGGCACTGTGGAAAAACTGTTCTCTTCCAAAAAGAAAACCTCATCCTAATTTGAATTAATCGGAGGAAATATAAAAGTTTCCTCCGATGCCATTTATTCCTAAACACTTTTATTATTTGGAAAATACCATGTTTAAATCGACTACTTTAAATCGAGGACTAATGGTCTCCACACTTTCAATGGCACTCACTGCCTGTGTGAGTATGCAAGCTCCTCTACCCACAATCAAATCAGATATACCACAGAACTACGACAATACAACCAATGGAACCTCAATTGCAGCGCAAGGCTATAAAGAATTCTTTTCAGACTCACAGTTACTACAAGTCATTGAAATTAGTTTAAATAACAACCGTGATTTACGTACAGCGACTTTGAATATTCAGCGTGCACAGCAACAATATCAAATCACTAAAAATGACCAACTCCCTACGATTGGTGCATCAGGTAGCGCTGTACGACAGGTCAGTCCTTCTGTAAACCCCAATAATCCGTATTCTACCTTTCAAGTGGGATTGGGCGTAACTGCCTACGAATTAGATTTTTGGGGTCGTGTGCAAAGTCTAAAAGACGCTGCTTTGAATAATTACTTTGCCACTCAAAGTGCAAAGGATGCGACACAAATCAGCTTAGTCAGCCAAGTTACACAAGCATGGTTGAATTATGCTTTTGCAAATGCAAATTTAACCCTTGCTGAACAAACATTAAAAGCACAGCTTGACTCTTACAACCTGAACAAGAAACGTTTTGATGTGGGTATTGATAGTGAAATCCCCCTCCGTCAGGCACAAATTTCGGTTGAAACAGCACGCAATGATGTTGCGAATTATAAAACTCAAGCAGCTCAAGCACAGAATTTGTTAAATCTATTGGCGGGACAATCCATTCCTCAAAACCTACTCCCCAATCATGCAATTAAAAACATCACCTCTGAGACGGCTTTTGCAACAGGTTTACCGAGTGATTTACTTAATCATCGTCCAGACCTAAAAGCTAGTGAGTACCAACTGCGTGCTGCTGGCGCGAATATTGGTGCAGCCAAAGCAAGGCTCTTCCCCACGATTAGTCTGACAGGATCTGCTGGTTATGCATCGACTGAACTAAATGACTTATTTAAATCAGGTGGTTTCGCTTGGTCGGTTGGACCGAGTATTGATGTTCCAATTTTTGATTGGGGAACTCGTAAAGCCAATATACAAATTTCTGAAATAGATCAAAAAATTGCACTTGCTGACTATGAGAAAGCCATTCAATCTGCTTTTCGTGAAGTCAATGATGCGCTTGCAGCCCATGCACATATTGACGATCGTTTAAGTGCACAGCGACGCTTAGTCTCAGCCACGGATACGACTTATAAACTATCTAGCGCCCGGTTTAGAGCCGGTATTGATAACTATTTAACGGTCTTGGATGCACAACGTTCTGCTTATGCAGCCCAACAAGGGCTACTGATCCTTGAGCAAACTAAACTGAATAATCAGATTGAACTATATAAAGCGCTAGGAGGTGGATTAAATAAAAAATGAATTAAACACTTTCAAAAATATTTTAAGGGCTAATCAAATACATGATTCGCCCTTGACTTAAATAGTTTCTAAAAACTAATTAATACAAAATATTCTGACCCTATATGTAATTAAGTAATTTTAGAGTTTTTAGCCATACCTTGCTTACGAGGTCTATCTATGAAAATACGAGTATTTATTCTGAACCAATATCTATTAGCATTCACATTATGCAGTATAACTGCTCTCAGCGGGTGCCAACTTGTCAGCCTGAAGCAACAAACCCTTCACACAACACTTGCTAATGAACGTAATAGCATACTTACGCAAAATAAATTGAGTGAAGCAAGCCTCAATATTCTATATATGTCGAATAAAGACGTTAAAACATGTATACAGGCCCCAAAAGAATGTATAGATACATTAAAAAAGATGCCCCAATTACAAGATGAACAATTATTATCTACTGCTAGTGAATTATATCTATCAAAAGCAATTGCTCTTTCAGAGTCTTATGAGTGTGAAAGTAACAAACTTATAAAAGCTAAAACAGAAGAAGGGCAAAAACATTTAAAATGTTTAGATGAACAACTTGATGCATTAGATAAAAGTATCCGTTATAGTTATGCTTTTTTGTTTAAAACATCACGTCAACCACAAGATCGTATATTTGATAATCGTCAAATTCAAATTAGAGATTTTTATAATCAAGCACTAACAGAACTAATTAACGCTTATAGTGTAAGAAGCGCATCTAATACTATCCCACCAAAAATAAAAATAGGTAAAAGCACATATTCAATTGATACTCAATCATATCAAAAACTACAAGATATGGAGCTTGAAAAATTCACATCAAGCTATAATATGAACTTTTCAGGTTTAAGAACCATTAATCGTCGTGATGGTTTTGGATCTGATTTTGTTGCAGTACTTTCCAGTAAAACTGATCCATCTAAAATTGAAAATAAGTATATTTTAGATCCATTAACATATAATTATCCAAATGAGGTTAATCCAAATATTCATAAAGCCAGATATCTATCATCGACTTTAATTGCCCAACCAAAAAATAAAATAGAAACATTGGATGAGGTATTAAATAGTCCAGATTTTGAAATAAAAATTTACGACCCTTACAACATAGCAAAAGTCAATATTGCGGGAAAGGATTATTCACTTGCTGCAAACTTCTCAGCTCCATATGGTTTATGGTTATCTGAAAATAATTTAAGCCTAACCGCTTATCTTTCTCTTATTGATTATAAACAAAAAGTGACCATGCCCCAACTATATATGCTTGAACCTTACAATCCAAACAAAAAAGTCATTGTATTAATACATGGCCTTGCTAGTAGCCCACAAGCATGGATTACCCTTACAAATGACATAATGGGAGACACAACTCTTCGTGAAAATTATCAAGTTTGGCAAGTATTTTATTCAACGAATATGCCAATCTTAGAAAGTCGTTTTCAAGTGTATGCATTATTAAAACAAACCTTTGCCACCCTTAATCCTCAAGATTCAGCCGCAAAAAATGCTGTACTTATTGGTCATAGCATGGGAGGAATCATCAGTCGTCTTTTAATGAGTAATGCTGATATTTCACAAGAGGCATTACCAATGATGAATAGTCACGAACTTGCTCGGATGAAAGAACATCCCGCAGTTGGCGAACGGTTAAAAATGACTCCAATTCCAAACTTTGACCGTGTTATTTTTCTTGCTACTCCACATCATGGAACAAGGTACGCAGATCGTTGGTTCACATTAACTGCTCGCAAGATTATTCGTTTACCTTCTAAATTCTTAACAACATTAACAGATACATTAAATAGTGATGATACTAACCTTAGAGATTTCGTTAAAATTCTTAATGATAATACTCTTCAAAATGGTCCAAGCGACCTCAGTACCAAATCAGAGTTTATGCAACTTACTACAAATATACCTCTTAAAGAAGGCTTAGCTTTTCATTCTATTATAGGCAATATCACAAAGAGTGATGATCCCAGTGTGATTACCGATGGTGTTGTTCCCTATACAAGCGCCCACTTAGAAGGAGCTATTTCAGAAAAAATATTTAGAGGCGGTCATTCTATTCAGGAAGAGCCTGAAACCGTTTTAGAGCTTCGTCATCTCTTACGTCAGCATTTAGTTGATCATGGCTTATATAAACCGAAAAACTGAAACTAATAAGTTTCCAAATATGAAATATACCCTGAACAGGCTAAAGTGTTATCATCCTAGCCTGTTATTTTAATCTACGATCACTCGCGCCTATCTAGCATCAAGGTATAAGCTGGCGTTTAAAAAGCTTAAAAGCACAGTGCCAGCGTTAAATGCCTAGGGTCTGTTGACATTTCAAGTATAGAATTTACCCGATAAAGGTAGCCAAATAAATATACAAGCTAATGCAACTGCCCCCTCATAGCTACACTTTAGCTTATCATATCGTGTTGCTATTCCTCTGAACTGCTTTAACCTACAAAATGCATTCTCAACTAAGTGTCTGATTTTATATAAATACCAATCCATATGATCATTATTTGACTGAGTATTTGATTTTCTTGGAATATTCGCTTTAGTTTTTTTCACAGATATTTGTTCTCTTAATGATTCAGAGTCATATCCTTTGTCTGCACAACATACTTCCGTTTCACTCAAATCAAGTTTTTCAATCATTTTGGGAGCAATCTTGACATCATGTATCGTTCCATCGGAGATAATAATTTCGATTGGATTACCATCCGCATCAACAGCTAAGTGTATTTTAGAACTATTTCCACCAATGCTTTTAGAAATATCCTGATCTTTTATTCCAGCAGAATGTTGGTGTGCCCGAACATGACTAGCATCAATAAAAACCCATTCCATATCAGCATTTGAAGAAATTAATTTAAATATTTTCATTAACTTATCATTTTTACACCAACGATTATATTTTTTAAAGATTGAGTTATACGAACCAAATTCTTTAGGCAAATCACGCCATGGGCAGCCTGTTCTTATTCTATAAAGTATTGCTTCGACAAAATTTCTCAAATTAGATTTGGAATAGATATCAAAATTTCGGAAAATAGAAAGTAACTTAGACCAGTGTTGATCATTCAGCATTGTACGAGGCATAGCGAGAAGTAAATTTGGTTTGGCGATTAAATTTTACTTTCTCGCTATTTTTTTGAACAGAAAATGTCAACAGGCCCTAGTAATAACATTCGTTTCCAAGGTTGTTTTTCGATCAAGAAACAGGATTGCACTACAACCGTCATCGTTATTATTCTCCTTATGTAGGATGGTTTGTTAGTAAAGATCCTATAGGACTAAGTGGTGGGTATAATATTTATGCCTATGCTCCGAATCCTATTGATTGGGTTGACCAGAGAGGGTT
>OERO01000261.1_pt1 | contig 11798 bp, 7 predicted proteins | sample 1540041 | NCBI WGS metagenome assembly OERO01 (sample SAMEA3891234, study PRJEB23780) | metagenome | biome: terrestrial biome; feature: animal house; material: water of meat washing | place: Italy | collected 2015-05-12
AGCCAATAGCCAATAGCCAATAGCCAATAGCCAATAGCCAATAGCCAATAGCCAACTGTGAGAACCGAACTCGCGTCAGGATTACCGACCCAGATCAATAAAATGGCGAGTTAGGCGAAGCTGGCAGCAACATGGGCGTGGATCCGGTTGCCTTCATGTGGCGGATTTCGCATAGTGTTGCCCCCCTTTATGGGTATCCAATTGTGAGGCTTTGTCTATGATCCACGTTTTTGGTCACAAGAATCCTGATAGCGACAGTATCTGCAGTGCGCTGGTTATCACCGACTGGCTCAATGGCCAGGGCCGTCAGGCCACCCCATGGCGTCTGGGTGACCTGCGCACCGAAACCCGTTTTATTCTGGAGCAGGCTGGCGTCAGCGAACCCGAGTTGCTGACCAAAGATCTGACCGGTGAAGATGTCTGGCTGGTGGATTTCAGTGATCTGGAACAGGGCCCTGCCACACTGGCACAAGCCAATGTACTGGGTCTGGTGGATCACCACCGTCTCGGCACTCTGGTCACCCAGTCTCCGCTGGATGCCTGGATCCGGGCCGTCGGCTGCACCTGCACCATCGCCTTCGATCTGCTGAGCCAGCAAGGTACCGTGACCCGCAGCCAGGCTCGCCTGATGCTGGGTGCCATCATGAGCGACACCCTCTGTCTCACCTCGCCGACCACCACCGAGCAGGACAAGATCGCTTGTGAGCGTCTGGCACCGCTGGCCGAAGTATCGCTGGCCGAATTCGGCCAACAGCTGCTGATGGCGAAAACCGACCTGAGCGGCCTGACTCCGGCTCAACTGCTGCAGCAGGATGAGAAAGCGTTCCAGGCGGAAGGTTGCAACTTCATCATGAGCCAGATCGAAGTGGGCAGCGAGCAGCAGCTGGCCGAGCACCTGCCAGCCCTGCAGCAGGAGATGGCCCAGCGCGTGGCGAGCGAAGGGCTCGACTTCTTCGTGCTGATGGTGACTGACCTGACTGCGGCTGCCAGCCGTATCTACTTTACCGAGCACGCCAAAGTACCGGCAGAGTCCAGCTACCACCCGGGCTTTGTCAGCCGCAAGAAGCAGGGTCTGCCCTGGGTGATGGATCTGCTGGCCAAGGCCTGATCCTCCCTCGCCATCACCTATTCCAAAGCCCTGCCTCTGCGCAGGGCTTTTTCATCGCCACCGCCAGCGGCACTCCCTATCCTCTTGCTGACCATCTTGCTCACCACTGCGGTCTCTCGCTTACTCCTTTCACGGCTTATTGACAGTTAACGCCATAACTTTGCTTACATATTTGCGGCTGTTATTTATCAGGGCTTTGCTGCAGGATAATCGCCGCGCACAACCTTTTCCGTTTCCATTCAGGTGATCGATGAACATAACCCCCAAGCAGAGAACCCTGGCCATCACCATGCTGATCGCCGTGGTGCTCCTCGGCTGGCTGCTCTGGCCCAGTCAACCACCCAAGGCGATGCTGACCGCTCAGGTGACCCGCGAGGATATTGCCCAGACCGTACTGGCCAGTGGTGTGCTGCAGGCCGTGGAGCAGGTGGATGTGGGGGCCCAGGTCTCCGGTCAGGTTACCAAGCTGGCCGTCGAGGCCGGTGATCAGGTCAAGCAGGGAGACCTGCTGGCCGAGATCGATCCCCTGATTGCCCAGAACAACCTCAAGACGGCCGAGGCGGAGCTTGCCAGCAACCGCGCCCAGCTCAAGATCAAGCAGGCGCAACTCAAACAGAACGAGCTCGCCTGGCGGCGCCAGCAGCAGATGTTCAAGCAGGAGGCGAGCTCACGGGCCGATCTGGAGAGTGCCGAGGCCCTGCTGGCGGTCACCCGCGCCGAACTGCAAAATAGCCAGGCCAATATCGACAACGCCCTGATCAAGGTTGATCGGGCCAAGACCGAGCTGGGCTACACCAAGATCCTGGCGCCGATGGATGGCACCGTCATCAGCATTGTGACCCGTCAGGGCCAGACCCTGGCTGCCAGCCAGACGGTGCCGACCGTGCTCAAGCTGGCCAACCTCGAGACCATGACGGTCAAGGCGCAGATCTCCGAAGCCGATGTCACCAAGGTCAAAGCCGGCATGCCGGTCTACTTCACCCTGATCGGCGATCCGGATACCCGCTATCAGGGTACGCTTCGCGCCGTGGAGTTAGCGCCCACCAACATCAACGATCAGGCCACCACAGGTACCACCACCAGCAATGCGGCTGTCTACTACTACGCCCTGTTCGATGTACCCAATCCCGACCATACCCTGCGGGTCGCAATGACCACCCAGGTGACCATAGTGCTCGGCGAGCGCAAGCAGGTGCTCACTGTGCCGCAAACCGCCCTCGGCAAGTCGCTGGGTGACAACGAGTATGAAGTCACCGTGATCAAGGACGATGAGACAACCGAAACCCGTCATATCAAGACCGGTATGAAGGACGAGATCCGCATTGAGGTGATCAGCGGGCTGAGTGAGAAGGAGGAGGTGCAGCTCAATCACGGAGCCCCCGCCGACAATGATGAGATGGCGGTGATGCTATGAGTGAGCCCCTGAACCAGCTGCCGTTGATCCAGCTGAAAGGGGTCGAGCGACGCTACCAGAGCGGCGACAGCGAAGTCACCGTGCTCCACCCTCTTGACCTCACCATCACGGCAGGAGAGATGATCGCCATTGTCGGCGCGTCCGGCTCCGGCAAGTCGACCCTGATGAACCTGCTGGGTTGTCTCGATAGCCCGAGCGGCGGCCAGTATCTGTTTCGCGGTCAGGACACCGCCACCATGGATGCGTTGGCGCTGGCCCGGCTGCGCTGCCACCACTTCGGCTTTATCTTTCAGCGCTACCACCTGCTGCCCCATCTCGATGCCGCCGCCAACGTGGAGATCCCCGCCGTCTATGCCGGTACCAGCCGCCCGGATCGCCAGGCGCGCGCGCGTCAGCTGCTGGGCAGACTGGGGCTGGCCGATCGCAGCCACCATACCCCGGGCCAGCTCTCCGGCGGTCAGCAGCAGCGGGTCAGTATCGCCCGGGCGCTGGCCAATGGCGGCGAAGTGATCCTCGCCGATGAACCGACCGGCGCACTGGATAGCCAGAGCGGCAAGGAGGTGATGGCGATCCTCAAGGAGCTGCACGCTCAGGGCCACACCATCATTCTGGTCACCCACGATATGAACGTGGCCAGCCATGCCGACCGGATCATCACTCTCAAGGATGGTCGGATTGAACAAGATAGCGGCCCCTGCCAAACGGCCGTGTTGGCTCCAGCCACCGCCACAACCCCTCAAAAAATAGTGCCCACTAAAGGCGCCATGGGTCACGACTGGGATCGTTATCGGGAAGCGGGACGGATGGCGATGCATGCCATGCTCGCCCACCGGATGCGCACCTTCCTCACCATGCTCGGCATCATCATCGGCATCGCCGCCGTGGTGAGCGTGGTCGCTCTTGGTCAGGGGGCGCGCGCCAAGGTGATCGACCAGATCAATGCGATGGGCACCAACACCATCGAAATCTTCCCGGGCAAGGGATGGGGCGATGAGAAGATGGCCAGCATCCAGACCCTCAACAAGGGGGATCTCGATGCCCTGCTGGGGCAACCCTATCTTGCGGGCGCCAGCCCCGAGATCGGCAGCTCAGGCCAGTTGCGCTATCGCAACAAGACCAACAGCGGCAACGTGACCGGGGTTGGTAACGACTATTTCAAGGTGAAGGGGATGACGCTGGTCAGTGGTCGCTTACTGGAGTGGCAAGATATCCAGCAGCGTGCCGCCGTCGCCGTGGTGGACAAGAAGAGCATCACCAGCCTGCTTGGCAAGGAGGATCCGGTCGGCAAGGTGGTACTGGTCGGCACCTTGCCGGTGCGGATTGTCGGTGTGGTTTCGCAGGAGACCGGCTTCGGCCCCACCAGCCAGTCGGTCAATATCTGGCTGCCCTACAGCGCGGTGATGAGTCGCCTCATCTCGCAGCACCACTTCAGCCAGATCACCATCCGGGTCAAAGACGGGGTACAACCGGCACTGGCCGAGCAGGCGGTGATCGAGCTGATCACCAAGCGCCACGGGGTGAAGGATTTCTTCACCTTCAGCAGCGACAGCATCATCAAATCGGTGGAGAAAACCACCGCCACCATGACCCTGATGGTCTCGGCCATCGCGGTGATCTCGCTGATCGTCGGCGGGGTGGGCGTGATGAACATCATGCTGGTGTCGGTGGTGGAGCGCACCCGCGAGATCGGCATTCGCATGGCCGTGGGCGCCCGCCAGTCGGATATTCTGCAGCAATTCCTGATTGAGGCTGTGATGGTGAGCCTGCTGGGGGGGATCTTCGGCGTCGGCCTCTCGCTCGGCATTGGCGCGCTCTTTTCACTGCTGGTGGACTCCATCAAGATGCAGTTCTCGCTCTTCTCCATCCTGATGGCCTTTGGCTGCTCGTCACTCATCGGGATCCTGTTTGGTTACCTGCCGGCACGCAATGCGGCGCGGCTCGACCCTGTTGTCGCACTGGCGAGGGAATAACAATGCACAAACTCTCCTGGCTGGCTCTCTGCATGGCCCTCAGCGGCTGCAGTCAGCACAGCACCTATCAAAGACCCGAGCTGGCGATCGCCCCCACATGGCAACAGGCAGACGGCGCCCGACTGGCTGCGCAGGCTGGCCCCTGGTGGCGGGAATTTCATGATCCCCAGCTCGACAAACTGGTCGAGGCGGTACTGGCCGCCAACCCGGACATGCATGTGGCGGCCCTCAAGCTCAAAAGCGCCCGACTGGGCGCCGAGCAGGCCGATACCAACCTCACCCCCTCGGTCAATGGCACTATCGCAGCCAGTGGCAACAAGGATCTGAAAACCGGCAAAGGCACCAACAGTCTGGGCCCCTCGCTGAGCCTCAGTTACGAAGTGGATTTGTGGGGCAAGCTTGCCTCGGTGCGAGATCAGGCAAGCTGGGAGGCGGCGGCAAGCGAGCAGGATCTCGCCAGCACCCGACTGCTGCTGATCGGCAATACCCTGGAGCAGTATTGGCAGCTCGGCTATCTCGGCTCTGCCATCACCCTTGGGGAACAGCAGCTGGCCAACCTGACCCGAACCGAGCAACTGACCCAGACCAAATACCAGGCAGGCGCCATCACCCGGCTCGATCTGGCGCAGGCACGCCAACAGTTGGCCGGAAAACAGGCTGAGCTGGCCTCCCTCAAGGCGCAGCAGGAGCAGGCTCGCAATGCCCTGCGTCTGTTGCTGGGCCGCAGCAGCGGGCCGCTGGAGTATGCACCCGCTTCCCTTGCAAAGCAGACCATTCCTGAACTTGCGGTGGGTATTCCGGCCGATGTGCTGGCACGCCGCCCCGATGTCAAAGCGGCCGAATTGCGGCTGCGCAAGACGCTGGCAAAAGGGGACGAGATCCGCACCAGCTTCTACCCCAGCCTGACCCTGACCGGCAGTGCCAGCACCGCATCCGATAGATTGGCGCAGGTGCTGCAAAATCCGGTTGGTACGCTGGGAGCCAGCCTCGCCCTCCCCTTCCTTGAATACAACCGCACCCAGCTCGCCATCGAAAGCTCAGAGCTGGATTACCAGATCGCTGAAACCGAGTTTCGCAAACAGCTCTACACCGCACTGGTGGAGGTGGAAGACAATCTGGCCGCCCGCCACTATGGCCAGCAGCGACTCGATTATCTGCAGGAGCAGCTGAGTTATGCCCGGGAGGCCGAACGACTGGCCAAGGCTCGCTTCCAGGCGGGTGCGACCGGCGTGCAAGCCTGGCTTGATGAGCAGAACCGGCTGTGGGATGCCCAGCAGAGCCTGCTGGCCCAGCAAAAAGAGCAGCTCACCACCACTGCCAAAATCTATCGCGCCCTGGGTGGCAGCGATAGCGTGGCGCCCCGATAACGCCTCCCCCAATATTCCCCACTCTGCCTACAGAGTGGGGAATACCATCGCCATCGACCGCACCGAATTCCCTCGCCCACACGGCAGACGAACGCCATTGCTCATCATCAGGGGCAGTTATGGCAGCGCAGCCAATTACATGCATCGGCGACCCAGAATATCCCGGCCATACCTTGCGGCTATCTCTATCCCTCACGCTCCCTGAACGGAGATAACGATTACCGGATATTCAATCAGCAGAGAGCTTGGCTCTTGCCGAGCGGCGCCCCGTGAATCGTGAGAGACATATCCGAAGCGCATATCTGCACGACGCATACAAATAGCGATATCACGCAGTTAATCCTGCACGACAAAATTAATCGCAAACAGCGAGGGATATTGAGCAAAGTAACAGTGCGGTGAAACGACGGTAAAAAGGATACAAGCGAGGATGTAGATAGCAGAGCGGCAGAAGGCGGATTGGATAACGACGAGTAAAAAGGCAAAAAATAATGCCGCCCAAGGGCGGCATTATTCAATCTCTGAACCTGACGAATTAGATCAGGAAATCGTTCAGGTCTTTACCCAGTGCTACTTGAGCAGCAATGGCTTTCGGCATACGGCCTTGACCGGTCCAGGTTTTTTCCTGGCCATCTTCTTCGTACTTGTATTTAGCCGGACGCGGAGCACGCTTGCTCTTGGCAGCGCCAGTCGCAGCAGCCGGAGCAGCGGCAGTCGCCAGCAGCTCGCGAGGATCAATACCAGCCTGCTGCAGCATTTCGGTGAATTCATTCAGCTTGCGCTGACGCTCTTCCTGTTCAGCACGCTCCTGTTCAACAGAATCGGCGCGCTCTTGGTAAACCAGGTCAAACTTCTCTTTAGCTTCCAGCAGTTGCTCAAACGGCAGCTCACGAATAGCCGCACGCAGACTGCGAATGTTCAGCAGAACTTTCAGAAACTCGTTCATTATTTCCTCACAAAAAAGTCGGTTACAGGGATACCGTTTCAGAATAGCATGGACAATTCGCGAGAACATACAGTTTTTCTATATTAACGTTCTTTTTTTCTTAAATTTCACCATCAAGATCGAATGCTTGCCACTATCAATAACAAACTGGCTGGAATGCAGATCTTCTGGGTAGAGAGGTGATTACCATCTTGTGTTCAAGAAACATCGGTATTTCAAGACTCATTAATTTCCAGTTCAGCATCCAACAAAACTAACTCGGTAACCTGCTTTATAAGCCTGAGCGAACATTTCTACCATACGTTCAACATCATGTGACAAGACTATGCCTATCTGTTTAGCAATGAACACGTCTAGAACCTGTCCCTTCACCCGATGATGAAGGGAATACTCCCAATTGACTATCAACCCCTTCAACGCCATCGACAAAATTACATATTAATCAATTGGTTGGAATCGCCACATGACATTTCAAATATGCCTTTCATAGCCCGTTTGACAGACGCATGCGTCCGAAAACAGACTGTTCGGATACTGGCAGTCCAGAAGGTAAACAATAAAAAAGCCAGCCGTTTTTAAGGGCTGGCTTTCTATGTAGCCAAATAGCACTATTTATTTTTGGTTATATTCTTGCCTGATTGGTCAACACCGGTAATCACTGCCTGTGAAGCAGACCCAGTTAAAAGGGGCTCGGTTGGATAGAGCTTAAGTGCTTCAGCTCGCATCGCATTGGCTTCCTCTGTACGACCCAATGCATTAAGCGCGATCACCATATTGGCGTATATGTTGGCACGCGGTGTATGGCGTACGAATGCCTGCCCCCACTCCAGATAAGCTTCCAGTTCGGTCTTGTTATTTGTCTGCAAACCCACCATCAGACGAACCGAGTTCACATCAAACTCGACTCGGGTCAACCAAGCCATGGGATTGACGATATCAAGTAGCAAGGTCGGCTCTTTATACCCACCCCGTTCATATTTGGTGACTACCCATGCGGTGTGAATTGCTGTGAGCATAAAGGGAACGACCAGCAGCGGGATAGCGATCGCCATAAATCGCAGTAACAGCCATGGGCGGCACTCCATATCCCACCATGATGAGAAACCCTGACTCGCCAGGTTGGTCTCTTCAATTTCGGTATCGATGATATAAATCAGCGTCAGCAACAGCCACCACAACACGATCGCATGGTAGAGCGGGTATTCCGTCTGGGTATGAAGCAATATCGGTGTAACCAGAGCAAGCAGTCCCATGGCATTTACCCAACGCACACTCGCCAGACGCCATAATAATGCGCCCCCCATGATCACCATGCCGACCATGGGTGCAATACCGCCCTCAACAGCCCAATAGAGAAACTCGTTGTGGGGGTGGTCAAGATTGTACTCAATCTGCACCATGGACGGATTCAGCGCTTTATCAGCCATATAGTGATGGAGAAAAACAGATTCAAAACTGCCGTATCCCCAACCACTCCAGGGAGCCTGTGCAATCAGTTTTGCCGCGTAAGGCCAGTAAATAGAGCGCATACCACCGGACTGATAGATCTCTAATCCGCGTTTTGCTCCAGCCAGCCAATATTGTGATAACAGGCCAATCGCTACAGCCAAAATAACCAGACCCAATATCCGCCATAGCAGCCGCTGTCGATAAAGCTGAGGCATCAGTAAAAACAGTGCTAGCAGACCACCTAACTGCCCCACTCGGGATTGCAAAACAACGAGCAGCAGTGCTGCAGATAGAATGACGCCATAGCGCAACGCCATCAGCAATCGACCACCCTCTCGGCGTAATTCCAGCCAGATAGCAAGGGCAAGGCCAGTTGCCATAAACGTCGCCATCACGTTTGGCTGTTGAAAGATCCCGTATGGACGATTGGCTTTAGTGTCATAGCCAATCCAGTTACCTGGCGTCAACAGATAGAACTGCACCAGACCCAGCACTGCCTCCATCGCGATCGCAATCAGGATGAGATAGAGCAAGCGATCACGCTGCAACTTATCAAAGCGCCATTGATAGAGTCCAAACAAAAACAGCAGACCAGCAAAAAGTCCCAGCAATCGGGGAATGGCATAATCCTTGAGTGCAAAACCTGGATAGAACATCGGGAGCAGCAGCAAGAGAGCTCCTATCCATAAACCCGCTTGTAATGGAGAAAAGACCAGACGCTGGCGTAACGTCACCTGCCACAATCCCAGCCCCATAGCCAAAGACGCAAAGATCCATCCCCACGCATTAAAGGGCAGATACAGCCCTGCGCCTCCCGGGTTGTGCATAAAAAAATGCATGCCCAACAACCAATAAGCGATAAAAAGTACGCCAAACAAATCACTTAAGTATTTAATCATCATGCATTCCTAGCATAATTTCTGCAGATTGCCATATATCTTGGGTAGGTAATAAAAGGGCGAGCAGTTTACAACTGCTCGCCCTGTTTGATGAAAAAAGATTAGCTCTATGCAACTTTTTATTACTGCAACTCAGTCAAGCCGTAAAGACCATTCTTGCGGCTCAACATCTGGCCTCCATCCCGTGTCAAAGGAACCCATCCAATGCTTCCTTTCGCGGTTGTTGGCTTGAGCAACATCAAATCAAACGGTATCGTGACATAAATTCCTTTGGTAAAGCTACCTTCACCATACTCGTCTGCAGAAACATTGGTAAATGTTGCATACCCCCCCAAGACAACACCCGAATCAAACCGTTTTGAGAAGTCGAATGTAGCGCCTTTGTCACCAGCCAAATACTGACCTACGGAGACTTTAGCGGTGACATTACTCATGAATGGTAACTGCCAATATGCAGTAACATGTCCGGTCATCACATCGTAATCAGCCATTTTCAGGGTGTTGTTCCAGTCTCGCTGTTTCACCCAGTTTGCATCAACACCAATAGCCCAAGTCTTACCATATGGACGATAAAGCACCTCACTCCCGACCCCGGCATACATCATCTCCAAATATCCACCATAAGCTTGCCCGTACCAATCTTGAGCAAGTGGTTGCATATGGGTTAACTGCAAGTTGTTAAGTAATACATCGGAGGAGTCTACATACTCACGAATCCACGTTCGAACTCGTGGTAAGGCTGCGCCATCTGGAGGAGGAGCTTTATAATTGAACTCATCGTAGTTATTAACCAGATTAACAAACAGCGTACTTTGCAAACTGTTGTTTTCATTTATACGCCAATCAGCATTTGCATTAATGCCTAACTGATACATATAGAAAGACTCAGCACCACCAAATGATTGCGTTAGGTCTGGGTCAAAAGAGTATGAAAATGACTTGCGCTCAGATGAGTAGATAGATTCTCCCTGAATTTTTCCTGCAGCCTGAACCGTCGATTTTTCATGTTGTTCTTCTCCCAACACCTGTACCACATTGGCACGACGAACAGATGGGAGATCGATGCGGGTTTCTTGCAACTGGAAGTTCGCCTTACGTTCAACAACATTCAGCTCATCGACCGTACCCGGCAAATAATTTGCGGCTAACAAAGAGGTTCTCTTTATCGCCTCACTCTTATTACGATACTTGCTCTGCTTACCAATAACCGTCACTGAATTGGTGGTTGTGTAAAACTCTGTATCCTGCCAACCAGCATTCTCTTTCAAATCGGCAGTTAGCGATTTCCACTTCACATCAGTCATGGTGGCAGGAACTTGGTCAGGCTGATAAATGGGTCTCGGCTGATCAATATGAGCGGGTTTCATATCATTAAAGTTAGTCCGAAAAGTCACCCCCCACATCAAGGTGTTTCCTCTCTGCCAGCTTAGATGGCTATCCAGATTATCGAAAACTCGGTACACAGCCCCGACATTCCAAGGTGAATCTTGATAAATATGGCCAGCGAACTCCTTGCTATAATCATTGCCATCATATTCCAGCTTCAACCTGAGTGGCTGCCATGGCGTTTGATACTCAACACCGCCAAAGAGTGCAGCCGGCCCATGAAACAGGCTATCAAACTCAAACTTACCACCATTACCAGAGAAGCTATTATTTCTTTGACACCAGCTATCTTTATACTCACAAAATGGGTTTTTAATATTACCACTTTCGGCCATATTTCCCCAGCCGATACCGATAGTAAAATCAAAAGGGCCATAGCGTTTGCTAGCCGTCACAAATTCACTATCAAAGAGACCCGTCCCCATTAGATCTCTAAAGCCAACTGAAACCTGTGGCAGATAGTTAGATTCTTGCCAAAGACGAAACTTGAAATCCATCCCTTTGTCTTTGTAGGTTTGATCACCACTAAAATCTTCGTAGGGACTGTACTTTTTTGTTCTTACATCGGTATATCTCAGTGTTGCTTCAAACCAGTCAAATGGCTGCGCAGAGATAGACCATCGACGATATTGGTCATTATCAACATAGTTGGCACTGAACTCACCTGTTTTAGCCATTCGTGCGGTAGGCATTTGAAGCAGACCCACACCACCGAAATCACCTTGTGAAGGACCATAAGGATCAATAACAGACTCTGCAGCACAAACAGCTCCTGAAACAAAGATCGCAATATATTTCAATTTAGGCAGCATTATTCTGGTACTCGATTAGCAAGCAGACTGGCAATACGAATATTGATATCTTTATATTGCTCTGGAAGGATTTGGGGATCAAAACCGACAAAGAGCGTAGCACCCGCCATAGGTTCACGATGCAGTTTGTTCCAATTCGCAACAGGAACCTGGCTGATAGAACCGTCAGGCTGGATCAGAAATGCTTCATACTGCGCAGCGCCAGCCAACAAGCGGTAATCCTGCCAATAGCTTGCCAAACTGGCACCAGGCTGAAGTGGCTGTTTACTGCGACCGTTAATCAGTCCCACGAAGTAGATAAAATCGGGCCTTGAAGCAAGGAAAAGGGTGTACTGCCCTTTTAATAGTGGATTACCATGCGGGTCAATTCTGGACTTGGCAGGATCTAATGCGATTGACAAACGGCCACTGACAGGAACTTTGTCCAGCTCTTGTAGTAACTGTTGC
>OERO01000264.1_pt1 | contig 11678 bp, 6 predicted proteins | sample 1540041 | NCBI WGS metagenome assembly OERO01 (sample SAMEA3891234, study PRJEB23780) | metagenome | biome: terrestrial biome; feature: animal house; material: water of meat washing | place: Italy | collected 2015-05-12
CGCCTTATCCGACCTACGGTTCGGGTTTGTAGGCCTGATAAGACGCGGCAGCGTCGCATCAGGCAATGAATGCGAAACCGCGGTGTAAATAACGACAAAAATAAAATTGGCCGCTTCGGTCAGGGCCAACTATTGCCTGAAAAAGGGTAACGACATGAAAAAATTAACCTGCTTTAAAGCCTATGATATTCGCGGGAAATTAGGCGAAGAACTGAATGAAGATATTGCCTGGCGCATTGGGCGTGCCTATGGCGAATTTCTCAAACCGAAAACCATTGTGTTAGGCGGTGATGTCCGCCTCACCAGCGAAACCTTAAAACTGGCGCTGGCGAAAGGTTTACAGGATGCGGGCGTCGATGTGCTGGATATTGGTATGTCCGGCACCGAAGAGATCTATTTCGCCACGTTCCATCTCGGCGTGGATGGCGGCATTGAAGTTACCGCCAGCCATAATCCGATGGATTACAACGGCATGAAGCTGGTGCGCGAAGGGGCTCGCCCGATCAGCGGTGATACCGGACTGCGCGACGTCCAGCGTCTGGCTGAAGCCAACGACTTTCCTCCCGTCGATGAAACCAAACGCGGTCGCTATCAGCAAATCAACCTGCGTGACGCTTACGTTGATCACCTGTTCGGTTATATCAATGTCAAAAACCTCACGCCGCTCAAGCTGGTGATTAACTCCGGGAACGGCGCAGCGGGTCCGGTGGTGGACGCCATTGAAGCCCGCTTTAAAGCCCTCGGCGCGCCCGTGGAATTAATCAAAGTACACAACACGCCGGACGGCAATTTCCCCAACGGTATTCCTAACCCGCTGCTACCGGAATGTCGCGACGACACCCGCAATGCGGTCATCAAACACGGCGCGGATATGGGCATTGCCTTTGATGGCGATTTTGACCGCTGTTTCCTGTTTGACGAAAAAGGGCAGTTTATCGAGGGCTACTACATTGTCGGCCTGCTGGCAGAAGCGTTCCTCGAAAAAAATCCCGGCGCGAAGATCATCCACGATCCACGTCTCTCCTGGAACACCGTTGATGTGGTGACTGCCGCAGGTGGCACGCCGGTAATGTCGAAAACCGGACACGCCTTTATTAAAGAACGTATGCGCAAGGAAGACGCCATCTACGGTGGCGAAATGAGCGCCCACCATTACTTCCGTGATTTCGCTTACTGCGACAGCGGCATGATCCCGTGGCTGCTGGTAGCCGAACTGGTGTGCCTGAAAGGAAAAACGCTGGGCGAACTGGTGCACGACCGGATGGCGGCATTCCCGGCAAGCGGTGAGATCAACAGCAAACTGGCGCAACCCGTTGAGGCGATTAACCGCGTGGAACAGCATTTTAGCCGTGAGGCGCTGGCGGTGGATCGCACCGATGGCATCAGCATGACCTTTGCCGACTGGCGCTTTAACCTGCGCTCCTCCAACACCGAACCGGTGGTGCGGTTGAATGTGGAATCGCGCGGTGATGTGCCGCTGATGGAAGCGCGAACGCGAACTCTGCTGACGTTGCTGAACGAGTAATGTCGGATCTTCCCTTACCCCACTGCGGGTAAGGGGCTAATAACAGGAACAACGATGACAAATCTAAAAAAGCGCGAGCGAGCGAAAACCAATGCATCGTTAATCTCTATGGTGCAACGCTTTTCAGATATCACCATCATGTTTGCCGGACTATGGCTGGTTTGCGAAGTGAGCGGACTGTCATTCCTCTACATGCACCTGTTGGTGGCACTGATTACGCTGGTGGTGTTCCAGATGCTGGGCGGCATCACCGATTTTTATCGCTCATGGCGCGGTGTTCGGGCAGCGACAGAATTTGCTCTGTTGCTACAAAACTGGACGTTAAGCGTGATTTTCAGCGCCGGACTGGTGGCGTTCAACAATGATTTCGACACGCAACTGAAAATCTGGCTGGCGTGGTATGGGCTGACCAGCATCGGACTGGTGGTTTGCCGTTCATGTATTCGTATTGGGGCGGGCTGGCTGCGTAATCATGGCTATAACAAGCGCATGGTCGCGGTGGCGGGGGATTTAGCCGCCGGACAAATGCTGATGGAGAGCTTCCGTAATCAGCCGTGGTTAGGGTTTGAAGTGGTGGGGGTTTACCACGACCCGAAACCGGGCGGCGTTTCTAACGACTGGGCGGGTAACCTGCAACAGCTGGTCGAGGACGCGAAAGCGGGTAAGATTCATAACGTCTATATCGCGATGCAAATGTGCGACGGCGCGCGAGTGAAAAAACTGGTCCATCAACTGGCGGACACCACCTGTTCGGTGCTGCTGATCCCCGATGTCTTTACCTTCAACATTCTCCATTCACGTCTCGAAGAGATGAACGGCGTTCCGGTGGTGCCGCTGTATGACACGCCGCTTTCCGGGGTTAACCGCCTGCTAAAACGTGCGGAAGACATTGTGCTGGCGACGCTTATTCTGCTGCTGATCTCCCCGGTGCTGTGCTGTATTGCGCTGGCGGTGAAACTCAGTTCACCTGGGCCGGTTATTTTCCGCCAGACTCGCTATGGCATGGATGGCAAACCGATCAAAGTGTGGAAGTTCCGTTCCATGAAAGTGATGGAGAACGACAAAGTGGTGACTCAGGCGACGCAGAACGATCCGCGCGTCACCAAAGTGGGGAACTTTCTGCGCCGCACCTCGCTGGATGAACTGCCGCAGTTTATCAATGTGCTGACCGGGGGGATGTCGATTGTCGGTCCACGTCCGCACGCAGTAGCGCATAACGAACAGTATCGCCAGCTCATTGAAGGCTACATGCTGCGCCATAAGGTGAAACCGGGCATTACCGGCTGGGCGCAGATTAACGGCTGGCGCGGCGAAACCGACACGCTGGAGAAAATGGAAAAACGCGTCGAGTTCGACCTTGAGTACATCCGCGAATGGAGCGTCTGGTTCGATATCAAAATCGTTTTCCTGACGGTATTCAAAGGCTTCGTTAACAAAGCGGCATATTGATATGAGCTTACGTGAAAAAACCATCAGCGGCGCGAAGTGGTCGGCGATTGCCACGGTGATCATCATCGGCCTCGGGCTGGTGCAGATGACCGTGCTGGCGCGGATTATCGACAACCACCAGTTCGGCCTGCTGACTGTGTCGCTGGTGATTATCGCGCTGGCAGATACGCTTTCTGACTTCGGTATCGCTAACTCGATTATTCAGCGAAAAGAAATCAGCCACCTTGAACTCACCACGCTGTACTGGCTGAACGTCGGGCTGGGGCTTGTGGTGTGCGTGGCGGTGTTTTTGTTGAGTGATGCCATTGGTGACGTGCTGAATAACCCGGACCTGGCACCGTTGATTAAAACATTGTCGCTGGCGTTTGTGGTGATCCCCCACGGGCAACAGTTCCGCGCGTTGATGCAGAAGGAGCTGGAGTTCAACAAAATCGGCATGATCGAAACCAGCGCGGTGCTGGCGGGCTTCACTTTTACGGTGGTTAGCGCCCATTTCTGGCCGCTGGCGATGACCGCGATCCTCGGTTATCTGGTCAATAGTGCGGTAAGAACGCTGCTGTTTGGCTACTTTGGCCGCAAAATTTATCGCCCCGGTCTGCATTTCTCGCTGGCGTCGGTGGCACCGAACTTACGCTTTGGTGCCTGGCTGACGGCGGACAGCATCATCAACTATCTCAATACCAACCTTTCAACGCTCGTGCTGGCGCGTATTCTCGGCGCGGGCGTGGCAGGGGGATACAACCTGGCGTACAACGTGGCCGTTGTGCCGCCGATGAAGCTGAACCCAATCATCACCCGCGTGTTGTTTCCGGCATTCGCCAAAATTCAGGACGATACCGAAAAGCTGCGTGTTAACTTCTACAAGCTGCTGTCGGTAGTGGGGATTATCAACTTTCCGGCGCTGCTCGGGCTGATGGTGGTGTCGAATAACTTTGTACCGCTGGTCTTTGGTGAGAAGTGGAACAGCATTATTCCGGTGCTGCAATTGCTGTGTATTGTGGGTCTGCTGCGCTCCGTGGGTAACCCGATTGGTTCGCTGCTGATGGCGAAAGCGCGGGTCGATATCAGCTTTAAATTCAACGTATTCAAAACATTTCTGTTTATTCCGGCGATTGTTATTGGTGGGCAGATGGCGGGCGCAATCGGCGTCACGCTTGGCTTCCTGCTGGTGCAGATTATCAACACCATTCTGAGTTACTTCGTGATGATTAAACCGGTTCTTGGTTCCAGTTATCGCCAGTACATCCTGAGTTTGTGGCTGCCGTTTTATCTCTCGCTGCCGACGCTGGTGGTCAGTTATGCGCTGGGCATTGTGCTGAAAGGGCAACTGGCGCTGGGGATGCTGCTGGCGGTGCAAATAGCCGCGGGCGTGCTGGCGTTTGTGGTGATGATTGTGCTGTCGCGCCATCCGCTGGTGGTGGAAGTGAAGCGTCAGTTTTGTCGCAGCGAAAAAATGAAAATGCTTTTACGGGCGGGGTGAGTTGCTGTTTTCGGTTCCGACAACGGTTGCCGGATGCGGCGTAAAACGCCTTATCCGTCCTACGGTTCTGTGCTCGGGACCTGTAGGCCTGATAAGACGCGTCAGCGTCGCATCAGGCACTGAATGCCGGATGCGGCGTGAACGCCTTATCCGGCCTACGGTTCTGTGCTCGGGTCTTGTAGGCCTGATAAGACGCGCCAGCGTCGCATCAGGCAAAAAACGGCAACGAACACAACAAACACAGCCTCACCTGGCATCAAATTTATGAGGAAAAAATGAAATTACTTATTCTGGGCAACCACACTTGCGGCAATCGTGGCGACAGCGCCATCTTGCGCGGCTTACTTGATGCCATCAACATCCTCAATCCACATACCGAAGTGGACGTGATGAGCCGCTATCCGGTCAGTTCTTCCTGGCTGCTCAACCGCCCGGTAATGGGCGATCCGCTGTTCCTGCAAATGAAACAACACAACAGCGCGGCGGGCGTTGTCGGGCGCGTTAAAAAAGTCCTCCGTCGCCGCTATCAGCACCAGGTATTGCTCTCACGCGTCACCGACACTGGCAAGCTGCGTAATATCGCCATCGCCCAGGGATTCACCGACTTCGTGCGCCTGCTGTCAGGTTACGACGCCATTATTCAGGTCGGCGGATCGTTTTTTGTCGATCTCTATGGCGTGCCGCAGTTTGAACATGCACTTTGCACGTTTATGGCGAAAAAGCCGCTGTTTATGATTGGTCACAGCGTCGGCCCCTTCCAGGATGAGCAATTTAACCAACTGGCGAACTACGTTTTTGGTCACTGTGACGCGCTGATCCTGCGCGAATCGGTCAGCCTTGATTTGATGAAACGCAGCAATATCACTACCGCAAAAGTGGAACATGGCGTCGATACCGCGTGGCTGGTCGATCACCACACCGAAGATTTCACCGCCAGCTATGCCGTCCAACACTGGCTGGACGTTGCCGCACACCAGAAAACGGTGGCAATTACCCTGCGCGAACTGGCACCGTTCGACAAACGTCTCGGCACCACTCAACAAGCGTATGAAAAAGCCTTTGCCGGGGTGGTCAATCGCATTCTCGACGAAGGGTATCAGGTGATTGCGCTCTCCACCTGTACGGGCATCGACAGCTATAACAAAGACGACCGCATGGTGGCGCTCAACCTGCGCCAGCACATCAGCGATCCTGCCCGTTACCACGTGGTGATGGATGAACTCAACGATCTGGAAATGGGCAAAATTCTCGGTGCCTGTGAACTCACCGTCGGTACGCGCCTGCACTCCGCCATTATCTCAATGAACTTTGCTACTCCGGCGATTGCCATCAACTATGAACATAAATCCGCCGGGATTATGCAGCAGCTGGGACTACCGGAGATGGCAATTGATATCCGTCATTTATTAGACGGCAGCCTGCAAGCGATGGTTGCGGATACCTTAGGCCAGCTTCCGGCGCTGAACGCACGACTTAGCGAAGCCGTCAGTCGCGAACGTCAGACGGGAATGCAGATGGTGCAATCTGTGCTTGAACGCATCGGGGAGGTGAAATGAAGGTCGGCTTCTTCTTATTGAAATTCCCTCTGTCGTCAGAAACCTTCGTCCTCAATCAAATTACCGCGTTTATTGATATGGGATTTGAGGTGGAGATTCTCGCGCTGCAAAAAGGCGACACCCAGAACACCCACGCGGCATGGACGAAATACAACCTTGCCGCCAGAACCCGCTGGTTACAGGACGAACCTACGGGCAAAGTGGCGAAACTGCGCCACCGAGCCAGCCAGACCTTGCGCGGCATTCATCGTAAAAATACCTGGCAGGCGCTCAACCTCAAACGCTATGGTGCCGAGTCGCGGAACCTGATTTTGTCTGCCATTTGCGGCCAGGTCGCAACACCGTTTCGCGCCGATGTGTTCATCGCTCATTTTGGTCCCGCGGGGGTAACCGCAGCAAAACTCCGCGAACTGGGTGTCATTCGCGGCAAAATTGCCACCATCTTCCACGGTATTGATATCTCCAGTCGGGAAGTGCTCAACCACTACACTCCCGAATATCAACAACTGTTTCGCCGTGGCGACCTGATGTTACCGATAAGCGATCTGTGGGCCGGAAGGCTGCAAAAAATGGGCTGCCCGAGGGAAAAAATCGCCGTATCGCGCATGGGCGTGGACATGACGCGCTTTAGCCCGCGTCCGGTGAAAGCGCCCGCAACGCCGCTGGAAATCATTTCCGTCGCACGCTTAACCGAGAAAAAAGGCCTGCATGTGGCGATCGAAGCCTGCCGTCAGTTGAAAGAGCAGGGCGTGGCATTTCGCTATCGCATCCTCGGCATTGGCCCGTGGGAAAGACGCCTGCGCACCCTCATCGAACAATATCAACTGGAAGATGTGGTAGAGATGCCGGGCTTTAAACCGAGCCACGAAGTGAAAGCGATGCTCGACGACGCGGATGTCTTCCTGTTGCCATCGGTAACGGGCGCGGATGGCGATATGGAAGGCATTCCGGTAGCGCTAATGGAAGCGATGGCGGTCGGTATTCCAGTAGTTTCCACTCTGCATAGCGGAATACCGGAACTGGTGGAGGCCGATAAATCCGGCTGGCTGGTGCCTGAGAACGATGCTCGCGCACTGGCGCAACGTCTGGCGGCATTTAGCCAACTGGACACTGACGAACTGGCTCCGGTTGTCAAACGTGCGCGCGAAAAAGTCGAACACGATTTTAACCAGCAGGTGATCAATCGAGAACTCGCCAGCTTGCTGCAGGCTTTATAGAGGAGAACGCATGCCATTTAAAAAACTCTCCCGACGCACCTTCCTGACGGCAAGCTCGGCGCTTGCCTTCCTCCATACCCCTTTCGCTCGCGCACTTCCCGCCCGACAAAGCGTTAACATTAACGACTACAACCCTCACGACTGGATCGCCTCATTTAAACAAGCCTTCAGCGAAGGGCAAACGGTCGTCGTGCCTGCCGGATTGGTTTGTGACAATATCAACACCGGCATCTTCATTCCTCCTGGCAAAACGTTACACATCCTTGGAAGCCTGCGCGGCAACGGCAGAGGGCGATTTGTCTTACAGGACGGCAGCCAGGTGACAGGGGAGGAGGGCGGCAGTATGCATAACATCACCCTGGATGTGCGCGGCTCTGACTGCACCATCAAAGGGCTGGCGATGAGCGGCTTTGGCCCGGTAACGCAGATTTATATCGGCGGCAAAAACAAACGGGTCATGCGCAACCTGACCATCGATAACCTGACCGTTAGCCACGCTAATTACGCCATCTTACGCCAGGGATTTCATAACCAGATTATCGGTGCCAACATCACCAACTGTAAGTTCAGCGACTTACAGGGCGACGCCATTGAATGGAACGTGGCGATTAACGACAGTGATATTTTGATATCTGACCATGTCATCGAGCGCATCAACTGTACCAACGGCAAAATCAACTGGGGCATCGGCATAGGCCTTGCGGGAAGTACCTACGATAACAACTACCCGGAAGACCAGGCAGTGAAAAACTTTGTCGTGGCGAATATCACGGGATCGGATTGTCGGCAGTTGATCCATGTTGAAAATGGTAAACATTTTGTTATTCGTAATATCAAAGCCCGCAATATCACGCCGGATTTCAGTAAGAAAGCAGGCATTGATAACGCGACAGTTGCTATTTACGGTTGTGACAATTTCGTGATTGATAATATTGAAATGATTAATAGCGCCGGGATGTTAATCGGCTATGGGGTAATTAAAGGCAAATATCTCTCGATACCGCAAAATTTCCGAGTGAATAATATTCAACTGGATAACACCCATCTTGCTTATAAATTGCGCGGCATCCAAATCTCCGCCGGGAATGCTGTCTCCTTTGTGGCACTGACTAACATTGAGATGAAGCGTGCCTCGCTGGAGCTTCACAACAAACCGCAACATCTTTTTATGCGTAATATCAATGTGATGCAGGAATCCTCAGTTGGATCAGCATTGAGCATGAACTTCGACATGCGCAAAGACGTTCGCGGCGTCTTTATGGCGAAAAAAGAAACACTGCTGTCTCTTGCAAATGTTCATGCGGTGAATGAAAGAGGGCAAAGCTCCGTCGATATCGACAGGATTAATCACCATATTGTTAATGTGGAAAAGATTAACTTTAGATTGCCGGAACGGAGGGAGTAGATTTGCGACCATTCATAAACTTACTGGATATAATGTTCTAAAAGATTATAATCCTCACACTAACTGTTAAAGCTGGGGCTGGGCAGCATTGACTACTCAGGGAAGGTACTCATCTTTATCTTGTGTTTCTTACGTAACAACCAGACTAAAGTGATTTATGAACGATAACGTTTTGCTCATAGGAGCTTCCGGATTCGTAGGAACCCGACTACTTGAAACGGCAATTGCTGACTTTAATATCAAGAACCTGGACAAACAGCAGAGCCACTTTTATCCAGAAATCACACAGATTGGCGATGTTCGCGATCAACAGGCACTCGACCAGGCGTTAGCCGGTTTTGACACTGTTGTACTACTGGCAGCGGAACACCGCGATGACGTCAGCCCTACTTCTCTCTATTATGATGTCAACGTTCAGGGTACCCGCAATGTGCTGGCGGCCATGGAAAAAAATGGCGTTAAAAATATCATCTTTACCAGTTCCGTTGCTGTTTATGGTTTGAACAAACACAACCCTGACGAAAACCATCCACACGACCCTTTCAACCACTACGGCAAAAGTAAGTGGCAGGCAGAGGAAGTGCTGCGTGAATGGTATAACAAAGCACCAACAGAACGTTCATTAACCATCATCCGTCCTACCGTTATCTTCGGTGAACGCAACCGCGGTAACGTCTATAACTTGCTGAAACAGATCGCTGGCGGCAAGTTTATGATGGTGGGCGCAGGGACTAACTATAAGTCCATGGCTTATGTTGGAAACATTGTTGAGTTTATCAAGTACAAACTGAAGAATGTTGCCGCAGGTTATGAGGTTTATAACTACGTTGATAAGCCAGACCTGAACATGAACCAGTTGGTTGCTGAAGTTGAACAAAGCCTGAACAAAAAGATCCCTTCTATGCACTTGCCTTACCCACTAGGAATGCTGGGTGGATATTGCTTTGATATCCTGAGCAAAATTACGGGCAAAAAATACGCTGTCAGCTCAGTGCGCGTGAAAAAATTCTGCGCAACAACACAGTTTGACGCAACGAAAGTGCATTCTTCAGGTTTTGTGGCACCGTATACGCTGTCGCAAGGTCTGGATCGAACTCTGCAGTATGAATTCGTCCATGCCAAAAAAGACGACATAACGTTTGTTTCTGAGTAATGCAGACGAGTCAGAGAAAAAAGGACCAGGTTGGACTACGATTATTCGGAAAGAGGTACTGATTAAATTATCAGTATGTGGATTTCCGAGTAATCCGAGTAACCCAGATGCTGATGGTGTGTAGTGTTATCCTAAGGTTTAAGCAAAGTTATGCGGAACTAAGCTTTGGTATATAGCCATAACGTTTGGCTAACCTATGGCAATAATTTACGCACTATCAGCCACTTAGAGGTAGGAAAAGAATGACGAATTTAAAAGCAGTTATACCGGTAGCAGGTCTTGGGATGCATATGTTGCCTGCCACTAAGGCGATTCCCAAAGAGATGCTACCGATCGTCGACAAGCCAATGATTCAGTACATTGTTGACGAGATTGTGGCTGCAGGGATCAAAGAAATCCTCCTGGTAACTCACGCGTCCAAGAACGCGGTCGAAAACCACTTCGACACCTCTTATGAATTAGAATCTCTCCTTGAGCAGCGCGTGAAGCGTCAACTGCTTGCGGAAGTGCAGTCCATCTGTCCACCGGGCGTGACCATTATGAACGTGCGTCAGGGCGAACCTTTAGGTTTGGGCCACTCCATTTTATGTGCACGACCCGCCATTGGTGACAACCCATTTGTCGTGGTGCTGCCAGACGTTGTGATCGACGACGCCAGCGCCGACCCGCTGCGCTACAACCTTGCTGCCATGATTGCGCGCTTCAACGAAACGGGCCGCAGCCAGGTGCTGGCAAAACGTATGCCGGGCGATCTCTCTGAATACTCCGTCATTCAGACCAAAGAACCGCTGGATCGCGAAGGTAAAGTCAGCCGCATTGTTGAATTTATCGAAAAACCGGATCAGCCGCAGACGCTGGACTCAGACATCATGGCCGTTGGTCGCTATGTGCTTTCTGCCGATATTTGGCCGGAACTTGAACGTACTCAGCCTGGTGCATGGGGACGTATTCAGCTGACTGATGCCATTGCCGAACTGGCGAAAAAACAGTCCGTTGATGCCATGCTGATGACAGGTGACAGCTACGACTGCGGTAAAAAAATGGGCTATATGCAGGCGTTTGTGAAGTATGGGCTACGTAACCTGAAGGAAGGGGCGAAGTTCCGCAAAGGTATTGAGAAGTTGCTCGGGAAATAATCAAGACAACAGTTTATTTGAATTGGCAATACTTCATATTAAATGGCAGGAGAAGTCTCGTGGTGCTATCGGTAGGCAGCATGACTCTACTGCCTTTTTTGTGATAAAAATCAAGCAGTAAAAAACCAATATTCTACCTTTTCTTGTAGCAAAAATCGATTTTTCCTTGTTTCTTGGTGAGATTAATACGACAATATCTGGAATGTTCTGGGGCTAAATGTGTCAAAATGTAATCGATAATTGGTAGATTGAGCCCCGCAAAAATTGGAGTGTATAGTATGCTGGTAGCTGTTGAGCCAGGGGCGGTAGCGTGCCTGAATAAATTAACATTTCGGTGTTAAAATAAGGTAACGTTATGTTAAAGGCTAACTTACAACAAATATAAGACCAAATAATTGAATACGTAATTAGCATAAAAGATTAATACAATTTCGGAGACGTCATGACTATACTTGTAACAGGCGGCGCTGGTTATATTGGTTCACATACCGTTCTACAATTAATTGAGGGCGGGTATGATGTTGTTGTGCTTGATAACCTGAGTAATTCATCCCAAGAGTCACTACATCGCGTTGGGTCTTTGGTTTCGAAAAATATTCCATTCATTAAGGCTGATATCAACGATAAACAAAAGCTTGAAGAAGTTTTTAAAAACTACGATATTGATGCAGTGATTCATTTTGCAGGTTTAAAATCTGTTGGTGAATCAGTAAAGAAACAACTGGAATATTACATTAATAATGTCAGTGGAACCCTT
>OERO01000280.1_pt1 | contig 10966 bp, 10 predicted proteins | sample 1540041 | NCBI WGS metagenome assembly OERO01 (sample SAMEA3891234, study PRJEB23780) | metagenome | biome: terrestrial biome; feature: animal house; material: water of meat washing | place: Italy | collected 2015-05-12
CGGCATAGTCGAGTACCGCGCGAGACATTTGGGAAAAATCGACTGGACAGAGCAGAGTCTTGATCGATGGCATAATGCAGTCTCCTCTACTGATTGGGGTGCTATTGAATCTTTACTCGATCATAACGATCCGACCGCAAATAACCCTCGACCCTGTCGCAAAATGGAGATGCGAGATGTTTTCTCCGCCCGCCGCGATCAATGCATGGTATAAATCAGGTGATAAATGCTCTCCTCACCCCTGCGAGGATAATGCTGACCATGCTGCGCATCGGTTGTTTGCTGCTTTGCTCTCTGTGTGCGATCGCCCACGCTCGCACAGCCGATATTCACGTCTATTGCGATGGCTGGCCCGGTTTCTGCCAACCGGATGGCCGCGGTATCTATCTCGATCTGGTGCGAACCATCTACCAACCCCACGGCTATCAGATCGTGCCCCATATCGTGCCCTACAAACGCGCCGTCGCCATGGTAGCCAGGCAAGAGGGGGATATGGCGATGAGTGTCTATCTGGACGAGATCAAGGGGGTCAAACAGCCCCGTCAGCCAGCCTCCGCCGATGATGTGACCGTCTTCATGCTCAAGCAGTGGCAGCCACAATGGCGGGGAGAGCGCAGCCTGGAGGGAGAGACCGTACTCTGGCGGCGAGGATGGGTGCTGGATAAATATCTTCCGGTCACCATGCGGTGGCACGAGATCGACAACCATGAGATGGCCCTGCAGCTGATTGGCAAGGGGCGCTATCGCTATTACCTGACCGCTGGCGTGCTCCATTCCGCCGATGAGACCCCGGCCAATATGTACCGCACCATTTTGCGCTGGATCCCGACTTACCCCATTTTTGCCGATACCGAGCAGGGCGACCGGCTACTGCAGCTGTGGGATCAGGAGATGGTGAATCTGATCCGTCGCGGCACGCTGGCCGAGATATATCGCCGTTATCACCTCTATGACTACTACCGCGACTTTCTCGAGGAGCAGGCGGTCAAGGCCGGCGAAAACTGATCCCACCATAGGGGAAAGAGAAGGATGCCGCAGCCCCGTCAACAGCGGCCACCGCCAGCAACCTGCCCATGAGCAACACCTTTCCATTGTGGTTTGAGTCACCGTTGCCACGCCACAACTCAGGGTTGCCGGAACCCCTTCGCCAAGCGGTCATAGAGGATCACATTGACCGAGGCGGCCAGATTCATGCAGCCCTGAGTCGGCACATAGACCACATCTTTCACCGCGCCATAGAGGGCGGGATCGAGCGTGCCATCCTCCGGCCCGAAGATATAAAAAGCGCGTTCCGGATGGACATAGTCGGGGAGCGGCGTAGCGCCGTCGATCAGATCGACCACCACGGGCACGCATCCCTGCGGGATAAACGCCATCAGGTCATCCACCCCGAGCAGCGGGATCTTCTCCACCATCTGCTTGGTATCGGTGGCAAAGCGGCGCGCCAGCTCGAAGCGGTTGCCGGTGTAGTAGACCTCGTCCACCCCGTAACAACCCGCAGCCCGCATCACGGAGCCGACATTTTCCGGAGACTTGGGATTGACCAGCCCCACGCAGCAGAATGCACTCTTTTCCATCATCTCTCCTCATCTTGCGGCGGCCATTATAAGCCGTTGCAGGGCCACCGACCCGTTAAAAGTCCCCTCCCCGGCTAAACCGCTTGCCAACCCAGCTTTGAATGTCGATTTTTTGTGCGCAAGCCGACAAATTTTGTACAAGCTGATAGCCAGCAAACGTTTCCCAGCAATAATAGACAAACGTTTGTAAATGGATGTTTGTCTATGACTGAGCGTGAACAAGAGATCCTCGCCCTGCTGCGTCAGGATCCCATGATTGCCCAGCAGGAGCTGGCCGATCGCCTCGGCATCAGCCGCTCCGCGCTGGCCAGCCACATCTCCAGCCTGATCCGGCAGGGATATGTGCAAGGCAGAGGTTATGTACTGCGAGAGGGCCCCTACGTGGTGGTGATCGGCGGTGCCAATATGGATATTTGCGGCACCAGCCACGACAACCTGCTGCTCGGCGACTCCAACCCGGGCAAGGTGCGCACCTCGGCCGGTGGTGTCGGCCGCAATATCGCCGAGAATCTGGCGCGGCTCGGCAGCGATACCCGGTTGCTGACCGCAGTCGGCAACGACCAGTATGGCCACCATCTATTGGAGGTGAGCCAGCGGGCTGGCGTCGATGTGCGCCAGACCCTGGTGCTCGATGGCCACGCGACCTCCTGCTATCTCAGCCTGCATGATGGCAGCGGCGAAATGAGCTGCGCCATCAACGACATGGCCATCATAGAGCAGCTCACCCCTGCCCGCCTGACCCCCCTCGCAGGCTTTCTCGGCGGTGCCCGGCTTTGGGTGCTCGACACCAATCTGGCCATCCACACCCTCGACTGGCTGTTCGAGCGACAGGGGGAGCACGCCATCTTTGTCGATACCGTTTCGGTGGCCAAGGTGGAGAAGATCCGCCCCTGGCTCGGCAAGATCCACACCCTCAAACCCAATCGCAGCGAAGCCGAGCAGCTGTGCGGCATGACCATCGCCGGGCCCGAAACCTGGCCCATGGTGGCCGCCTGGTTCCACCGCGCCGGGGTCAAGCGACTGTTCCTCAGTCTGGGTGAACAGGGGATCTTCTACAGCGATGGCGAGCAGCAGGGCCACCTGCCGGTGCTGGGCAGTCCGGTACTCAACGTCACCGGCGGCGGGGATGCCTTTATGGCTGGCCTCGCCCACGCCTGGCTGCAAGAGCTCGACATTGCCCAAACCACCCGCTTTGCCCTGGGCTGCGCCGCCCTCACCGTCAATTGTTCCGATACCGTTTTTTCCGGTCTGAGCAAGACCGCCGTTGACCGCATACTGGAGGAGTACTCATGCTGAACGCTTACCTCGATATCCAACCGGAAGTTGCTGCCGCGCTGGCCGCCGGCAAACCGGTCGTCGCCCTCGAATCCACCATCATCTCCCACGGCATGCCCTATCCGCAGAACGTGGAGACGGCCCGTCAGGTGGAGCAGGTGGTGCGCGATAACGGCGCCATTCCGGCCACCATCGCCATCCTCGACGGCCGCCTCAAGGTGGGTCTCGATGCGGGTGCGCTGGAAGCGCTGGGCCGGGCAGGCCACAGCGTGACCAAGTGCAGCCGCCGCGACATTCCGTTCGTACTGGCGCGCAAGGGGATGGGGGCCACCACGGTCGCCTCCACCATGATCATCGCCGCCATGGCGGGGATCCGGGTCTTTGCCACCGGTGGCATTGGCGGGGTACATCGCGGCGCGCAGGAGACCTTCGATATCTCGGCCGACCTGCAGGAGCTGGCACAAACGCCGGTGGCCGTAGTCTGCGCCGGTGCCAAGTCGATCCTCGATATCGGGCTGACCCTGGAGTATCTGGAGACCCAGGGCGTGCCGGTGATCGGCTATCAAACCGAGGAGCTGCCCGCCTTCTACACCCGCGAGAGCGGCTTCAAGGTCGATTATCGCCTCGATACCCCGGCAGCCATCGCCGAGGCGCTGCGCCTCAAGTGGGAGCTGGGACTGGCGGGCGGCGCCGTGGTGGCCAACCCCATCCCGACCGCACACGCCATGCCGAAAGCCGATATCGACGCAGCCATTGCCCAAGCGCTGCGTGAAGCGGATGAGCAGGGGATCAAGGGCAAGGCGTCAACCCCCTTCCTGCTGGCCCGCGTCTGCGAGCTGACTGGCGGCAACTCGCTGGCGGCCAATATCCAGCTGGTACTGAACAACGCGGCACTTGGCGCCCGCATCGCCGCCAGCCTCTGATCGCACGCCGATACCTCGCCATGTAAAAGAGGGCCTCGCGGCCCTCTTGTTGTTTTTGCTATCTGCAGCGCTATTGCAACGCTGTGTTATTGCAGTACCACGCGCCCATTGAGGGGCTGCACCGGCCGGTTGTTGGGGTGGTGCATCACCGCCTTGAAGGCGTCGATCTGGGCCTGACTGACCTCGACCGGCTGCTTCATCACCAGCCAGCGCACTCCTTCCGAGCAGGGAGGCGTAGTAAGGGAACCGCTGAAGCGATAGTAGTCACGATTCTCGGGCAGCAGTTGCTCAGCAGAGAGCGGCGCCTTGAGGGCCTGGATCTCCCCCACCTTGGCAGGTAATGCACTCCAGGCTGCCGCCAGCGCCGGATTGGCCTTGCCAGCCTCGAACATCACCGCCACCACGGCGATCTCTCCCTTGTCACTGACGTGCACCAGATGCCCTTCCAGCGGATAGGATTTGCCCTCGATGAGGTTTTCACTCGGGGCGTGGAAGTGGAACTGCTTGAGTTCAAACGTGGTGCCATCGAGTTGCAAGGTGCTGCCCGGGGCATAACCGACCTGCACGGTGTGACCGTTGTTGACCACTGTGTTGCCACCCGCCTGATAGTGGAGTACCAGCGGGGCCAGTTTGGCCTCGACCAATCCGCTCAGGTCAACCGGCGACTGATTGCTGCCCGCACACTGACCAAACTCCGGGGTCAGCTTGGCCCAGTGGGCAGGCCCCGCCTCACCGCTATATTCCCAATGGGGGGTGGCAGCAAACACGACAGGGCACAGCAACAGGGAGCAGGCCAACAGAGACTTTCTCATCATACATCCTTATCTTGATTGAAAAGCACGACCATCCCCTCCCCCGGATAGCGGGGCATGCAGAGATGGCATATCAGATACGCGGAATACAGAGCATCGGAGCGACTTTCTAATGGTAACGAGCACGGGCTGGTCAATCGGTTTGACCGCGGCTCAATACAGAGTCGTTTGGCAAGTATATGGTGAGGGATCGGCAGAGACAGTGAAAGAGGGGGAAATTAATCAGCCGGCTATCCACTCATCGTCTGGCGGATACGGGTCAAGGTTCAGGGTGTCACGCTTTCATAACAACCATCCATAACAACCATCGCGGGAGTCCGGGCTCCCGCGATGGTTGCCGATAACGGCAATTAACGGTCGCGATTCAACGCGATCAGACGATCAAGAATCGCTTCACCATCGGCACGCAAACCGTTGTGCTCATACTCATTGGTGATCCAGGCGCGACTGTTGCCAAGGCCACGCAGGGTTTCGCGACTGTAGTCAAACTCCACATACATATCCTCGGCATAGACGGCGCAGGCTACCGGCACCTGGTTGCGGGCCAGCTGGGCCGGGTCATAGAGCGCCCCCCAGTCCGCCTTGTTGGCCAGCAGATGAGCCGCCTCTTTCAGGGGCAGCAACTCGCGGAACTGCTCGAACATCCAGGGGTAAACCATCTCGCCGGTGAAGGCGAAATCCTTGCCGGGTGCCCAGTTCACCGCAGGAAACTCCCCTCTGACCCGATCCGCCGCCCAGCGAGTCGCCTCCCCTTCGGCGTAGATAGCCTCGTGCAGGATGGCAAACAGCGGGTTGGTATTGAATGGCTGCATGCTCTGCACCTGATAGAGAAAGGCCGGGCTCAGCTTGTCGCCGATAAAGGCCTCTTCCAGCAGGTAATAAAGCTCCTCGAAAGCACCCGTAGCGCCGAGATCCAGCCCTTGCTGCTGGAACTGCTCCACCGTCAGGCGCTGGCCGTTGGGCAGTCGCACATCGTGCTGGTGCAGATGGTTGGCCAGCCGGTTGGCAATCCCCTGAGCATGGGGGAAGCGGGCGAAGAAGGCGCGGTTCTTGTCAGCCACCCGCTGATAGGTGGCGCGATAGACCTCCTCGGCACTGCGGCCAATCGGCGCGATGCCGCCGGTGATATAGACCTCCCGCAGACTGTCGGGAAAGAGCGAGAGATAGGTCAGACAACAAAAGCCGCCAAAACTTTGCCCCAGCAGGCTCCAGCGATGCTTGGGGCTGAGCTCCTGCCGGATGAACTCGGCATCTTGCACTATGCTGTCGGCGCGAAAATGGCCGAGATACTCCGCCTGCTCGGCCGGGGTCATTTTGGCCAGAATCTGCCCGTGGATGGGGCTCGACATCCCGGTGCCACGCTGATCCAGCAGCAGCACTCTGAACTCCTGCAACGCCCGCTTGAGCCAACCACTGTTGGCCGTCGGGCGCGGCGCCCCGAATCCCGGCCCACCTTGCAGAAACAGCAGCCAGGGCAACTTCTCATCGAGCTTGTCTTTACGGCAGAGGGTACGGGCAAACAGGGTAATGCTGTCACCATCCGGCTCATCATGATCGAGGGGAACGGTAAAAAAGTGCGGCTCGCAATGAATGCCGTCCAGTACATAGCTCAAGGGGCTGTTCATCTGGGATCTCTCCGTCAGGATGGGAACATCATTGACCCCATCATATCCCCGCCCAGCCACAGGGTCACTCCGGTTTTCCAAAATGTTAACAATGGCTTAAAGGTCGAAACATCACCCGACAAGCCGCTCTTCAACGGTGCTGAATTAATTGTTTTGCGGGGGAGATTGACGCCATGGCGCCATTCAACAAAGATGGCTCGCCTGCACAGGAGTGCAGCCATTCAGGCCGACAAAATGGATAAGGGAATGTGATGAAACCGAAGTGGATCAGGGCCAGAAAAAGAGAGAAGAAGCCATGCCCTGGCAGCATGTTGCAGACCGGAATGCTGCTGTTCAGTGCCACCTGTGGCGCGACGCTCTTTTTGGCAGCATGCAACAGCAACTAGAAATGAAAAAGCCCGCTCGATTGAGCGGGCTTTTCGAATTTGGCTCCTCCTACTGGACTTGAACCAGTGACATACGGATTAACAGTCCGCCGTTCTACCGACTGAACTAAGGAGGAATTGTAATTGGTGCCCAGAGACGGAATCGAACCGCCGACACGGGGATTTTCAATCCCCTGCTCTACCGACTGAGCTATCTGGGCAACGGCGCGCATTAAACCCTTTCCAGCGCAGAGTGTCAACCATGATGGCACGATAAAAAGCGCGTTCGCTCAACAACCGAACGAAGCGGCCATTTATTATCCATTTCAGTCCTGTTTGCCGTACTTGCTGGCCTCTGAACACCCTGCAGGCTGCGCCAATATGATGGAAATTCGAGGTTCAGTGGGTCCGCCGCATTGAGCCGAATCCACTCTGCGAGTATGCTTTGCCGCAATGATACCGCCTGGAGGCAACATGAGTCTGAATATGCAAGAGTGGCGTGATGAGACCACCGAGATCGTCAACGAACTGCTGGCCGATGGCAGCAATCCCGATGCGGATTACGACATCGAGCACCACTTCGCCTGCCAGGATTTCGACCGTCTGGAAAAAGCAGCGGTTGACCTGTTCAAGGCCGGTTTTGAAGTGACCGATGCCGAAGAGATGGAGCTGGATGACGGCGCCACCATCTTCTGCTTCGATGCCACCATCGAGTGCAAGCTGAATGTCGAAGCGATCGTCGCCGATATCGCCAAGATGCTGCCCATCCTGGAAAAATACGGGGTGGATTACGATGGCTGGGGCACCTACTTCCAGGATTGATCCTGCCTCCATCGTAAAACAACAAGGCCACCTTGCGGTGGCCTTGTTGTTTCTGACGATCTCTCACGCCAGATAGCTGGCAGCAAACTCCGCCGGCGGCAGGGGGCGACTGAACAGATAGCCCTGGAGCCGATCACACCCCGCCTCGGTCAGCCACAGCTGCTGCTCGGGTGTTTCCACCCCTTCGGCGGTGATCCGGATCCCCAGCTCATGGCCCAACCCGATGACCGAACGCACGATAGCGGTGGTCGCGCTATTGCTGGCCAGCCCCTGAGTGAAGCTGCGATCCAGCTTGAGGGTCGCCACCTGCAAACGCGGCAGATAGGCCAGCGAACAGTAACCGGTACCAAAGTCGTCGATGGCCAGCTGAAAACCGGCGGCGATCAGGTTGTCGAGGTTGGTCTCAATCTCGTCGGCATTCTCCATCAGTACCCCTTCGGTGATCTCCAGCTCCAGTTGACTGGCCTTGAGACCATGGCGAGCGATGCAGGCAGAGACCCGCTCACAGAGCGCCGGATCACGGAACTGCAGCGGCGACAGGTTGATGGAGAGCACCATATCCGGCTGCGCAGTTTGCCACTGCGCCAGCTGGGCACACCCCTGCTCCAGCATCAACTGGCCAAGCTGACCGATGATCCCCATCTCTTCCGCCAACGGAATGAATTCGTCGGGGGAGATCATCCCAAGCTCGGGATGGGGCCAGCGACAGAGCAGCTCGGCGCCATGCAGCCGGTGAGTGCGGGTACAGATGATCGGCTGATAGACGGCAACCAGCTGGGCGGACTTGATGGCGAGCGGCAACTGGGCGGCGATCAGCTGACGCCGCTTGAGCCGGGCATGCAGCTCGGGATCAAACAGGGTGCAGTACTGCTGCTGCCGTTTGCCCTGCGCCAGCGCAGCCTCGGCATGACTGAGCAACCGCTCGGCATCGCTTGCCCGCCCCTGGGCCAGCCCCAGAAACACCGGGATCTGGATGCGATGATCTTCCACCTGATAGTGCTCCATCAACTGCTGCTGCAGATGCTGGCTCCACCCCTGCAATGGCTCATTGAAATCCGGCAGCAACAGGCTGAAGTCATCGGCAGCGACCCGACAGAGCAGGGAACGCGGCGGTACCAGCTGCTGCAACCGCTTGGCCACCTGGCTCAGCAGGCGGTCGGCAATCCGGATCCCGAAGCGATCGTTGATTTCACGAAAATGGTGCAGATCGACCAGCACCAATGTGGCACTGCGTCCCCCAAGATGGCGGCTGGTCTGCAAGAACCGGGAGAGTTTGAGCAGTCCGGTCAGACTGTCGTAGTGCTGCTCCTGCTGCAACTGCGCCTGAGTGGTGCGCAGACCGGTGATGTCACGCCCCAGCGTCAGGATCCCGAGGGAGTGGCCGTCACCATCGGGGACATCGACCCGGGTGATCTCCATGTGTCGCCCCTGCCCGCTGGCATCCAGCAGACAACACTCGCCATGACCCATCCCCTGCGGCGCCGCCAACCGGAACGGCAGCTGCTGACCCAGCACCTCATCCGCCCCTTGGCCGATAAAGTCGAGAAACGCCTGATTGCACTCCAGCAACACCCCGTTGTGATCATCGAAACGGATCAGGTCAGGAATGGCATCGAGCAGAAAACGCTGCAACAACTGCTGCTTTTTGACCGTCTGTTCCAGGCTCTTGCGCTGGGCAATCTCGTTAACCACCCCGAATACTGCGCACGCCTCTCCCTGCGGGGTGTAAAGAGGCACCTTGTGCACCTCCATCCAGCAGGTATTCCCGCCCCGGTTGCAATGGAGCTGCTGATACAGCATCGGCACGCCTCCGGCAAGCAGCTGCTCATCCTCACTGCGAAAGAGATCGCCCCAGGGCATCTCTGCATCTGTCTTGCCGACTACCTCGGCAGGCGACTCCAGCTTGGCTTCACGGGCGAACTCACGATTGGCGAACAGGTAACGCCCATGACTATCTCGACAGAAGATACTCATTGGCAATTGGTCGATGATCTGCTGCAGCAGATCCGGGGTGAGCATGTTGGTCACAGGGGCGCTTATGGAGGAATTTCGAGCAAATCTATGATAGCAAACCAATTTTGTAAAGCACCCCGATCACCTCCCCATAACATCGAACGCTGGATGGTTGCTGACAGAGATTGTCGCTCCGGCGATAATAGGCGCCGGTTGGCCAATGGCCTGGTGATATGGACGAGAGAAACAAGATGAAAAAGATTATGGGGAGCGCATTGGCGCTGCTGCTGGTTGGTTGTGCTGGTGACAATAACGGCGGTGAGGAGTATCGCTACAACCCGCCAATTGCCAAGGCAACCAACAACACTCAGGAGATGGCGATCCCGGTGGATCTGGTGTGGGCTCGCGCCGAGAAGTGGTTCACCGATCACGGCCTCACCATCGAAAACAGCCAGCGTGGCTCCGGCCTGATGACCGCCAACGTCAACCAGTCAGCCGACGGGCTGGAGTGGCTGGACTGCGGCACCATGGGTTCCAAAGTTGCACTGGGCAACCCGAACCTGCAGATCAACCTGATCATCACCCAGAGCGGCAACAGCAGCGTGGCCACCGTCAACGTCAAGGGCAACACCGAGCTGTTCTTCGTTGAATCCTCAGGCGAGCGCGTACCGGCCCCGTCCATCAAGCCGGTCTGTGTCTCCCGCGGCACCCTGGAGCAGAGCCTGTTCGCCACCCTCGGCAACTGATTTCGCTTCCCTGCAAAGATAAAAAAAGCGGCAGATTGCTCTGCCGCTTTTTTATTGCCCCGAGTTGGGCTTACTTGTCGATATCGAGCATGTTGTTGGTCAACATGTAATCGATCACCTGGTTGGCCGTGGTGCCAGAACCGCCCGTCAGACTGTCGAAGGTATGGTTCATCAGCACAATCTCCTGAGTCACCGGCGCAGTACTGCTCTCCTTGACCTGCAGGTGCACCCCTTCATTGTCCTGGAACACCGAGAGCAGACTCTTCAGATCGGTCGTACTGTGAGAACCATCGTGATCCAGCAGATCGCTCAGATCCAGCTTGTCACCTTCCGCCTTGGAGAAGTCGACCACGTAGTCCTTAGCAACGCTACCCGCAGTGGTATCGCCCTGCAGCCAGGTGAAGGTATCGGCACCACCATCTCCCTTGAGGATGTCATTGCCAAGCCCGCCGACCAAGATGTCATTGCCCAGACCACCGCTCAGAGTATCGTCGCCGCTACCGCCAAACAGGGTGTCGTTGCCGCTGCCACCGTACAGGGTATCGTTGCCGCTCTCGCCGTACAGGGTGTCGTTGCCGGCACCACCGAACAGGATGTCGTTGCCAGCCCCGCCGAACAGGAAGTCATCGCCACCCTGACCAAACAGGATGTCGTTGCCTTCTCCGCCGATCAGCACATCGCCCTTGTCGTTGGCGGAGGACTGATCGAACTCGCTGGCGTGGTCCGTGATGTAGTCATGGACCTGGGCATCGGTCACCGAGCCTGCGCCAGCTTGCCGGCCACATACTGCTTGATGGCCGCGTAGCCTTCACCGTTGATGCCGGCGAAGTGGATGGCATCCCCGAACAGGATGTCGTCACCGGCGCCG
>OERO01000283.1_pt1 | contig 10878 bp, 9 predicted proteins | sample 1540041 | NCBI WGS metagenome assembly OERO01 (sample SAMEA3891234, study PRJEB23780) | metagenome | biome: terrestrial biome; feature: animal house; material: water of meat washing | place: Italy | collected 2015-05-12
AGCGCCATCGCCCAGATCACTGCCGACTGGGCGGCAGGGTTGGTGAGCAGGGTATTGAGCAGGCTGATGGCCTGTTTGATCCCCTCGGGCAGCGGCTGATAGCGGCGACAGTTGGAAGCGAGCAGCAGAGCCTGCACATCCTGTTCCGTGACAGGTTTGGTGAGACCGGCGGCAATCCGCAGGCAGACCAGTTCCATATCGCTTGATAGCAGCAACCACTCTTTGCTTAACACCGCATCTCCTTGCTGGATGAGAACGGAGCGATCGGCTCGCTCCTCTACTGTCATTTAATCTCTCAATGATTAATAAAGCGAGTCGCCAACCCTGAGAGTGGGCAGTATTCAGATATTTCCTCTGAATGGTCAATGAATTGAAGTCAAATCGGTGATGGCGGCCAGATAAATGTGGGCGCTGTTTGGAAACGGAGTGAAAAGACGGATCGCAGCGCCAGCGACATAGGGTCGCTGGCAGGTGAATGGCGGTTCTTATCAGCTGCGCTGGGCTGTTCTGGCCAGGGTGAGGTAATCGCCGAGCACCGGCTCACCCAGCATATGGCGGCGCAGCATGTCGAGGGCGGCAAAGGCGAGGATCTTGCGGCGGCTCTCCGGGTCGGGGTGGCTGACCTTGACCGTCTGACCGATGTGCATGCCATCGGCGCTGAGCAGCAGTGGCACCCCCTCTGTGCCCTCTCGCCCTATGGTCAGTTGCAGGCCCGCATCGGCGGTCGGCAGTTGCGCCAGCTCATCGGCCAGTTGCGTACTGAAGTTGGCCTCCAGCCGGGGATGGCCGTGACAAAGCGCCAGCAGGGCGCCGCCACTCTCTCCCTCCAGCAGAGCCAGCGGTTTGCCTTGCAGCAGCGCCAGGATCTGCTGCGCCGGTTCCGTATCTCCGCTGCCAACCAGCCAGGGGCGGATCGTATCCAGCAGTCGGCGCTCGGCGCTCTCCATGTCAGCGGCACTGGCGCCGTGGCCGATCAGTTTCAGCTCGATAAGGGGCATGGAGGAGCGGTAACCCAGCTCAATACCAGCTGGCCAGGGTTCGGCATCCAGCATATCGCTGAGCGCCGACTCCGAGACGCCGAAGGTGTAAAAGCGACGCAGCTCGGTATCGACTTGTGCCCCGGCCAGCTGTTTGAGGCGCGGCAGAATTTGCTCGCGCACCATCTGCTTGAACTCGAACGGCACGCCCGGGGTGAAGAAGAGCTGGCTCTGGCCACTTCGCACCACAAAGCCGCAGGCGGTGCCGACCGGGTTGTCGAGGATTTCGCTCCCCTGTGGCAACCAGGCCTGTTTGGCATTGCTTTGTGCCATGGGGCGGCCACGGCTGGCGTAGCGGGCCGTGATGGTAGCAAGCCAGTCGGGGAAAAGGGTGCGCGGCTGTTCAAAGGCTTAAGCTGCCGCCTGAGCGGTCAGGTCGTCGGCAGTGGGCCCGAGCCCGCCACACACCAGCACCACCTCGGCGCGGCTGGCACTCTCTTGCAGCACCGTTTTCAGGTCGGCGAGGTTGTCCCCCACCGTCAGGCGACGGCGCACCTGCCACCCCTGTTCCAGCAGCAGAGCGCTGAGCCAGGCCGCGTTGGTATCCACCACCAGACCCGTCACTATTTCGTCTCCGGTACTGATGATCTCGATACGCATGGCAGGCTCCTTGGATTAAACGGGTGGCAACGGTTGGCCTCGGGCCAACACAATCAGGCTTTGTTGTGCTCGAAGTAGTAGCTGATCCGGGTACGCGGATTGAGGTACTCGAACACGGCGGGCGGCAGCCGTTTGGGGTGGATCACCTTGGCGATCGACAGTTCGGCCTGCTGCAGGTCGATGATGGCGGCTTCCTGACGGGGAATGCGCGGATCGTAGACCAGCACCGAGGGGTAGAGCAGGCGGGAAGCGTTGACCGACATCACCAGCCCCACCTGACCGTTGGAGAGTTGCACCACGCTGCCGGGGGGGTAGATCCCCATCAACCGGATCAGCATGCTGAGGTACTCCGGATTGAACTGCGCCTTGCGCTGCTTGTAGAGGCCGCTCAGGGCCGAGTAGGGCACCTTGGCCTGCATGTGGCAGAGGTTATCGTACTCGTTGATCAGCGACACCATCTGGGTCAGCGGATCGAGCTGGCCACCCTTGAGCCCTTCCGGCCCGCTGCCATCGAGATATTCGTGGTGATGGAGCACGATCCCCTTCGCCTCGGCCGGGAAATCCTTGGCCAGATTGAGCAGATCCAGCCCGTAGCGCGGGTGCTGGGCCATCAGGTTCTGCTCCGGCTTGGTCAGCGGCTCGGTCTTGCGCAGGATCTGGCTCGGGATCTTCAGCTTGCCGATATCGTGGAACAGCGCCCCCATGCCGACCTGACGGATCTCGTCGGCCGTCATGCAGCACTCCTTGGCCAGCAGCATGCTGAGCACGCTGACGTTGAGGGAGTGGAAGTAGAGGTTGTTGCCATCCTCGCTGTCGGAGACCAGATGGAGCACCATCTCGTCCACCGAGAGCAGCTGCTCGGTCATGGCGTTGACCAGCTCCTGCGCCTCGCCGATGGCATTGAGGGGGCGGGACTGGATCTTGCTCATCACGCTGCGCACCTGCGCCAGCGACTGCTGGAACTGCTTCTCGCACTGCTGCAGGTTGCGGCGATAGAGTTGCAACTGCTCGATGCGGCGATCCTTCTCCTGCTGCATCTGGGCCTGACGCTGGGCGGCGTCTGCGCTCTCTTGTTGCTGAGGCTGTACCTGATTGAGGGGCTTGGGCGGAACGTCGCTCTTGTCGGGAATGATGGTGACCAGTTTCAGGCCGAGACGGCGGATCAGCTCGATCTCTTCTTCACTTTTGATCTTGAAGCTGGAAAACAGGAACGGGTGTTCGCGCCACCCCAGTGGCAGGGATACATAGTTGCCGACTTGCAGTCGATCTACGGAAATCTTGATACCGGTCATTATCTTGGAAGCAGGAGACACACTGAGCCGTATGCTAGTCAAAGGCGGGGGTGAATACAAAAGGTATCTGATGACAGGGCAGGAGCTTTATTATAGGCTTCTGGATGTCCAGACATATTTACCGATGCAGTACAGGGAGTAAGCATGCCGATCAAGATCCCGGATCAGTTACCCGCCGCCGAAGTGCTGGGGCAGGAGAACATCTTCGTGATGACGGAATCCCGGGCCGTCACCCAGAACATCCGCCCGCTGCGGGTGCTCATCCTCAACCTGATGCCAAAGAAGATTGAGACCGAGATCCAGCTGATGCGGATGCTCTCCAACTCGCCGCTGCAGGTGGATGTGGATCTGCTGCGCATCGATGACAGGGAGTCAAAGAACACGCCGCAGGCCCATCTGGAGAACTTCTATCACGACTTCGAGCAGGTGCGTGGCAACAACTACGACGGCATGATCATCACAGGGGCGCCGCTCGGGCTGGTGGAGTTCGAGGAGGTGGTCTACTGGCCGCGCATCGTCGAGATCATCGAGTGGTCCCATCAGCATGTCACCTCCACCCTGTTCCTCTGCTGGGCGGTGCAGGCGGCGCTGAAAGCCTTGTATGGTATGGAGAAGCAGACCCACGGCGAGAAGCTCTCCGGGGTTTATCGCCACCATCGCCTCGATGAGCACGAGCCGCTGCTGCGCGGTTTCGATGACGAGTTCGTCGCCCCGCACTCCCGTTACGCGGCGTTTGATGGCGATCTGATCCGTGCCCAGACCGACTTGCAGATTTTTGCCGAGTCAGAAGAGGCGGGGGTCTATCTGGCGGCGACCAAGGATTGTCGTCAGGTGTTTGTCACCGGGCACCCGGAGTACGATGCCCTGACGCTGGACGGGGAGTATCAGCGGGATCTGGCGGCGGGGCTCGACCCGGCCATTCCGGTCAACTACTACCCGAATAATGATCCGAGCCGGACGCCGCGCGCCAGCTGGCGCAGCCACGGTCATCTGCTGTTTGCCAACTGGCTCAACTACTACGTCTATCAGCTCACCAGCTATCGGGTGGAAGATATCGGCAAGGTCTTTACCTACGACCAGGGAGGCAAGTAGTCAGTCGCCCTGCGCCAGCCGCTCGGCCAGCTGGTCGAGCCATTGGCGGTGGCAGGCCAGGGTAAACGCCTTGGGTCTGTGGGCCTTGATGGCGGCCATCGCCTCTTGCTGTGGCTGGCCGAGGGTCATCAGCAGCGCGGCGGCGACCAGACCGGTACGACCGCTGCCCCCTTTGCAGTGGATGACCAGATGTTTGCCATCCCCCAGCAGCTCGCGCAGCTGCGGCAGCGCCTGTTGCCAGGCAGCCTCGAAGTCGGTGTCGGGGGCCAGATCATCCTCGATGGGCAGATGGAACCAGCGCATCCCTTCGTGCTCGACCTGCTGGCCGAGCTGCGCCAGTTCGAGTCGGATCAACTCGGCGCTTGTCATCAGGGTCACCACCCCGTGGGCACCGGCCAACCGCAGTTGATCGAGCGCCAGGGTCAGCGGCACCTGCTGGGTGCCGGGGCAGGGGGTCAGCAGCAGCTGACCATCGACACGGGGAACCTCAAGGCTCCAGAAGGGGTGATACGGGTGCATGGCGGATCCTCGCGTGGTGGCCGCAGGGCTGCGGCCGGTGAATGGCGCCAAGGATAGGCGGGGCAGGGGGGATGTCAATGGCCGTTGTGTTTGCCCCGGTTTACGGGCAGAGTCTAAAAAATTGAGCGGTTCAAGGAGTTAAGATGAGAAACCTGGATCAACTGGATTTGGATATCCTGGCCCATCTGTTTCGGGATGCGGGCATGACCAACAAGGATCTGGCCGCGCTGGTGGGCGTTGCCCCCTCCACCTGTCTGGAGCGGGTGCGCAAGTTGCAGCAGGATGGCGTGCTCAAGGGGGCGCACTGCGAAGTGGATTATCAGGCCCTCGGTGGCCACATTCAGGCCATGGTCTCCCTGCAGCTGGCCCGCCACAGCCGCCAGATCATCGATGCCTTCCGCGATGCCATTCTGGCGCTGCCCGAAGTGATCAGTCTGTTCCACATGGGGGGCAAGGATGATTTTCTGGTGCACCTCTGTGTCTCCGATACCGAGCACCTGCGCAACTTCGTCTTCGATCACTTCACCTCCCGCGAGGAGGTGGTGCACCTCGAAACCTCGCTGGTGTTCGAGCACAAGTTCAGCCGCTCCCTGCCCTGCTTTCCCCAGCCATAACGGCCTGCGGGCTGACAGTATGAATAGATGGAAAAAACCGCCAGCTGGCGGTTTTTTCCATTCTGCTATCGGTTGAATCAGCACGAGCGGCTCAATTGGCGGCGGTGCGTTCATCCTTGGCCGTCTGATAGAGACTCTTCTGATAGGCCATGCTGCCCCACAGGGCAAGACCGAGGGCATCCTCCTTCAAGGCGTCCGGCTGCGCCGCCAGAGTCAGCTTCTCGCTGGCATTGTCGTAGACATAGCCCTCTGCCGCCCGTTCCGGTTGCAGGATCACCACATCCTTGCCGCGCATCAGGGCGAAGTTCTTGTCGTACTGCATGATGGCGCGCCCCGGCCAGTCGGCGGGCATGCGGGTCAGATCCTTGCCGAGCATGGGGTAGTCGGCACTGATCCCCATCAGGGAGAGCAGGGTCGGCGCCATGTCGATCTGGCTGACGATGCGCGGATCCTTTCTCGGCGCAATACCGTCGCCCACGATAACCCCCGGAATATGGAAGCGGGGGATGGGCACCAGACTGGCGCCACCGACCCGGCTGTCGTGGTCGGCGATGACCAGGAACAGGGTGTCCTTCCAGTATTCGGACTGTTTCGCCTTCTTGAAGAACTCGCCGATGGCGTAATCCGCATACTTGGCCGCGTTGTTGCGGGTCTGCTTGGGTTGCTCGAACAGTTCGATGCGGTTGTCCGGGAATTCGAACGGATCGTGGTTGCTGGAGCTGAACACCAGACTGAAGAAGGGTTTGCCCTCCTTGTGCAGCGCCTTGAAGGTCTCGTCGGCCTTGGCCATCAGATCCTCATCGGAGGCGCCCCAGGAGCCCTTGAACACCGGATTGTCGAAATCCTTCTGCTCGACGATGGTGGTGAAGCCGTTGCCGAGGAAGAAGCTGCGCATGTTGTCGAAGTGACTCTCGCCGCCATAAATAAAGCTGGTGTCGTAACCCCGCTGTTTGAGCAGATCCGCGATGGTGAAGAAGTTGGTCTGGCTCTTGCCGAGTTTGACCACCGCCTGTGCCGGGGTCGGCGTGAAGCCGGTCAGTACCGCCTCGATACCGCGCACCGAGCGGGTGCCGGTGGCGTAGAGCTGCTCGAAGGCCCAACCCTGCTGCGACAGGGCATCGATGTTGGGGGTGAGCGGCAGGCCGCCGAGGGAGCCGACAAACTGGGCGCCCAGGCTCTCCTGCAGCAGGATCACCAGATTCTTCGGTTTACCCTGGAAGCTCGCCTCGTTGAAGGTCTGGCTGGGCAGCAGATCGGAGTTGAAATCACTGGCCGGACGGCCACTCTCCTTGCGCATGACCTCGAGCACCTTCTGAGGGGTCATCTCGCCGTAAAACTGGCCGGCATCCTCCTCGGCGCCCATCTGCTTGATGGCAAAGAAGAGGGAGTAGGCGGAGTTGACGGTGAGCGAGTTGACCAGCGGATCCTCGGCAAAGGCGACCATGGCCGGGTTCAGGGCGCGGTGGCCGAGACTGGAGCGGGCACCGAGAAAACCTATGGCCAGAATGAGCAGGGCGAAGGCCGGACGCAGATACCAGCGGGGGAAGCTGAGGCCACGCACCAGACGGCCGCTCAGCCACCAGCCACCGGCCAGCACGGCGCCACTGAAGAGTACCGCCAGCAGCAGCTCGGCTTTGCGGCCCGCCCACAGCATGGCGAACACCTCTTTCGGATAGATGAGGTACTCCACATAGAGGCGGTTGGGGCGCACGCCATACTCGGTGACAAACGAGGGGGTGGAGATCTCGAGGAACAGCATCAGCCAGAGTCCGACGGTCAGCCAGACGCGCATCAGTTGCAGCCAGCCCCGGCCGATGGCATGGGGGCCTGCCAGCAGCAGAGTGAGCATGGCGGGGACACCCCAGACCCAGCAGAGGGTCGCAAAGTCGACCCGGATCCCTTGCAGCAGCATCTCCTGCCAACCGGCCACGGCATCCACCCGTTCCAGTTGCCAGAGACCGAGGGCGATTCGGCTGAAAGAGAGAGAGAAAAGCGCGAGCGCGCAGAAGACGGCGAAGGGCCAGAACGGGCCGAGTCGCTGTTTTAGATTTGTCATGTTTGTTCCTGAATGAGACTCTAAACGTCTGTCCACAGACGTTTTTTTAGTTGTTGTGAGGTTATGACAGATCGAATTGGTTAAGGTTGCATTCAAGTTTGTTAAAAGTCGGCATTAACACATTTATCATCTAAAAATGTGATGTCGCGCCACTAATGAGCACAGCATAATCTGCTGGGTAAAATGTGAGCCACAGCGTGTATGGATGGAGCGCTGGTGTTTATAATTGCCGCGAATTATCTCAATCGGAGCCGAAGGGATGCCGGTCTTTATCGATGTCGAGTATGTGCGGGGATGGCGCCTGTTTCTGGTGTTATCGGATGGCACCACGGGGGTGCTGGATCTGACCCCCTGGCGAACCCAGCCGCTGTTTGCAAAGCTGGAGAGCGAGCGTCACTGCGCCCGGGTCTTCATCAACCGTCACCACCAGCTGGAGTGGCCTGTTGGCTGCACGCTATCCGCCCATGAGGTCTATCACCTCATCTCTCCCATCGATGAGCGGGAAGCCTTCAGCTAATCCCCATTTTTTGTGAGCCAACGCCAGATTCCTGTTACTGGAATGTTTGCCCGTTTGCCTTTCTGAGCCAACTTGGGTAAAACCTGCGCAACATTTTGCCAACTTGCCTTCGCTTCACCTGACAGAGGCTTGCCGCTTTCGCGCCGCAGGCCTTTTTTGCGGCCTGATGGCAAACCTTTCCCTTGCTGAAAGGTTTGGTTGGTTGAATGAAAATAACAAAACAAACAAATACATAAGGAAAATGTATGGCTTGTCATATGCGCACACCCCTTGCCCTGCTGGTTGGTGGGCTCGCCTGTCACGGCGCTGCCGGTCAGGAATCGGTTCAACAGCTGGATCCCATGGTGGTGGTGGCAACCCGCCCGGCCAGCACACTTGAAGTGACACTGGATCCCAAGAAGCCCGGTTCCCCCATGCCCGCTGCCGACGGCGCCGGTTATCTGAAGAATGTCACCGGCATGAGCATGGTGCGCAAAGGGGGGCTCGGTGGCGACCCTGTACTGCGGGGGATGGGGATGTCCCGCCTCAACGTGCAGATGGATGGCGGCATGCTGGCCGGTGGGTGTGGCGGCCGGATGGACCCGCCCACGGCCTATGTGTTCCCCCAATCCTTTGACCGGATCCGGGTGCTGAAGGGGCCGCAATCCCTCGAGCAGGGGGCCACCCTGGCGGGAACCGTGCTGTTCGAGCGGGACAGACCCGAGTTCACCGCACCGGGCCTCAAGGCCGATGCCTCGGCCCTCTATGGCAGCTTTGGCCGTGATGATCAGATGGTGGATATGACGGCGGGTTCGACCGATGGCTATCTGCGCGGTCAGTTCACCCACTCCGATAGCGACGATTACCGCGATGGTCACGGTAACAAGGTGCGATCTTTCTATCGCCGCGAGAACGGCACCGCCCAGCTGGGCTGGACGCCGGGGGAGCACACCTGGCTGGAACTCACCGCCGAGCGCAGCAATGCCCGCGCCGCCTATGCGGACCGCACCATGGATGGCCCCATGTTTGATCGCGAATCCTTCGGGCTGAAGCTCAAGCAGGAGCAGATCACCACTCACTGGCAGCGCAGCGAGCTGACCCTGTGGGACAACTACATCGACCACATCATGGACAACTTCAGCCTGCGGCAAAACAGCGGCATGAAGATGCTCTCCAACCCGGATCGCCGCAACACCGGCGGTCGCTGGGCCAACGACATCGCCTTGCCAGCAGACTGGCTGCTGACCGCCGGGCTCGACAGCAACCGGGATCAGCACCGCAGTCGGAGTGGGGTCGACTATGCCACCAAGGATCGCCAGCGCACCCTGCGTTTCGAGCAGCAGGGCGGCTTCGCCGAACTGGGTCGTCAGCAGGGGGCTCACAGCTACAAGGGCGGTTACCGTCAGGATAGGGTCGAGACCACCCGCTATGGCGCCGGTGAACAGACCCTCTACAGCGATACCCTGAGTCTTAACAGCGGGTTTGGCCGCTACGAGTACCAGTGGTCGCCCCGCTGGTCCAGCTATCTGGCCTGGGGGCAGGCAGAGCGTGCGCCGGACTACTGGGAGCGCAGCAAGGACAGCACCCCGTTCACCCTCAACCCGGAGCGCAGCCGTCAGTGGGATGCGGGGCTGGCTTTGCGCAGCCGCGAGCTGGACCTGACCCTCTCCCTCTTTAGCGCCGATATCAAGGACTACCTGCTCTACAACAGCAAGTCGAACAAGGTGCGCAATATCGATGCCCAGACCCGGGGTGGCGAGCTGGAGGGGCGCTGGCAGTTTGCCGAGCAGTGGCGTCTCGATGGTGGTCTGGCGGTGGTCTACGGCGAAAACCAGAGCGACAACAAGCCGCTGGCCCAGATGCCGCCGCTCGATGGCAAGCTGGCCCTTGGTTGGCAGCCAAATGAGGCGCTGAACTTCACCCTGCTGGGGCGCGCGGTGGCGGCGCAGGATCGGGTAGATCTCTGGTCCGGTACCGTTGCGGGTCAGGATCAGGGGGAGACCCCGGGCTTCTTCACCATGAACCTGAGCGGCGCCTGGCAGTTTGCCAAGGGGTGGCAGCTCTCGGCCGGGGTGGACAACCTGTTCGACACCTTCTACTACGAGCACCTCTCCAAGTCGGTGCACGCCAGTCAGGCAGGCCTGGGCTACGAGCAGAGCGGCCGCATCCCCGAGCCGGGTCGCTCGTACTGGCTCTCGCTCAACTACCGTTTTGCCTCGGCGGGTGTGCTCTAACCAGTTGAGTCAGATAACGTTTTCAGTCACAGACACCGCTGTGTGAGCATCGCTATCATGGTGAAAAACAGGCGTATCAGACGCCTGCTCTCACAGCGGGAACATAACAATGAAACAGGGAACGTTACGCTATGGCGGCCTGCTCGGGGCCGCCCTGTTACTTGCGGCTTGCGGCGGCAGCGGTAGTTCAGGTGGGGAGAGTTCTCCCCCCGTCGTCAATCCGCCGGTCACCCACCCTCCGGTCGCCACGGCCAGTCGTGCCTGCTATGGCGACGATCAACCCGCCTGCAACCTGCGCATCTATCAGGTAATGGTGGAGTCGTTTGCCGATGGTGACGGCAGTGCCAACTACGGCGTCGGCTATGGCCCCTCCCAGCACAACGGCGATCTGCAGGGGATCATCGACAGTCTCGACCACATCAAGAGTCTCAACGTCAACGCCATCTGGCTCACCCCGGTGTTCGACTCCTGCGCGGGGCAAGGCGGCGATAACAAGCTCGATGCCACCGGCTACTTCGCCTGCGACTTTTTCACCGTGGATCCCAACTTTGGCAGCAACGCCAAGCTCAAACAGCTGGTGGATGCGGCGCACCAGCGCGGCCTCTACGTCTTCCTCGACGGGGTGTTTGGCCACGTCAACAAGGTGGGGGTGAGCAAGCCCTCGCCAGAGGGGCGTCTGCCAGCCCTCACCAGCGGCGGTGCGGGTTATCCCGGCCAGCTGGTGGATTACAGCAAGCCGGAGAGCCTCGCCTACTTCAAGGAGGTGGCCCGCTACTGGGTCGAGCAGTACGGTATCGACGGCTGGCGCCTCGATCAGGCCTATCAGCTTGGGCTGGATGATTGGCGCGCCATTCGCAGCGAGGTGGAGCAGGCCAGCGCAGCGCGCAAGGCCGCCGGTCAGCAGTGGGGCACCCTCGGCTACATGGTGGGCGAGGTGT
>OERO01000287.1_pt1 | contig 10757 bp, 19 predicted proteins | sample 1540041 | NCBI WGS metagenome assembly OERO01 (sample SAMEA3891234, study PRJEB23780) | metagenome | biome: terrestrial biome; feature: animal house; material: water of meat washing | place: Italy | collected 2015-05-12
TGGATGAAAAGGAACGGAGCTTTATAGCTAACCCTATGGAGTACCGTAAAGAGAGAAGTACCGCCCGTGGTGTCATGGCGCGTGTACGTAGACGTTAATACGTTAACTACGAGGAATGAGATATGGCTTTTGCAAAGGCTACTAATGCCCAGCAAGTTGCATTGCGTGATGCGCTGGTGAAGACTGAGAAACTGGTACAACGAGCCGCTGTGGGCTCTGGTTCTGCTAAAGACCAAGGCGCTGCTATTGATGCACTGATTACTGCTCTGGAAGCAGCTATTGCACCTGTGAAGGCTGCTGCCTAATAAGGAGAAAGTATGAGCCTTTGGCCGGTAATCAGAGACCTGTTCATTAGGAAGGCTGCTGAAGCAGTTATTGAAGAGGTTGTAGAAACTGCGCAAGAGGCTCTTTCTAATCAAGATAAGTATAAGAAAGAGTCTAATAAGCAGGGTACTAAGCAGAACACTAAGCATAACCAGACTACTCAAAATAAGAACAAGTAATCCTAAAGGAAACGTCATGGTAGATGAGAAGCGAAATGCTACCCGCCTTAGTAATAGAGCCGGGACTATAGGTGAGCGCGTAGCTGTACTGGAGAGTAAAATGGATAGTACAGAACAAGATATGCGGGAACTTAAGGAGTTGGTTACTACGAACTTCAAAGAGATAAAGGAATCCATTGAACAGATTCGTGTACGCAAGAACCCTGTCATGGAGTTCTTGGAGGATAACTGGAAGATGCTAGTTGTAGTAGCGGCTGTGTTCCTAGGTAAAGATGTAACAGCGCTAGTGCAGTGGATGAAGGCTTTCGGTGGGTAAGTGGGTAGGTTAGGAGGAGAGATGCCGAACATTACAAGCCTCCTACAGTACGAAGAGGGCTTCAGAGAGAAGCCTTACCTGTGCTCGGAGGGATACCCTACTGTAGGGACTGGGATTAGAATCGGACCTAAGGGTGCAGACCTGAAGAACTACGAGTTCGCTGTACCTAAAGAAGTAGATGCTGTGTGGCTTCAGAGTATCTTGAATAGTACTATGAAAGGTATGCTTAGTAATGAGCGTATCGCTAGAGCTATGAATGTACTGGATGAAGCTAGGACTTCTGTGTTGGTTTCTATGGCGTATCAGATGGGAGTGGCTGGTTTAGCGCAGTTCAAGAACACTTTGTCCTTGATTGAGAGCAAGCGCTTTGAAGATGCTGCTGTAGCGATGTTGCAGTCTAAGTGGGCTAAGCAGACTCCTAATAGGGCTCGGAGACATGCAGAACAGATGCGGAGTGGGTTGTGGTGTACTGAGTACAGATAGAGTGCAGATAAGGTTGGTTACTATGCAAGTAGTATCTTTAGATAAACGTGTAAATGCTTCTGTAGTGGAGCAGTTAGAGTACTGGTTGGAACTAGCCCGTAGCGGTGATATTGCTAATATTATAGTAGTGGGTGCTAGTGATAACGGAGATGTGTACAGAGGCTGGGCTAACGGTAACTACCCATTTCGTATGATTGGGGAACTAGAAGTGGCTAAGTACATGTTCATGCGTAATGTAATTGATGGGTGCTGACTGTAGTAGTGGGTGTTAGTACATTCAGTACATTCAGTACATTCAGTACATTGTCGATTGGATTGGGAGGTTGGCGTCATATTGGGTTAGATTGGGAGATATACTAGCACCTAAATTTTATTGTACTCATGCGAGGGTGTTCCCTCCCTTGACCTCCTGAGACTTCCCCCATGGCCACCTTCTCCAGGCTCCCTATCGGCTCACAGGGTGGGCCATGCCTCTTGGGCTGCCCTGCACTTGCATCATGCCTCACCAGACCTCACAGGACGCGCTACATCGCATCATGGCTCTATAGCGCTGGGGTAGCCTAGGGATTGGCCTAGGATGCTCCAGGAGAGGGCGCTGGTGCGCTCTGGCTGGTCTCTACCGCGCTGGGGTAGCCTAGGGAGGGCCAGGGAGGCTCTGGTCTGCCCTGGGGATACACCTAGCTACTCATATCAGTATCCCAGAGGTTCCCACGCCTCTCTGGCTACTATCATCACTGAGCGGGATTGCTGTCAGTCCGGTATAGGTTCCCTAGATATCTAGGGATGGCTCTGGTATCTAGGGAGGGACAAGGGCGCTTACCTCTTTTCCGCTAGATGCCTCTATGTATATCTAAAGGTACTCTCTGGATACCATTAGATATTCCTTATGTATCTCTGTGTATTACTACTGATACACATAGATATCCCTATAGTTATCTATAGAGTTCCCTAGATACCTCTACTATCCCTCTTCCGCTCCCACCGCTAACGCGGGTCGCTTCAGAGACTAACTAAAGATTACGCGAGCGTCTTATGCTCACGCTTATGCTTACGCTTACGCATAATACGTGAGTCAGTAAACACGGGTCTTACTTGATTACTCTATGCATAAAGTTAAGAGCTAAGTATTGACAGTAAGTAACTAAGGTTTTATAGTTCATTCCATCGAGAGGCAAGCAACCTTCTAGGTTCTACCTCTCAAGGCTCTAAGGTTCTGACGGTAAGAAGTAAACTGCTGGTCAAACTCTCTACCGGACTTTAGACAACTAGATAGTGGTAAGTAGTAAGATTCTAAGGTTGTTGACAAGCGCTAGTTACTAGCACTAAGATTCAACCAAGCAGTACAACGTAGTAAGCGCCTCTGGTTCTGATTCCCTTCTAGGGTTAAGACGACACCATACAAAGCGCACTGTAGTACCAAAAGGCTTAATGCCGACCGTTCTTTAACAATATGGTTAAGACCTTGTTCCTTGTGCCATAAGGGCTAAGCTCTACTCCCTGTCACGTGACATAGTAGCCTTGAAAGGTGAACACACTGCGACGTTGTGAAACGTTATAAAGTGTGGTGACTGCCAAGCCAGCTTAGACGATAACAGTACAACACAAGGCGCAACCCCTGCACTCGCACGACAAAGCGGTGCAGGGATTGTTTAAAGGCTCTGATAACTTAGAACCTTTAAACAATCCCACAAGGATTGCTCTAATCAATCAACGAGGAACAAATCATGCTGAATCATACCGAAGTTAAATTGGTGAAAGTGGGCTCCCTGAATACTGCTTTCCGCAAGAACGCCAATCAGAAGGTAGCGCTCACCATCAGCGCACTGTATCACGCCGTTGTGCATGGTAATGTGGCGTTTGCTGATGACTGGCAACGGGCAGATGCGACCATGCTAGACGCTGTATTGCGTCCGCTGTTCCCTATGGCCTTCAGCAACAAAGATAAGAAATACTCTTTCAATGGTGTGAAGGCCAAGGAAGTACAAGAGCACTTGAATGTTGAGTTTCAGAAGGAGGACTTCGCATCCTTTGCTGAAAAGGTACTGAACTTCTACAGCGCCAAGGAAAAGCAGACCAAGAAGAAAGAGCTGTCTGCATCTGATGTGGCGGGTGACTTGGAGAAGGCCGCCAAGGCACTGGTGAAGAAGTTCATGGCTAACGGTGTGTCTCTGGATGCGCTTAAGACTGCCATCGTACTGGCGGAGAAGGGCGAGCTGAAATAACTGGAATGTCGCAGTGTTTGACTAGGTAGCATTCTCGGAGTGCTACCAGTGACAATCATTGTCTAACCTAGAGGTGTACGCTATGAGTTACTCCATTCATGTTCAATGTAAAGATGGCGTCTCTTTCTTTGTAGAGAACCTACAATTGGACGATGCCCGTGTAATAGAGGCGGAATTAGCTAAACGATTCCCCGCATTTGACGGTTACGCCATTACTACCTATGCCATGGAAAGTACCATGGTACCTGTTTGTCTGTGAGGTACAAACCATGATTATCCGTTGCGCTTTTGAGCAAGTGCCTGAATTGTGTGCTGGGCTAGTTAAGCAGGGTGTGACGTTTACCTGCTACGAATCATCTAATGGTTTATGGCTGATAACCCTGACGGGAGGTTACTGATATGAAATTTGCACCGGCTACAGCTTACATTGTGGATGTAACTACAGCGGACAAGGCCGAGTTAATGGTCGTGCTGGGCATGACCATTGGCTCGTCACAGCAGATTGGAACAAAGCATTAGTTATTAATGGCTTTGATAAACGCGCTATTTAGTGCAGTACTGCTAGTAATTAACTAGATGGCTTTCAAGTAGAGCCATCCGTGATAGTTACTCTATAGCAAAGGAGCGAAGTATGGGTATTAAGACTGAGTTGCGAGTGTACTGTTTCGACACAAGTAACCCCCAAGAGGCGAGTGCATATAAGGCTTTGGTCGCTGAATTGAAGGCATCTGGTTTGCGTCGCTTTTGCAGTCATGGTGGCGGCTCGCACTACCGGCCTGATATAGCAGGGTGTGTAGAGTTGGAGGTTGGGCATTTGTTCGCTGACCAATGGAACACCCGCCCTATAGGTGACAGCGTTATAGGTGAGCGTGTGTTCGACTGGGCGGAGGATTACAACTCTAGTATAGGCGCACCGCCTAACATAAAGCGGGGGCATTACCTCGTACAAGTATCAGAGATGGTAGAGGTGCGGCGTAATACAGTGCGGTGTGGTTATTGTGGTAAGCAAGAGCCAGCGGCTAAAGGTTATGTGTTCTGCCCGCACTGTTTAGGTAGTGCGTACTTAGACGAGGGTAGTTTACATCTAACACGTATGTGCCCTGTATTGGAAGACGCGCGTCCGGCTTTAACTGCTACAGAACTGGCGCATCTACTACCGCTATATAAGCAGGCCCAGATTGCCGGTAATCAGGAACGTGCAGTGGCCTGCAACAAAGCGCAGCGGGAGGCTGTGTTGGGTAAGTACTCCACCAAGACATCTAGTGCCACCGTAGAGAGGGATGGTATGCTTTGGTTGTTAGAGAAGGGTGCCAACCTAGACAACGTGATCTTCTATGACCATACCGAAGTTTTCAGTATCGGATGGCGTAAACCAGTGTCGGAGTCTGTAGCTGCTGGCTGGGTCGATATGTTGGGCACCTTCCCGTATAACTGGGAAGTGCGGAGTACATCCAATGTATATAAGGCTGCACTTGCAGCTAATGCTTAATCCAACCTACAACCCAATAGGTATTAACTATGAAAATTGGTTTCACTATCGAATCACAATCAGCGGAGATACATGTCTCCGTTGTCTCTTCTGATAGTTAAACGCATTTGTCGCTAATCCCACCGGAGGTAATGTATGTACCTGATGTATTACTCGGAAGATGGGCGGCTTATCACTGCCGAGCCGCTACCTAGTACAATTAAAGCTATGACTCTACCCGAGTTCGTAAAACGTGCCAATGCCTTTGGACGCCTACGTAGTGCTAAGTACTGGGAATTGCACTGTGAAGGACTGTGTATTATTAGCAAACAGGGGATACCTGATGAGAATCCATAGAGGGGTAACGCAGCTTAGAATACAGCGCCGTAAGGAAGCTGAAGAGGCGTTAGAGCAACAGCGTCGAGATGCAGCGCAGAAGCTCGGTATTAGTTATGAGTCATATATGGCTCGTTTCATCCATCTGAAAGCAGGGTACTGATATGGCCGCACAAGTTAAGTATAAGCTCGGGGCACGTGAAGATAACGGACTGTGCCGTGTTATTGCTACGGTGGCGTTCTCCGACGTATCAGTTGGGGATGTTGGTGGTTACATAGAGTCCGAGCGAAACCTTGCACACCTCGGGAATGCTTGGGTGGCCGGGGATGCTCAGGTGTACGGGAATGCTCGGGTGTTCAGGGATGCTCAGGTGTTCGGGGATGCTCAGGTGTTCGGGAATGCTCGGGTGTCCGGGAATGCTCAGGTGTTCAGGGATGCTCAGGTGTTCGGGGATGCTCGGGTGTTCGGGGATGCTGTGGTGACTACTTTGTGCTCCAAAAGCCCAACAACTATATCTGGGTTGCGTTATACCATCACTGTGACAGATGAGCACTTGCGCGCAGGTTGCCAGGTGTACACCTTCCAAGAATGGCGGGATAAAACCGAGTGTGCTGTACTGGCTATGGACGGTAAAGCTGCGCTGGTGTTCTACAGGGAAACACTCATCCCGCTGATGGATGTGCTTAAATTGGGGGTTTGATATGTTTGACTCATTGGATTTGTACATATGGGTAACTTGTGGCTGTTTAGGTTGTGCCGTGGGTATCTACTTCGGATACTGGCTACGCAAACGGGACGAGGCGGACGGTGTAGTGTCCGCTTTAAAAGCAGCGCTGGATGAGCGGCGCGTGCCTCCGTCTGTTATACAACAGGTTGTGTGCCGTTGTGATAGTATCCTGCTACTAACTTGGGTACGTTGGAAGCTACAGCACAATGTGCGACGGGGCAAAGGTAGTGCAGATGATTTTGCACGCTGCCGTAGTATAGCGTCTAAGATAATGCTTATTAAGCCGCTACAGTAACTGATATTAACTTCGTTTACTGAGCCCCGTAATATGCCCAGATATAACAACAGGACTGGACTATGACATCCGGAATTAATCCTAAGAGTACACGAGTTTGGCCCGGACTGGAGAACGCCGTCCGGGCTATCCTTTGGGGGAGCGTTGCAGGCGATACACAACCTGTGCAGTTCTGGAACCCACAGGATAAAGAGAAGAATGTACCTTTAGTAGTAGCTAATGGTATCAACCGCCTAGTGCATGTAGGGTATTACAATCATGGTACAGGGCAGTTGGAGCCCATAGGGCCGAAGCAGGTTGCACGGTCTGCACTTGCAGGCTGTAAGTACTCTGACTTCAGCCAAGCGCTCTTGAGTACATCGTTTTCTGAAGTAGGTACAGCGCATGGGGTGCTGGTTTGGTATGATGATGAGTACCTAACCAAAGCGTATGCGCCATTAGATGCAGTGTACTATGCTGTGTCACATGTATTGCTGAATAAGAAGTAATCCAACCAATTAAGTACAAACCACAACCAAGTAAGGAAATGTAATGAAATCATCTGCTGCTGTTATTGCCTCTAAAGCTAAAATGGAACAACGTCTGGAATACGTGAAAGCTGAACTGGCTGTGGCCCGTGAGCGTGAAGTGTTCCATGACGGTCAAGTGTATACCCTGTCTCTTGGTAAGCCGGGTGAGAAGGAAGAAGTAGAGGGTGCCCTGTTGGGTCAGTTCACCAATGATAAGGGTATGCTGAAGCTGCGATTCCAAGTCGGCTCTGGTATGGATATGCGCATCGTAGATGCTGCCCCGACTACCGTAGTGCGCACTGTTGAGCCTATCTATGATGAGGAAGGCAAGGAAATCAAGATTCGCTCTAGCGGTATCCTGATTAGCCTCATCAAGAAGATTGAAGACCGTCTGGCGAACTTTGAGCAAGACCTGCAAGATGCTCTGGCCCGTGAAGCCCTGATTGTGGGTGATATCTACACCATCAAGGTAGGCCGTGGTGAAACCCGCCGTGAAATCCAAGCCATGCTGTATGCTCAAGAGCAGAACGAGAAGGGTACTCGTGTACGCTTCTTTGCTGGCGAGGGCTTCGGTGCTGAGTTCTTCGACGGTACTCCGGCTATGGTAGTGACCAAGGGCGCTGTTACTGATGACCCGGAGTTCGACGAAGCTACCGCTGATGCTGCGGAAGCAGAGAAGGAAGTTGCTGAGTTGGAGCAGGCTGCTGCTCTGGAAGCAGAAGCAGAATCTAACGCTGCTGCTGAGTAATGCTAAGTAGTACTAGACGTTAGTGGTAGTACTAAGGGAGCCTGACCCTGCAACAGGCGTTACTGAGGATTACATGATGCTAGTTAAACATACTGCGGGTAAAGTTAACTTCATAGATGTTAACGATGCTTTTGTAGGTTTTGATTACACACAGGACTGCTGCGAGAGCTTTGGTTACTACATGGCTCCTACTGTAGTACCCTGGGAAGACTCTAGTACCACGGATGATGATGCTATCTTGCACGGGTTTATCTTTGACACTGCATGTGAGCCGGTGCAAGAACAATCTGGGGACTACGATAGCGGGGACTGTGTAGCCTTCCGTTTGGTGCATCAAACATCCGGTACTGTAATGTACCTGCACCTATATAATAGCCATAACGGTTATTACGGGCATGGGTGGAGTAGTTCTTGGGGTTGTGGGGGTTATTTGTAATTCTCAGTGTACTGGTTTCGGCCAGTACACAACTTAGGTGGTATTGAGAGCAGATGGCACGATGAGCCATCGGAATGCAGACAGCGGAAATCAGCGCCCCGCCAATATCACCTAAGTTGTGTCTGCTGAAGGATACAACACCTAACCTTTACTTAATTTAACTTTGCTAGGTACTGCTTAGGTTCGCTCTTTGAACAGCTTATACACAAACACGTAATTGGTAGCCTTATGGATGAGGCTATCTAAATCAGAGCTGTACAACCTAACTTTAACAATCATCCCGAATCAAACGGACACGGTTGTAGGTTATTTTGAGTTCAATACAGCTCTGATTTAGATACGATAGGAGTGTTTATGTTGCACCCGGATGAATGGCTTAGGGATGCTAAACGTCTCCCAGTTGGCCGTACTGCTCGTGTATATCATGGGTCTGAACACAGACCTAACCTTGTAGTGAAGAACCTCCCCGACAGGTACACATGCTACTGTCATAGGTGCCATGAAGGCGGAGTCGTGATGAAGGAGTTCGTGAAAGTAGAACAACCTACTGTTAAAGCCTCAGAGAGTACAGTAACTGTACCGACTGATGCAGTGCCTTTGTTTCTCAACGGAGTACCTAACTCCGCTGTGCCGTGGGCTAGGTTGGTAGCGTTCCTGCATAGTAAGTCTATGTCTGTTGATTACTTGAAGGGTTATAATCCTAAGTACTCAGCTAGTGCAGAGAGATTACTACTTGATATGCCTGACCAAACAGTAGGTCGTTCCTTGCGCTCGGCGTCTACAGCTAAATGGTTAACATACCGTTCAGCCGTGTCTTACGTTAGAGCGAGCGCCTTAGCCGTTGAGGGTCGTAGGTTATTCGTCACAGAGGATTGTTTCTCTGCTATTAAAGCAGCGCATTCATTACCTCAGACGTTTGTACCTACGGCCCTCATGGGCACGGTGGCTTATAATGATTTCCTTAGATTAGCTTTAAGCTCTGCTGGTGTTGTGCTTTGTCTTGATAATGACAACGCAGGGCTATCAGCAGCGCCTAAGATACAACGCGCGCTCCGGTTACTAGATGTACCCTGTAAGACTGTGTACCCTAGTGCTGGATGCGACCCCAAGGATATGGGGCTGGATTGGTTCCGTAACGTAGTGGAGGGCGATTAATGGTTGACTGTATTTATCTACCCACGTACTATAAGCACCCGGTTTCCGCCTATGTGCAGGAGTACCCAGCATGGACTTGACACTACTACAAGCCCTAGCGCATAGGGATAGGTACAAGGCATTACGTAATGCAGTACCTACCGATATGTTCGATAGCAGTACTGTCGGATTGTTGAGTTGGTATTCTATCTTCTTCGACTCCTACCCCGATAGGGAGCAGGTAGACCCCGATGCTTTGTTCACCTTGATGAAGCTCAGGGCGAACCTAGATGCAGACCAAGCGGCTGTAACTGCTAAGGTCATTGACCAACTCAAGAAGCCTGTAGCTAAAGACCTCATTCAAGGTTTGGTGTCCCAGCTAGAAGAGGTTGCTTACGTAGGCAAGGTCGGCAGTCTCCTAGCGAAGTACAACAACGGGGAGGATGTAGACGTTACCTTTGAGCTTCAGCAGCTCACTGCTGAGACCCGTAGGCGTATGCAGACTGTTGGTGCCGCTCAATGGGCCAGTGCTGATGTACTGGAGTACATTGAGAAGACTGAGGATGAATCAGGATTCAAGTTGAAATTCCTACCTGCACTTGCAAGCAATCTCAGGGGCTTACGTCCGGGAGATAACATTGCACTAGCAGCTCCTACCGACAAGGGTAAGACATCCTTCCTGATGAATATGGCTGCGGATATAGCGCACCAAGCAAAGGATACTGTCCTGTACAAGGATAGACCTTTGTTGTTCTTGGTGAATGAGGGGCAGGCGGAGGTTCTTACCCCGCGCATGTACCAGACTGTGGCTAGGGTGAATCGTACTAAGCTCAAGGAGCTGGCTGTTAGCGGCGAGCTGTATGACTTGTACATCCAGCATGTTGGTAGGCGGGATGCTATCCGCTTCGTGAACGTACACGGGCAGAGCATAGCGCAGATAGCCCGTATCATTGAGGCGCATAAGCCGTACTGTGTAATCACTGATATGACAGGGCGTATACGGGCCACAGGTAACACTGCTGGGATGAACGATATATCCCAGTTGGAGGCTGTGTGGAACAGTATGCGTGAAATGGCTGCTATCTACGACTTCTTGCATATAGGTACTGTACAAGTATCTGCGGAAGGGTTCGATATGATGTTCCCTCCACTATCCGCTATGCAGAACAGTAAGACCGGTATCCAAACTACTCTGGACTTGGCTATATTCATGGGGGCTGTAAATGCTGAGAACATGGACTTCATTCGTGGGATTAGTACCCCAAAGAATAAATGTGCTAGTACCGGAGTGAAAGGTAAGAATCAATTTGAAGTCCTGTTTGACCCTGAGATTAACATGTGGTCAGAAATGAACCCAACGTCAGTACCACCAACTAGATGAGGTACGTATGTACACCCTCGCTGAAATCCTAAAGGCTATTAATAGCCGCCAACACCCAGTCCAACTCGTTAAGCACTACGATGAAATCTCGGATGGTGCCCGCAAGAACATGCAATGGCCTGCTATTGCAGAGGTCAAGTACGATGGTGTGTACGCACTTATTGTAATGACTTCGGATAAAGGTGTGCAGTTCATAAG
>OERO01000288.1_pt1 | contig 10748 bp, 10 predicted proteins | sample 1540041 | NCBI WGS metagenome assembly OERO01 (sample SAMEA3891234, study PRJEB23780) | metagenome | biome: terrestrial biome; feature: animal house; material: water of meat washing | place: Italy | collected 2015-05-12
GTAAACTTCCAGAATACATTACACTTTGTAATGAAAACTGGAATGTTTGTAAAGGCTAACTTTTAAGATCCATAGATTTTCAAACCTATATTACTAGAGTGATAAATAGAATATGTATTTACAACTCTACAGGTATAGATAAGGAATCTCATCATGACTTCTGCTCAAATTGTTGGTCTCGCTTTCTTTGGTCCTATGATGGTAGTAACCTTCTCTGTCTTGGGGTTCTACTACTATAACCAGTGGAAAGAAAACAAAGCTAAGAAAGGTCCTATGGCTACCTTTAATAAGCGTTAATTGTAGTGTTGCTACTCTCCCGATCGGGAGAGTAGCAATATTAAGAATGATAAATTTTTTGTTTAATTTAAGGAGTAACGTTATGGCTAAAGGTGTCGTTGCTACCATGGATACACTAGGTTATGTAAGAGAACCTACTGTAAAGATCGATAGATTGATTGCGTATTGGTTCGCTAACAGAATTGACCAGTCTATTATCCTAACAGGGATCCATAGTTATCAGTACGTTGTCGCTAAACATCAAAACGATTTTCAAATTGATAACTTCATTAAAGATATGGAAGAAAGTTTACGTTCCTATCTTTTAGAGTGTTTCACTGGAGTAGAAGTTGTTGTTAGATCTCCTGATTATGAACCGGTAAAGAAAATGTTTACATTGGCAGTTTCCGGACAAGTAGAAGAAGACGGTAAACTGTATGATTTAGCAACAAGTGTTTCAGTAAATGGCAAGACATTCGAATTAATTGAAAAGGGAAGAAAAGAATATGTCAGGTAAAGAGATTGCTGGTTTTGAAAACGTAGACAAATTTGCTCACGGTGATTTGTTTGAATTCCTAAGTAAAAGTTTTGCTTTTACTGAAATAGCTGGACAACGTATCATTCAAACTCCTGATGGTTTGTTTGTAGAACATGTTCTCATGGAAGAAGAGTACTTTGTACAAAACTGGTTGACCCAATTTGCAATTGGTCATGCTGGTGAAAAGAACTACTTTGATATGGAGACTTGGAACCAACTTACCGATAACTTCACTAAAGGTGTTATTGTTATCAATGAAGATCGTCATCCAGTGCTGATCATCCGTAAGTTCACCGAAATGGTGCTCCCAGATGACTTGATGGAGAAATTGGCTTTCTGTAGTAACTACGCTTCCAAAGCTAAGTTTGTTACTGATGAAGCTGAAAAGACTGCACTGATCAAACAATTTGCCGAACAAGTTAATGCTATCACTACCTATGCCGGTGTTGACGAGGATTCACTTACTAGTCTTATCCCTCCAGCTTTCTTTGAGAAACACGGTATCCATCCACTAACAATGAAACAGTTGATCTATATTCGTGATACTTACAAAGTAGCCGGACAAGCTATCGATCCTGATGGTGATATCTTCAAACGTCTTGAATCTGTTATTACTCGTTTTAATAAGGGTGAAAAGGTTAATGATCAAGATAAGAAGTTTGTACTGGAAATTACCCAGAATGAATTTCTTTTTGACTACGAAGACCATTCGATAGAAGAACCAATTTCAATCGAAAAAGCACCTTCAGAACCTGAAGATTTTGATCCTCTTGCAGATTAATATCTCGAGGGTGTTTTCGTTTTAGGAACGAACATGGAAAAAAGATTTAATGCATTATGGTGTTCTGACCAACACACGTTACACCCTCATACTCCTACCCAACACATATTGGATAACTTGAGTCGTTTCTATTATAAGGATAATAACTTAAGTGACATTGACCTAAGTGTTTGGGGTGGGGACTTCTTCCACGACCTAGCTCCCGCTAACGACACCAATTTGTTATTAGTACACCGCTGGGTTAAGAAATATCTTTATAACTGTCACGAACGTAAAGTGCATGTCAGGATCTTAGAAGGAACGTCATCCCACGATTGGAGTCAACCTAAAACATTTGAGGTGTTAAAACCCAAAGGTTCTCCCTATATCAAATACATTGATACATTGTCCATTGAGAATATCCCTGAACTTGATATTAATGTAATGTACGTTCCTGATAACTTTGGTAAGATATCTACCGAAGAGATTTATGATCAAGCTGTTAAACTAATAGCCAATCATGGATTGACTCAGGTTGATTTTATTTTCCTCCATGGTGGGTTTGTATTCCAACTCCCCCCAGTCGCCAATAAACACGGTACACTGTTTGATGAATTGAAATGGAGTAAATTAGCTAAACATGCCATTTTCTCCGGACATATTCATAAACCTGGTCAGAAGTACAACATTTATTGTTCAGGTTCTTTTGATCGCACAGCCCATGGTGAAATGCATCCAAAGGGGGCGTATCGATTCTCATTTAATAAAGATCACTTCAGTGCTTCTTTCTATGAGAACGTTTATGCCCAGATCTACGACACAATCCAAATCTCTCCTGATACGGATGCAAAACAGTTAACTAAGATCATTGATAACTATTTAAGAAAATCCCCACCACCTAAAACTCGAATTAAAGTTAAAGGTGGTTTGTCAGCAGTTACTGTAGCTTTAGTAAATGAGTACAAAGATCAATATCCGATGTACCATTTTGAAACTGATAATGTCAAAGAAGATAATATAGACATAGATGCAACTCTGTATTCTCCTGAGGACTATAAAGCAGTAACGTTGACTAAAGATAATCTTAAAGCAAATCTGTTCAATTTCATGGAACCTACACTTTGTCAAAATGATGACATTGATAGAGATTTCCTTGAGACTTTATTAGATGAGGTAATGAATGCTTAACCGGACACTAGGTACAGTACCGATAAGTGTCGGTACAGCAATGGCTATAGAAGCTCTCCAGAACGCTCCTATGCACAGATACCAGACATTACTAGTCAATCTACGTACTGTGGTGAGAAATGCAAGAGAATCGTTCGCAGAGCTTCCAAAGGAGAATGAACTTTTTAATGCAGCTAAAGATGATGTGGTAGGGATTGCGAATTTCATTGCCGAACTTAAACTTAAGACTCTTCTTGATATTAAGTTCTATTATCCGAGTTATCAAGCTCTCCCACGATTATTCCCATTGGCTAAATTAAAGGAACAAGATCCCAAGAAACTTATTAATCCAAAAGAAGAGAATAGGAAGAAAAAGATTTTACTTGATGATGCAGTACTTAAAAAACTTCTTAGTGAGTTTGATAAGTTTGTATCTCAAGTAGACTCATCTATTCCACAGTTCTCAGGTGATGGATTAATCATTACTCACCATCCTGTTGATTTAGTAACAACAGAAAGTTACCACAGGTTGCATCTATTAGAGTCACACACTGGATCGATAAAAGGTTACGTTCAGTTTTACACTAAACTAACTGGGGGTAAAGAGTTAACCAACATTCCTCTGAATAAATTAACTATTCAAATATTTGGGGATAATGCAGTTAACTTTATGTCTCAATCGATCTCAGTTAAAAACGAAATTAAAGCTTTGGCTAATTCTGTACCTTGGAGTTCAGCTTCTACCCCAAGCTTTGTAGCTAGTACAATTCGACGGATGCCGAGTTCTGCACCAGAACGTGACATTCTACTCAAAATGATTAAGTAAAAGGAATATTAAATATGTCTCAACAACCACAAGCTTTCCAACGTCGCCCTCAACTACTTGCCAATGATTATCGCTATCCTGCACCAATGTCCCGTGAACCAGTAGAAGGTGCTAAGTACCCTGCTCGCTGGACTTGGGAACAAGGTCTTGACGGTAAGATCTACTTTAAAGTTAACGACGGTGTGTTCGGTAAAGACGACCGTAATGCTAAGATGAAAGAAGTAGAAATGTCAGCCATGGATCGTGGTGCTCTGCTTGAGCTGATGCGCAATGCCTGTGACGACCCCAATTTCACTAAAACCCAATATCATGTTAAAAAGATTACTTTCGGTGCTGGTGGTCGACTGAACGAACATCCGTCCACCCTTGGTATCTTCACTGTTATGCGCAGTCAAGATGGTCGTATCTCAGTAGGTTACACCAAAGGGTCATACAAAGTAATGTTTGATTTCAAATCTCCATTTGAATCAATGATCATGGTTGCTAAAGACGGTGAACCTCGAGAAGACGCAGGTTTGATGAGCCGTGTGTTCTGTAAAGCTTTTATTAATTTCTACCTTCCGTACCTTAATGAGTTGGAAATTTCTGGTTACAAACCAAGAGAGAGTAAGAACGCTGGTGGTAACAATAACTCTGGTGGTAATGGAGGTGGTTGGAATAACAACCGTGGCGGTAACGGTGGTGGTAATAACTGGGGTGGTAATGGCGGAAACAATAGTTCCCAACGTAAACCTGACCCTTCATCCTTCGAAGATGACGAAATCGACTTTTAATGGTATCTAATGGAACAAAGAGAGAGGGCTTAGTGCCTTCTCTCTATTATTTTTACTGTTCTATATTTTTTCAAGTAGATATTATTTAATTGTTATTCTAGGGGAGTCTTTCAAAATGCGATATAGCACAGTGCTTTCAGGGAAACGACGTATTGATGCGGTCGTAGTTTCTCATAATGATGAAACAATAGAATTTAAAGGTACGCAGACACTTTGCGGCGGTGATGCTGACCAAGAACTTTTTGAATTCATGAACATCTTCTTTGAAGGTTGTCGTGACTCAACTTTGGATCAACTGTGGGGTTTGTTTAAGGAAGGTAAACGAATTCTTCAACCTGGTTATTTTGAAGAGGTAGAGAGTGCTGAACTTTCTGAACTTCGTGAACGTAGTTTGGATTACCAATTCCTTTGTGCAAAATTGGGTCCGATCATTAAGAAGATGTATGAACTGATCACTCCCAATGAAATTGCTTATGCAGCTCAAGTTACAGGTCGGACGATCGCACCTAAAGATTTGATGCGCATGGCAGCAATGGGAGATTATCCAGAAGAAACTACAATTGATAATGATAAGTATGCTGAACTTGTTAAGCTTGCTTTCACAGCTCAATTGTGTTTTCCATTGGTTAACCAACTGCTTGATCAGATCTTTGAAGTAACTGGGAAGGAATACCAATACGCTGTAGTAGGTGGAATGATCTCACAGATTCCAAGTATTGTAGAAATACCTGGTTGGAAGATCATGGATACTTACATCCGTGCTAGCTGTGCTCGAAAAGACAGTAAACGTGAAAATACTGATGTGGTATCAGAAGAACGTTACGTTGACTATATTGTCTTTGAAGGTTTGTTCAACAAGCTCGCGTTATCCTTTATCCCAAGTAAACTCAAAGATAAAAACCTTTCTAAAGAACTCAACTCTTTAGTAGAAGGTAAAGTTCGTAAAGAACAATCTACAAAGTTTACAAGGTTCTCTGAAAGTAAACCAGGTAGTGATGACCAGTCAATTCCAGAAAGCTATCGTATCTCTCAAACAGTCAACGGTTCTGATGAAGAAGCAATGGCAGAGTTCTTCTCATTTGGTATGTTTGATGAAGAAGATAAACCACGTTATAAAGATATCTTTAAATACCAAGCAAAAGCTTTGGGAATTAAAGGTGAAAAGTTAGTTGAGAAACTTTATAACAATCTACCAACTGTTTGGGATTTTCGTTTCACCAACATTCAAAACCAATTGCTCCAACTAGCTTTTATTGATGATATTAACTATTATCTCTATCCGGCTATGGATTATAGACAGTTAACTGCTGCAATGTGTTTAGCACAAGTTAAACTGTTTGAACAAGGGTACGAACATCTCGCTCAGCTAGTTTGCGCAATGCGTTCTACTACAGTTCCAATCACTTATATGGGGGATGAATTTAAACTCTCTACTAAGGAGCGTGAAGACTTAGTTAACCTTTGTTATATCTATGTTGGACAGTCAGTTTCAACTACAGATAACATGTTAGTGATGTCAGTACAATCCTTCCTTGATGAGTTAGCGGCCTCAGGGTGGGAATCCAACATTGAACCAGGGTTGTTAGGTAATCAAACCTTTATTGATGCCATGTCTCCCGGAGATATGTATCCAATTGATCTTGTACCAGAAATTAAACGCGAATTGCTTGCGTTGATTACTCAAACCCATAGTGTAGAAAAAGAAAACGAGGAATAAATAAATGCAACTAGTTAACGCTCAAGTCGGTCTGACCAACCTGTACCCAGAACAAGTTATCCGTAACCCAGCTGTAAACATGGACAACCAAGTTATTGACACACTGGTAGCTGAGAATCTGCAAGGTGGTGTAAACGAACGTTCCCTATTGACCGCCGCTGCTTTGTCTGGTGGTCTTAATGCTCAGGCAAGTGGATTTGCTACCATTCAGAACGGGTGGAATGATTCCAAGGGTCTGATGAAGCTTGACTTCATTGTTCAAGATTCTCCTGTGTCCATGGTTTATATGCATGTAATCGGATATATCCATAACAACAACTCTCAGGGTCTTGACCTTAATGCCATCTTTGTTCCACAGTTCAGTTGGAAGAGTGAAGAACGTTTGGTTGGTTCTGGTTTGATGGATGTCCCCACCGCTACCAAGCGTACTATTGGTCAGCGTACTGATTACCTGATGAATGATGGTTCCGGTACGGATCAAATGGTTACCATGCGACCGGGGGATGTTGTAGAGTACGCCCTTAATAACGCTACCCAACAGTCCATCATTGACCAGATGGAGAGTGAAGGTCTGGAAGGGATGCAACCAATTGGTACAGTAGCTGGTTCTAACATTGCACGAGTTGGTGTTATTGCTTCAAAACGTGGTAACCTTAACCCTGCTGGTTACGCAGCCGACATCCTTGGTGCTGGGCTGTCAGTACAACGTGGCCAACGCATCTACCAAGGTGGGACGGATACTGATGGTGTTATCCAAAGTCACGGGGAAGGTTTGTTTGGTGAGTTGGCACAGTCAGCCCATCAAGTAGGTGGAACTGAACCAGCAATCATGCGAGATAACTTCTTTGCTGAAATGTCGTCAATGCTTGGTAACGTCAGAATGGCTGGGTTTACTGGTTATTCGATTAATGACCTTCTGATGGTGTTTGATAACCTAAATGAAGTTCTGGACTTAACCCTGTACGACGCCGAGCAGTATCGTGTTGATGATCTTACCCTGAATTGCGAAAGCATGGGGACATCTCAGTTGGCTGAGTTTGTTAGTCACGAAATCATGATGAACGTTATGGATCTGTTGATCAAGTACGGTTTGACTACTATTTCGTTCCGTGGTTCCAACTGTGACAACTTTGGTGGCGATGGCGGTTTGAGTAATATTGTTATTCTTCCATATAACGTTACTTCTCTTACTGACAATGATTTTGATATGGGTTCTAAAGCAGAAGCTTTTGTAGCGGCACTCACTAATCAAATATTCACCAAGCTTAACGGGATTAACATCAACCAGTTGACACCAATTCGTTTTGATGTCCATGCTGAACTGTTCGGTACAACTACTATCAACATGTGTGTAGTAACCGAAGACAACATCTCAACCGGATTCTCCATGAATGACGCTGGATCTGTCTCTGGTATGCAATCACGCACTTTCCCGACCTTCGCTATTAACAACGCTTCTTCCATTCTTGGTAATGACTCTACTGCCATTGCAATGGGTGCTAACTTTTATAGCAACATTAACGAATACTTCACCGGCTACTAATTTTAGATGTAAGGAATTACAATGAACCAACTTAACAGTATTTACCAATCCATGTTGAAATCTTGGGGCGTTTCCTTTACCCCTGATTATGAACTCATTCTGAACATGGCCGGTCAAGAAGTACCAGTTAAAGTAGAAGACAAGCAAGTGTATCTCCCTACCAACGATAACCTTAATGGCGTAACAATTGGTAAGGTGTTCTTCCACCCCGCTTGTGAATCGGTAATGAGTAAGGAAACTGAGATATTCAAAGTTATCCGCAAACTCACCTGTGCACGTATCTACCAAGTATTCCAACCTATTGCCCAAGTTCTTTTCGCGGTAGCTGGTAAGAAAACAGGTAAGACTACTTCCGGTAAAATGCTCGAGAAACTGGAACCGTTTAAGAATGCAACCAAAGAGATCAAAGAAGATGTACTTACTTTGATTAAAGGGATTGGTATCACTTTGGAAGGTACCGGGATCGATAACCGACTGATCAACTGGAACCTGATCAAGGGTGGTAAAGATGATCAAGATCGTCATGTTTACTACACAGCTATTCCTGATTACCCGTACTATCTGGAACTGTGTCGCGTAGTTGCTCAAAACGATCATATCAAGGAGAATGGTAAACTCACCTTTAATGGTAACAAAGTTAGTAAAGCTGCTATGGAGTTGGTAGTGTATCTATTCGAAATGGTGTTCCCATCCTGCTTGGATAGTTCCATTGCTAGTTATTCTGTTGTGTCACCAGATGCGGCTCGTTTGACAGCTTATCTGAATTCTTACGGTTTGGTAGTGAGTGAACTCAACTCTCTGATCAGTAAGTTCCGTAAAGATTTCGATACTATCGGGATTTATGGTATTGAACTGGATTGGTTATCAGAACTTGATTCCTTGGGTGAATACAAAGGTCTTATCCCTCCTTTGGATTACAACAACTACAACGTTACCACTACAGGCGATAATGTAGGAAGTCGTGCCCCTAGTAAACAAGTTAATACCTTCAATCTGTTCGGTGGTTCTACCCAACAGACACTCCAGCAAGGTTCTACTACTAATACTCCTGTAAAACAACCTAACACACCACCGGCGCGTCCTGGTGAACATTACATGGGTTGTGATTACATTGAGTCTAACGGAATCTTTGAATTTAAGTTCCAAATGGCGGGTGGTTTGATCCGTTCGGTATCTGTAACTGAAGATAATCACATCATCAGTGAAGTTGTTCTCAATCCAGCTCTAAACAACATGAATGGAATGGGGGGACTTGGTGGTGCTATGAACGATCCCCGTGTTCTGCTTGCACTTGCTCAAATGCAACAGAATAGCAACATCCCTCCTCTGATGGGAATGGGTGGTGGTAATGGTGGTTTTGTTCGTGATCCATACACAGGTCAAATGGTTCCTACTGGTGGTAATGGTTATAACAATAATAATGGTGGTTATAACTCAGCACCTTTGGGTAGTAATGATGCTTGGGGTAATAACAGTAACCAATATCAACCGATGGATGCTTACACCGCTACTAACGCCGGTGGTACTGTAGGTATCAATAACTTCTAATAACGACATAGTAGTCCTGTAGGTCAGCTGATGCTGACCTACAGGCTATTAACTTAACTTTAATTTTCTCGTCTAACTCTTGTTACTTGAATAACAGAATTAATGTTCTCACGAGTAATGGTATAAATGCCTTTTAAATGTGAGAAATCTTGATTAGGATTCTCTATTCCATTTAAATACGAAATAGTCCAAATCATATCTTCAGGGATAAGAGAGTTCATCCCTCCCATACTCCTAAGTAATTTATGAAAGTTATTACGATAAGCAAACCGTAAACTATCATCTACAAAAGGTGAGAAAGAAGCTCTTGATAAAAGTATCTCTTTACAACTTCTGATAATAGTCTTGTATTCCTCAGTGTAGAAAAAAGGATTACCAGAGTTAAGTGAAATAGGCATAAGAATAATCCTTAAATTTTTACTAGCCCTAAAATATTTCAGATAGATATTATTCTCTTGTATAGTCAAGAGTGGTGTATTCAAATTCTAGGAGGATAACGAATATGAATGGTAAGAAGCCTAAGAATCAAATAAGCCATAAAACTGCTGGTGTGGCCGTAGGGTTAAATGCTTCAATAGTAAACTCTTCCCCTGCGCGATTGTATATGTTGTCCAAGCATTTAGGAAAATCTGCAGTTATTTGGCAACCGACAGGAAGAAGGTTCAACACTGGTGATGAAATAGAGTATGGTAAAACTGCTCGTAAGGTCGAAGCGGAGTCAGATGTAGAAGTTGAAGCCATTTTCTTTCCAAGGAATATCCTTAATACTTCTGAACCTAATTTGTGGGGTAAAGTTCAGGTTATTGTTCGTAACTTGGAAACAGGAATATATGATGTAATTGAACTGGATAAGTTCAATGCTCAAAACATGGATTTAGGGTTCGAGTACAAATATAACGACGACCTCGTTCGTAGTATCAAACCAGGAGCTCAATATCGCAAAGGAACTGTGTTTGCTCAATCTGCTCGTCTGTCGGAGAGTAATGAATGGTGTCCTGGTATTGAGACTAAAGTAGCTGCAATGAGTCATGTATATACTGAAGAAGATGCCGTTTTAATCTTTGAAAGTTATGCTCGCAAGATCGGTGTTACTTTTAGTCGCAAACACGATTATCAATGGAACGAAGAAGAGTTTATCCCACTTAACCTTTATGGTACTGCTGATAAACCGCAACTTTGCCCACTGTCCGGTGAGCGTGTTCGAGATGATGGTATTGTAATGGGATTTCGTAGGAAAGATCCTAACGCAGGTATCTCAGGAATGACCAAACGTTCCCTGATGATTCCAGATCCTATTTACGATGTACTGTTCTATTCCAATCCAAACTGTATTGTAGCTGACATTGAGGTTCAGACCGAACGTTATAAGAACCAAGCTAACAATCGTAAAGCAGAAAAGCTTACCCAACCGCACACTTTGATCTTGGAAAAGATTGAGGAAGAATACAACAACTATTACAATGATATTGTAAAGTGGTTTGTTAACAAAGAACGTCAGTATGCTGATGAAGTACCATTGTCAGGTAAACTGTGGAATCTGATCTTTATGGCGCGAGGTGCAATCACTCGTGATTTCAGCACACCACATGCTAATGGTAAG
>OERO01000291.1_pt1 | contig 10528 bp, 5 predicted proteins | sample 1540041 | NCBI WGS metagenome assembly OERO01 (sample SAMEA3891234, study PRJEB23780) | metagenome | biome: terrestrial biome; feature: animal house; material: water of meat washing | place: Italy | collected 2015-05-12
CGCGCCGCCTCGATGGCCGCGTTGAGGGCCAGCAGGTTGGTCTGATCGGCGATGCCGCGGATCACCCCGATGATCTCCGAAATCTGCTGGGTATGGCCGTTGAGCTCGGAGATGGTGCTGGCCGCATCCCCCACTGTGGTGGAGATATTCTCGATGCTGCCAAGCGTCTCTTTAATGACCCCCGAACCCTCCTCCAGGGTATTGGCTGAGACCTTGCTCAGCTCGTCGGCATGGGTGGCGTTGTCGGAGAGGTGGCTGATGCTCACCACCAGCTCCTCGATGGCGGCGGCCATGGTCTGGGTGCTGGTTTGCTGATCGGTGGCAAACTGGGCAGTCTGCTCGGCGATCTGGGCGATGCTGTCGGCAGAGTGGGACAGCTCCTCGGTGGAGTGGGAGACCTTGGCGATGATCCCCTTGAGGGTGGTCTGCATGCCGCCGAGCAGGCCGATCAGGCTCTCTTTCGATCCTGGCGGCACCTTGATGGGGCGCGAGAAGTCCCCTTCCGCCATCATATGGAGATCGGTCTTGAGCTGTTCGACCGAGGTGCCCACCAGATCGAGCAGGGAGCGATAGGTGCGCCAGAGGAAGAACATCAACACCAGACCGAGGGCGATAAAGAGATAGCGCAGCATATCGGTATTGGCGATGGCGCTCTCGACTGCCTCATGGTTGCGCTGCTCCATCATCACGTAGAAGTCATCGATGGGGGACATGATGCGCCCCTTGTTCTGGTGATAGGCCTTGTCATGCATCATGGCGATGGCTTTTTGCTGGTTGGCAACCGGATCGCCATCGGTCTGCTGCACCAGCTTGAAGGCGGCGACCTCGGTGTTGACCAGCGCATCCGAGTTGTTTTTGGCCTCGTTCAGTTTGGCGAGCTCACCGTCGGTGAAACCGGCATCCTTCATCAGGTCGATCAGGCCACGGCGAACATTGCTGTCGGGGCGGGGATTCTGGCCGTTGGCGGCGACAAAGTCCCAGTAGATACGGTTGTAGCCATCCGGCCTCGGCTGTTCGCCGTTGCGAATGGCCAGGATCCGCATGTACTGCTGCTCGTAGGCTGGATCCTTGGTGATGACGTAGGTGCGCCCGAGTCGGGTCAGATCATCGGAGGATTGGCGCAGTTCGTCGGCCAGCAGGTAGGAGACATATTGTTGTCGATAACTCTCTTCCAGTTGTTTACCCGCCCAGCTGTAGGCGAAAAACACCAGTGACAGCAGGATCAGGGTGATGACGGATAGCAGCAGGTTGAGCTGAAAGGCGGGCTTGTTCTGTTCCATGGTATGGGCGTCCTTTCCCTATGGCTGAGTGTCGTATGGAGCATCGCCAAGTCAATGGCTGGCAAGGCTTTTTGCTCTGAGAGTATAGGAAGGGAAACTCACTGATGAAGGCCGTGGGGACAAATTAAGGGCGGATCAGGTGAACAAGTGTGGATAAAGATGACCGGGGTCAATTCCCCGGTCATCTGGGGTGGCGTGAGTTAATGCGGCCCGATCACCCGATCATAGGATTTCAAGGTCGGTGAGCGGCACGGCGCAGCAGGCAAGGATCTTGCCCTCGGCCCGCTCGGCGGCGGTGATGGCGGGGGCGTCGGGGTGATCCACCTCGCCCGAGATCAGCGTCTGTTTGCAACTGCCGCAGATGCCGGCGCGGCAGCTCCATGGCAGCTCTACACCTTGCTTGTTGGCCTGATCCAGCACAGTGCCCTGATTGTTGCCGGTAAAGGCTTGGGCGCCGATACGCAGTTGCACCGCCTGATGGGGGCGGGCCACCGAGAGAATGGCGCCGCCAAAACTCTCCTGTCTGATCCGTGCGGCCGGTACGCCGAGGGCCGCAACTTTGGCGGCAGCATCGGCCATAAAGCCGTGGGGGCCGCAGATAAAGACCTCTTTTTCGGCCAGCCCTTTGATCCGTTGCAGATGCTCATCATTGAGTCGCCCTTGCAGCCCCTGCCAGTGATTGTCCGGCTGGCTCAGGATCAGGGTGAGGGTCATCCCCTGCTGCGCCATGGCGTGCAGTTCGCTGGCGGCGGGAATGTCCGCTTCGCTGCGGCACAGGTGCATAAAGTGAACCTCTTCCAGCTCCCCGCGTAGCGCCAGGGTGCGGGCTATCGCCAGCATGGGGGTGACGCCGGAGCCTGCGGAGAGCAACAGGAGGTTGCGCTCGGACCCTAAGTGAAACTCGCCAGCGGGGTTGGCGGCCAGCAGCCGATCACCCACCTGCAACTGCTGGTGCAGCCAGTGGGAGATGCGGCCCCCCGCCACCTTCTTGACGCTGATGCTGCAGCGCTCAGGCTGCTCCGGCGTGGAGCTCAGGGTATAGCGCCGCTGAACTCGCTCGTGTTTGATATCGAGACTGATGGGCAGATGCTGGCCCGGCAGGTAGTCGGGCAGGGGCTCGCCATCGGCCGCCTCGAACCAGAAGGTCTCCAGATCCCGCGCCAGCGGTTCGCGGGCCACGCAGACCAGCTCCCGCTTCTTCGGCGCGGCGGCGGGATAGACCACCGGACGGGTACGCTCCAGCACCTCGATCTCGCTGCCTGCCTCAATCCAGCCCTCGTTCAGCGCCACCAGATTCTGGCCGAAGTAGACCTCGCCATCCTCGCCACGGCGGTAGCGGGTGAGGGTGGCCAGCGGCTCTTTCAGGGCGTTGAAACGATCGGTGCCCGCTTCCACCGTGGTCATGATGCAGCGGCTGCAGGGCTTGACCACCTGAAACTCCACCTCGCCGATGCGGATGCGCACCCAGCTGTCCTCCTCGAAGGGCTGGGTATTGCTTGCCACCAGATTGGTGCGGAACTGGCTCATCTGGTGCAGCGCATCGGAGCGCAGATTGAGATCCTCAAGGGAAGCCTGGCTTATCAGCAGCAGCGGATAACCGTCGGCAAAGCTGACCCGGGTGCCGGTCTTTTCACGAAAGCGATCAGAGGTTTCACCCAGCCAGAGCAGTTGCACCGTCTCCCCTGCCACCCGGCTTAGCCAGCCATCGGCTTTGGGGTCGGTGTGCAGGGCGGTGAAACGGTCGCTCCAGACTCCGGTAGCTTGCGGGGCGCGGCTGAAGTCGACCTCTTGCAGGGTGAGCGGTTCAAAGCCCGGATAGCGCAGTTGCAAGCCTCCTTCGATGGGGGTGGCCACGACCTGTTGCAGCTGGGGATGGGTACGGGCGGTGATAAAGGTGCCGTCCGGTTTGACCACCATGTAGCGGCGATCCCCTGCCAGTCCCTCTTCGGTCACCCGGGCGCGAGCCAGCGGCATACCTGCAGTCGATTTGATGGGGTAGAGGTGAATGCTGTCTAGCCTGGGCATCTTCATATCCTTGTGACGCGGCGCGATCGCCTGGAAAAAGGGGAACATAACGGTTCCCCGGCGATCCGGCAATCCTTTCAAGGGGGCGGTCTATAGTTGGGAAAACAGAACAAGAGGGCATCGGGATGAAAATAAGCTGGTTGCTGGCGGGGAGCCTTTTTTGCCACGGGCTCTGGGCGCAGGAGCTGACCCTGACCACGGGAGAGTATCCCCCTTACTGCTCCGAGACGCTGAAATATCAGGGGCTTATCCCTCATGTGGTGAGCGAGGCATTCAAGAGTGAAGGGGTGAGCGTCAAGTTCCAGTTTCTGCCCTGGAAGCGGGCCTTTCGCTTGTCGGAGGAGGGGGTGGTGGATGGCACTGTCCACTGGTATGAGTCGAGCGAGCGGCGCAAAACCCATCTCTACAGCGATCCCATCCTGAGCGAGACCTACGTCTGGTTCTATCTCAAGTCAGATCCGCTGGAATGGCGTGGCTATCAGGATCTGGCGGATCGCAAGCTGGCTGCGGTCAGTGGCTATACCTACAATGCAGATTTTTTTGCAGCCATCGCGCAGGTGCCGCTGCAGGTGCAGTTCGTCACCCGGCTGCGCCAGAGCTTTGATCTGCTGCTCTCCGGCCGCGCCGACCTGACCCTGGAGAACATCGATGTCGGCTACTACTCCCTGCGTCAGTTCTACCCGGCCAGCACGGTCGATCTCTTTGCAACCCATTCAAAACCCGTGATGAAAGTTGAAGGTCACCTGTTGATCAGCCGCAAGCGTGCCAACGCTGACGAGCTGATCAAAACCTTCAATCGGGGGCTCGCCAAACTGAAAGCCAGCGGTCAGCTGGAGAAGATGTTACTTGAGTCACGTTCTGGTCTCTATGAACCATAAAGTGCAACATTTTTTGATCCTGATTCGCTAATCAGTACAAAAAAGCGGCCATTATCGACTCAGTTCCCAGTTTCTAACGCTTTCGCTTCTTCCCCATCCGGCCACCGTCCGCTTCGGCTACACGGTATCAAGCGCCATCGGGTGGGGCCTGTCACACAAAAAGAAGAAAGCAATGTATGAGCAAACAACTGGACATGACCCCATTGCCGGATCTCTCCCTGAAAACGGGAACAGGCCCGGTGCGTACCCGGCTACCCGTCTGGCGGCCGGCCCTGCCACCCTGCAATCACGCCTGCCCGGCCGGAGAAAATATCCAGGCCTGGCTCTCTTTGGCGCAGGCCGGCCGTTTTGAGGCGGCCTGGCAGACCCTGATCGAAGAGAACCCCTTGCCCGCCATTCATGGCCGGGTCTGCTATCACCCCTGCGAGAGCGCCTGCAACCGCGGTCAGGTGGATGAATCCGTCTCCATCCACGCCATCGAGCGTTTCCTCGGCGACGAGGCGCTGGCCCGTGGTTGGCAGCCTGCGCCACCTGCCCCTGCCAGCGGCAAGAAGGTGCTGGTGATCGGTGCCGGCCCCTCCGGTCTCTCCTGCGCCTGGCACCTCAACCGGCTCGGCCATCAGGTGGAGATCCGCGAAGCGGGGCCGCTTGCTGGCGGCATGCTGCGTTTCGGTATTCCCGCCTACCGTCTGCCCCGCGACGTGCTGGATCGGGAGGTGGCCCGCATCGTGGCGGCCGGGGTGACCCTGACCCTCAACCACAAGGTGGAGGATGTGCTGCGCGAGCGCGACGAGGGGGGCTTTGACGCCGTCTTTATGGCCATCGGCGCCCATCTGGCCAAGCGGGTCGATATTCCGGCCCGGGAAGCGGGCAAGATCCTCGATGCGGTGAGTTTCCTCGAGCAGGCCAGTCTGGCCGAAGAGCAGGGCTTGCCGCCACCCAAACTGGGACGGCGGGTAGCGATTTATGGGGGTGGCAATACCGCCATGGATGCGGCCCGTACCGCCCGCCGCCTCGGAGTGGAAGAGGCGATGATCATCTACCGCCGCGACCGGGACCATATGCCGGCCCACGCCTTTGAAGCCGACGAGGCCGAGGAGGAGGGGATCAAGATCAACTGGCTGCGCAGCATCCGCCAGCTCGACAACACCAATATCGAAGTGGAGGTGATGGCGCTGGATGCCGAGGGCAAGCCGGTGCCCACCGGCAAGTTTGAAACCCTCGAAGCGGACTCCCTTATTCTGGCGCTCGGTCAGGAGGTCGACCTCTCGGTGCTGGAGAGCATTCCCGGCGTGCGGGTCAACAAGGAGGGAGTGGTGCAGGTGGCGGGCAACCTGATGACGGATGTGCCGGGTCTGTTTGCGGGCGGCGACATGGTGCCCTCCGAGCGCACCGTCACCATCGCCACCGGCCACGGCAAGAAGGCGGCGCGCCATATGGATGCCTGGCTGCGCGGTCGCCACTACCACAAACCGCTCTCCTACCCGCTGGTGGGGCCGGAGCAGTTGCAACTCTGGTTCCAGACCCACGCCCCGGCCAGCAGTCAGCCGGTCAAACCGGCGTGGGCGCGGGATGACTTTGGCGAGATCATCGGCGGGCTGGATGAGGTGGCCGCCCGCTACGAGGCGGCGCGCTGCTACTCCTGCGGCAACTGCTTCGAGTGCGACGGCTGCTATGGCAGTTGCCCCGAGCAGGCCATCGCCAAGCTGGGGCCGGGCAAGGGGTATCAGGTGGATGCCGAGCGCTGCACCGGCTGCGGTGCCTGTCACGACCAGTGCCCTTGTCACGCCATCGAGCTGCGCCAACCGGAGGAGTCCCAATGAAACATGAACTGATCATGGTCGACGGCAACGAAGCCGCGGCCCGGGTGGCCTACCAGCTGAGCGAAGTGTGTGCCATCTACCCCATTACCCCGAGCTCGACCATGGCCGAACTGGCCGATGCCTGGGCGGCGGAGGGGCAGACCAACCTGTGGGGCAACATCCCCACAGTGGTGGAGATGCAGAGTGAAGGGGGGGCGGCCGGTACGGTACACGGCGCCCTGCAGGCGGGGGCGCTCGCCACCACCTTCACCGCCAGTCAGGGGCTGATGCTGATGCTGCCCAACATGTACAAGATCGCCGGTGAGCTGACCTCGGCGGTGTTCCATGTGGCGGCCCGCTCGCTGGCGGCGCAGGGGCTGTCGATTTTTGGCGACCATCAGGATGTGATGGCGGCGCGCAGCACCGGCTTTGCCATGCTCGCCTCCGGCTCGGTGCAGGAGGCGCAGGACCTGGCCTTGGTCGCCCACAGCGTCACCCTGCAGTGCCGGGTGCCCTTTATCCACTTCTTCGACGGCTTTCGTACCTCCCACGAGGTGAACAAGATCACCGCCCTGCATCGGGATGAAATTCGCGCCCTTATCGACAACGACTGGGTACGCGCCCACCGTGCCCGGGCCCTCAACCCGGATCATCCGGTGATGCGTGGCACCGCCCAGAACCCGGATACCTATTTCCAGTCCCGCGAGAGCGTCAACCCCTTCTACGAAGCGGTACCGGCGCGGGTGCAGCAGTGCATGGACAACCTCGGCGAGCTGACCGGCCGCCACTACCAGCTGGTGGAGTACCACGGCGCGCCCGATGCCACCGACGTCATCGTGCTGATGGGCTCGGGGGCGGCCACCGCCCGCACCACAGTGGATTGGCTCAACCGGCAGGATCGCAAGACCGGGGTGCTGGTCATTCGCCTCTATCGCCCCTTCCCGGTACAGGCGCTGCTCGATGCGCTGCCCGCGAGCGTGCGGCGCATGGCGGTGCTGGATCGCACCAAGGAGCCGGGGGCGGGCGGCGAGCCGCTGCTGCTGGATGTGCAGAGCGCGCTGATCGACGGCTTGCAGCGCGGCCTTATCAAGCGGCTGCCCTGGCTCAGTGGCGGTCGCTACGGCCTCTCTTCCAAAGAGTTCACCCCCGCCATGTGCGCGGCGGTGTTCGAGGAGCTGGCATCCGATGCGCCGCGCCCGCGCTTTACCGTGGGGATTGTCGATGATGTGTCGGGCCTCAGTCTGGCCTGGCACCCCATCGGCGATCTGGAGCCCGCCAGCCGGGTGCGGGCGCTCTTCTTCGGCCTCGGTGCCGACGGCACGGTGGGCGCCAACAAGAACAGCATCAAGATCATCGGCGAGCTGGAGGGGTTCCACGCCCAGGGCTACTTCGTCTACGACTCCAAGAAGTCGGGCTCGCGCACCGTCTCCCACCTGCGCTTTGGCCCCGAGCCCATCGACGCCCCCTGGCTTATCGAGCAGGCGAGCTTTATCGGCTGCCACCAGTGGGGCTTTGTCGAATCGGTCGATCTGCTGGAACATGCCGCCGAAGGGGCGACCCTGCTGCTCAATGCCCCCTATGAGGCGGACAAGGTGTGGGGCCAGCTGCCCGAGCGGCTGCGCGCCCGTATTCGCGCCCTCAATATCCAGCTCTACTGCATCGATGGGGATCGGGTGGCCGAGCAAAACGGCATGGGCAATCGCATCAACACCATCATGCAGACCTGCTTCTTCGCGCTGGCTGGCATCTTGCCGCGGGATGAGGCGATTGCGCTGATCAAGGAGAGCATCGAGAAGAGCTATGCCCGCAAGGGGCCCGAGGTGGTGGCGCGCAACTTCGCGGCGGTGGACGATACCCTGGCTCACCTCTGCAAGGTGGCGATCCCGGCCGGTGACGAGCAGATCAGCGACTATCCGCTGCCACTGGCACCGGGTGGCAGCGAGTTTGTCCAGCGGGTCACTGGCGAGATGCTGGCGGGGCGCGGCGATCTGATCCCTGTCTCCATGCTGCCGGTGGATGGCACTTACCCCACTGCCACCAGCCGCTTCGAGAAGCGGGATATCGCCCGCGAGATCCCGATCTGGCACTCCGATATCTGCATCCAGTGCGGCAACTGCGTCTTTGTCTGCCCCCACGCGGCGCTGCGGGCCAAGTTCTACCATCAGGACTGGCTGGCGACCGCCCCCGAGGCGGCGCAGTCGGTGCCCGTCACCGCCAAGGGCTTCCCCGACAGCCGCTACACCTTGCAGCTCTATCCGGAAGATTGCACCGGCTGCGGCCAGTGCGTGCAGGCCTGTCCGGTGCGGGCTGGAGCGGATGAAAGCCATGAAGGCGAGCGCGCCATCGCCATGATGGACAAGGCGCCCCATCTGGCTGGCCAGAAACAGGCGCTGCGCTGGTTCGAGAGCCTGCCCTGGCCTGCCCGCGAGCGGGTGGATTTCTCCACGGTGCGCGGTGCCCAGTTCCTCGAACCCCTGTTCGAGTTCTCCGGTGCCTGCGCCGGCTGTGGCGAGACCCCGTACCTCAAGCTGCTGACCCAGCTGTTTGGCGATCGCATGCTGGTGGCCAACGCCACCGGTTGCTCCTCCATCTATGGCGGCAACCTGCCGACCACGCCGTGGGCCAAGAACGGCGAAGGGAAGGGGCCGGCCTGGTCCAACTCCCTGTTTGAGGACAACGCCGAGTTTGGCTTTGGTTTTCGTCTCACCGCCGATCAGCATCACGGTCAGGCGGTGGCGGCCCTCGAAGCGATGAAGGGGGAGCTGGGGGCAGAGCTGGTCGATACCCTGATTAGCGCCCCGCAGCGGCTGGAGTCGGAGATCCGCGCCCAGCGCACCCGGGTCGCGCAAGTGCGGGAGCGGCTGGAAGAGGTGAAATCCGGCAAGGCCCGCGAGCTGCTGTCACTCATCGATCAGCTGGTGCGCCGCTCGGTCTGGATCATCGGCGGCGATGGCTGGGCCTATGACATCGGCTCATCGGGGCTCGATCATGTGCTCGCCTCCGGCCGCGATGTGAACGTGCTGGTGATGGATACCGAGGTCTACTCCAACACCGGCGGCCAGATGTCGAAATCGACCCCGCTCGGTGCCGTCGCCAAGTTCGCGGCGGGGGGCAAGACGCTGGCCAAGAAGGATGTGGCGTTGCAGGCCATCTCCTACGGCAACGTCTATGTTGCCCGCATCGCCTTTGGTGCCAACCCGCAGCAGGCGCTGCAGGCCTTGCGTGAGGCGGAGGCCTATCCGGGCCCGTCGCTGATCATCGCCTACAGCCACTGTATCGCCCACGGCATCGATATGGAGTTTGGCCTGACCCAGCAAAAACGGGCCGTGGCCTCCGGTCACTGGCCGCTGATGCGCTACAACCCGGTACTGCGCAGTGCGGGGCAGAACCCCTTCAGCCTCGACAGCCTGCGCCCCTCCATTCCCCTCGCTGAATACCGGCAGGAGGAGACCCGTTATCGGGTGCTGGCCCAGAGCCATCCGGAGGAGGCCGAGCGGCTGATGCAGGTGGCGCAAAAAGTGGCGTGGCAGAAGTGGGCCACCTACGAGGAGATGGCCACCCGCGAAGCCAGCCATTTCCATCCGCCGGTGTGAGAATGGGTGAGTGAAATATAACCAAGCGGGCCAATGGCCCGCTTTTTGTCTCGGGAGACTATTGGATGTCACTACTCACTATCTGATAGCAACAACAGGCGTTGTGTTGGGGAAATCAAAAATGATGTGTTGATATGTTAGGTAAAGCTGGGCAGGATATATGCAGCTAAAAATATGTAATTATATGGGCGTATTATATGTTTATGTCCACACATACATTCTATTTTAGGGGCCTATTATGAGTTTAAAGAAGAATGAGATGATGGTTTGTGTTCATACAATCGAGACGCCGATCGGGGATTCATTCACTGTCCCCACTCCAGACATGAGGTCAAATAAGCCAATCGGAATACATGGTGAAGAAGATGGTAAAACTGCTTTCTTTCAAAAGATAATTAAAGCAAAGATGGGTAGTAATGATATTTCAGTTGCAATTCCCAATGAAATATCACTTTCACTAAATATATCAATGAAGTCGTTATCCGTTGCTGAACAGAAACATGAAGAAATTAAAAGTCGCGCTAGCACAAACGACACAATTTTTGATGCAGATGTAAGAATTGCTTATGATTTTTTAGAAGAAATACAGAAAGCGATAATTTTCAGTTATAAAGCGGTAGAGTCTTTCTGTAACGCAAGTATTCCTGACACTTACACGTACAAAAAAACTACAAATAAGGGTATTGTAGAACACTATGGCAAAGAGCAAATAGAGCGTTGGGTAAGTACATCTGAAAAAATATCAAAAATAATTCCAGATGTTCTAAAGTGCAATTCTCCAACAGAGAAAAAATTTTGGGGGGATTTTAAAAATCTCGAAAGAGTAAGAAATGAAATAATTCATAGTAAATCAAGTAACAGTGCAGAGATACTTGTAGAGTTATTTTCTAGTAAGAAGCGAATTCAACTTCGAAGTGCGACACTCGCCTATGCCGCCTGACGGTACTCTT
>OERO01000292.1_pt1 | contig 10488 bp, 5 predicted proteins | sample 1540041 | NCBI WGS metagenome assembly OERO01 (sample SAMEA3891234, study PRJEB23780) | metagenome | biome: terrestrial biome; feature: animal house; material: water of meat washing | place: Italy | collected 2015-05-12
GAGCGTAGTGCTGGCGGACGCGGGTTCAACTCCCGCCACCTCCACCAAAATTCAACTTCATATGGTCTCATATGACATCTAAAGGCATGAAAATTAAACATTTTCATGCCTTTTTTGTTTCTTATAGTGTCTTACTGTTTCATACAGTCTCATGCATTGTGTTGGTATAAGTGTTGGTATAAAACTATTTCCAAGTTAATTTTTGGAATAGTTAAAAGTGTTAAAAGCTCAACAAATTAAAGATGCCAAGCACTCTGGAGTCGGCAAAGCTCCACTCAAGTTGAGTGATGGAAATGGTCTTCAACTTCATGTTTTTGCCAATGGAAGAAAAACATGGATCTATTCTTATCGTTATAATGGAAAGCAAAAAAATATTACTTTGGGCAAGTACCCTCAAGTGACTGCCATTGTTGCTCGAAGCAACGCAGCTAATTTAAAAAAGCAATTAGAAGAAAACCCTCAACAAGATCCTTCAATAGGTAATACAAAGAATAAGAAAGTAGAGTTAGATAATTCAAAATTATTCAGAGTCATTGCTGAAAAGTGGTTTATGTCTAAAAAAGATTCTCATGCTTCTACGACATATAACAGAAATTTAGGAGCAATTAGAAAGCATATTTTTCCAATGCTAGGTGATAAATCAATCGATGATATTACTCAAGATGAAATTTTAGATATAGCAACCAAAATGCAAGCTAACGGTACAATTGAGATGGCTAAAAGGGTTGTTCGTTTAGTTGGTCAAATCTATAAATTTGCACGAAGAAAATTAAAGTTGACTAAAAATAATCCAACTATTGGTTTGGTCGAAGATTTAGATGATCATAAAGTTAAACACATGCCTAGAATATCAATTCTTGAATTACCTCAGTTGATCAAAGATATACAAAGTTATCAAGGTGATTATACTTCTGTTTCAGCTATCAAAATGATGATGCTATGCTTTGTTAGAACAGGTGAACTTAGAGGCATGGAATGGCAAGAAATAGATTGGGAAAATAAATTATGGAGAATTCCAGCTGAGAGAATGAAAGGTAGAAAACCTCACTTAGTGCCTTTATCAGAGGAAGTATTACAAATTTTAAATAACTTAAAACGAATTAATTCTCAAAGTCAGTTTGTCTTTTCCAGTTCAAGAGCGAAAGACGGCATGATAAGCAGTCACACGATTTTGGGTGCAATAAAACGAATGGGATACTCAGGCAAGATGACTGGACATGGTTTTAGAGGTTTAGCATCTACTTTCTTGCATGAGCAAGGTTATTTATCAGATGCTATTGAAAGACAATTAGCTCATGTAAAGAAAGATAGGGTCTCATCTGCATATGATCACTCTGTTCATCTTGAGACAAGAAGAGAAATGATGAAGTTTTGGAGTGAGTACTTAGTCTCTAAAGGACTTGTAATTAAAGCTCTTTAATCATTCAAGGGGCAAAGTTAAAGCCCCCTTTTTATACTGGGTGGAGAAAGATAGCAATTACTAAATCAATGCTTGTTTAATGTTATCTAAAAACTATCTTTTATCGAGTTGAGTGAATAGAATTATCAACATTGAATTTTTTATTTGTTTCTGATATGAAAACCGAACAGACCTTACCCACTGAAAAAATCACCGCAAACAGCGAGCAACTCGCTGTTTTAAAAAATAATTTTCCTCAGTGTTTCGATAAGCAGGGTAAATTTATTGTTTCAAAATTACAGGAAATTTTGCAAGCAGATGGTGTCGATCTTAGTCGTGAAAGCTATAGTCTGAATTGGTTGGGTAAGTCGTATGCGCGTGTTTTAGCCAATGAGCCAATCAGAACAATGTTGTCTGAAGACACAGAGCATAATGAGCAAGAACAAAATAAGAACAGTCATAATTTATTGATTCAAGGGGATAACCTTGAAGTATTGAAGCATTTAAAAGGTGCTTATACAGATAAGATTAAAATGATCTATATCGACCCACCGTACAACACTGGTTCGGATGGCTTTGTTTATCAAGATGATAGAAGTTTTACACCTGAACAGTTTGCAGAACTTGCAGGTGTTGATTTTGATGAAGCCCACCGAATTCTAGATTTTACGCAAAGTAATGCTAATAGCCATAGTGCATGGCTGAGTTTTATTTACCCACGTCTTTATATTGCAAAGCAGTTGCTTAAAGATGATGGCGTGATTTTTATTTCGATAGATGATAATGAACAAGCGCAGTTAAAAATTTTATGCGATGAAGTTTTTGGTGAGGCTAACTTTGTTGCAAATATTTTATGGCAAAAAAAATACGCGGCTACAAATGATGCTAAAGGGTTATCAAACTTACATGACCATATTTTAATGTATCAATGTACAGATACTTTTGTGCGAAAGTTGCTTCCAAGAACTGAGGAAATGAATAAACCTTATAAATTTGATGATGGAGACGGAAAAGGACTTTGGCGGTCTGATAATATTCTAGTTAAATCCTATTCTGCTAATGCAGTATATCCTATACAAAATCCTAATACTGGTGAGGAATTTTATCCTCCAGAGGGTAGTAGTTGGCGTGCAAGTAAGGAAACAATGAAAATATGGCTGTCAGAAAATAGAGTATTTTTTGGTAAAGATGGATCTGGTGCACCTCAATTAAAGCGTTATTTAAATGAAGTTCAAAATGGTCAAGTTCCTAATACTTGGTGGAAATTCGATGAGGTTGGACATAATGACGCAGCGAATAAAGAGCTTAGATCATTATTTAACTCAAAACCACCATTTGATACACCTAAGCCGACTACCTTAATTTTAAGAATGTTACAAATAGCTTCGGATACAGATTCAATTGTATTGGATTTTTTTGCTGGTTCAGGCACCACCGCACATGCTGTATTAAAACAGAATGCCGAAGATGGTGGAAATCGTCAATTTATCTGTGTACAAATTGCTGAACAAATTGAAAAAGATAAGGAAGCGTATAAAGTAGGCTATCGAACAATCTTTGAAATTACCAAAGATCGTATTATTAAAGCAGGTGAAAAGCTAGCTCAAGAGTATCCTGAAAGTCATTTTGATCGTGGGTTTAAAATTTTTAAAACCTGTGAAAACTTTTTACCTGAAATTAACACTAAGCAACTCACACTCAATTTTGATGAGTTAGCAATTACACCAGATGCTCATCAGGTAGATTTAAACTTTACAGAAAAGTTAGTATCGAATGATTTTAGTGAATCACAATTACAAGATATTTTAACGACTTGGAAAGGTTTAGATAAAATTTTACTGTCTGAAAATCTCAACTTAGTAAATCTTGGAAATTATCTCGCTTATGGGTTGGGTCATGTTTTGTATTTGGTCAATAAAAGCTTTAATACAGATGCTTTAAAAGTTTTGATTCAAAAACTAGATGATGAACATGAATTTCAAGTGTCTAAATTAGTCATCCTCGGTCATCATTTTGACAGCAAAGCTCAACGTGAAATTGACGAAGCGATGAAAAACTACAGCAATAAAAAATCGATTCCAGTTGATGTTGTGGTGAGATACTAATCATGAATGCAACATTACCTTTATTTGCAACACAGCAAACAAAACAGTTTCATTTTGAAGGGAACTTGCCACATCAACAACGTGCGGTAGATAGTATTCTTGCTGTGCTTGAAACGGTAACATTTACTAAACCTAATCAGCAAATGGCTTTAGTAAGTAATCCATTAGCACCCAAAGATAAGCAACTGGCATTATCAGCCTATGCGAAATCTATTGAAGCGGTGCAAAAACACAATGAAATTTTAGGGCATATAGCTAAACCTGAAAGCAATGTACTCGATATTTCAATGGAAACAGGTACAGGTAAAACTTATACCTATACCAAGATGATGTTTGAGCTAAATGTACGACTGAAACTGTTCAAATTTATCGTCGTTGTACCTACTCTGCCGATTAAGGCAGGTACAGTTAATTTTCTAAAGTCTCAAGCGTCACAAGAACATTTCGAAACGAATTACCAGAATAAGTCAATTCGGTGTCATATTGTCGAAAGTCAGTCAAGCAAGAAATCTAAAAAAGATTTGATGCCTCAAAGTATTTTAGATTTTGTTCAAGCTCCCAATGATGGTCAGACGATCCATGTACTTGTAATTAACGCAGGTATGATTAACTCAGATACACTTAGTAAAAAATATGATCGTGCTGTATTTGATCAATTTAACACGCCTTTTGAGGCAATTGCTTCGATTGCCCCCATCGTGATTATTGATGAGCCACATCGCTTTCCAACAGCACAAAAGACTTGGGGTAACATTCAAAAACTAGGTGGGCAGTTTATTGTTCGTTATGGAGCAACCTTTAATGAAAATTACTCTAACCTCATCTACCAATTAACCGCTGTTGATGCTTTTAACCAAGATTTAGTTAAAGGCGTGGTGGCTTATATTGAAGAATTTGAAGGTGCGAAAGACACATCAATTAAACTTGTAGAAATTGATACGAGCAACAAAAAGAAAGAAGAGGCTATTTTTCAAGTCAAACGAGGGAAAGTTATCGAAAAAGTTCATTTACTTAAAAATGAATCTTTAAGTAGGGTGGATCAGAATTTTGGTAGCTTAACCATTGATAACCTAAATAAAACCACAGTGGTATTATCTAACGGTTTAGAACTGAAAAAAAATGATGTCATTGATCCATATTCCTACAATGAAACATTGCAGGAGAAGATGATACGTAAAGCCATTACGAATCATTTCGAAATGGAAAAGGAATTAATGACTCGCCCATCTGCTAGGATTAAACCGTTAAGCCTTTTTTTCATTGATAATATTGAAAGTTATCGTGGTAAAGAAAGAGAAAAAGGTACATTAGCTTTATTTGTTGAAGCTGAAATTAAGCAGCATGTCACGCGACTTTTAAAAACTGAAAAGCACGAAGCGTATCGAGAATATTTAGAGAAAACTTTAAAAGATGTTTCTCAATCTCACGGGGGTTATTTTTCTCAAGATAACTCTGAAAAAGATGACAAAATCGAGAAAGAGATTGAAGAAATTCTGCATGATAAAGAAAGCTTACTCAGTTTAGATAACCCTCGTCGTTTCATTTTTTCAAAATGGACATTACGCGAAGGTTGGGACAACCCGAATGTATTCCAGATTTGTAAATTGCGTTCTAGTGGTGGTAAAACTAGTAAGCTGCAAGAAGTTGGTCGTGGCTTACGTTTGCCAGTAAATGAGTTTATGCAACGCGTTAAAAATGAAAACTTTCAGTTGCACTACTATGTTGATTTTACAGAAAAAGATTTTGTAAAAGAGTTAGTAGAAGATATCAACAGCAAATCATTAGTTGAGTTTGATGAAACTAAACTGACTAATGAACTAATTGCTCAAATTCTGGATAAATATTCAAATCAGTTCAACGATGAAGAGGCTTTACTAGAGCACCTAGATGGTCTTGATGCAATTAAGCGTAATAATGACTTCAAAGAAGGCGGTTTGGCGAAGTTAAAGCAAGAGTTCCCTCTAGTCTTTGCTCAAGGTCTAAAAGCAAATAAAGTACGTAATGCTGGAGATACAAAGCAGAAAGCAACTATGCGTCTTGCTAAGTATGCTGAGCTTAAAGAAATGTGGGAAACTCTTAACCGTAAAGTGATTTTGGAATACAAAATCGACTCTGAAGAGCAATTTCATGCTTTGCTCAAAGGTTATTTTGCGGCGAATTTAGATAGCTTTAAAAAGACAGGAAGTTTCACCAAAAAGCATACTTTAATCATTGAAAATAATTTGGCATCACAGCAGGTTGAGCATTCGATTCATGAAGAGGTTTTACCGATTCAAACCATGACCTATGGTGAATTCTTACATGATTTAGCCATTTCATTAAAAGTGAACCGTAATACACTTCATCAAGTATTTTTACAGTTGTTACAAAGTGCAGATAAACATTTAGATATCAACCAATATCTAAGCCAAAGTACTATTCGCTCAATTCGCAGTGGCTTTAATGATTATTTATTAAAACAGTCATTCCAAAGTTATCAAATAGGTTTAACGGATGTATCTAATACAGTCCACCCTACTGTATTCACTGATGAAGAAGGTGAACCATTAGCTGAGATAGATAGTGCTAACTTAGGGCGAATGACTGAGGCTTTAAATATTGCAGATAATTATTTATTCAATGAACTCTTTTATGACTCACCTCTTGAAAAAGAAAATATCTGTGAAAAAGTTTCTGAAGTATCTGTATTCACAAAGATTCCTAAAAACTCAATTCGTATTCCTATAGCAGGTGGTGGAACCTATTCTCCAGACTTTGCCTATATTGTTGAGTATGAAAGTGGAAAGAAAACTTTGAATTTGTTGATTGAAACGAAAGATAAGGCAAACTATACCTTATCTGAAGAAGAGCAGCGTAAAATTAAACATGCGGAACTTTTATTTCAAAATGTCAGAGATGATGTAGACGTTGTTTTTAAAACTCAATTTGAAAGTGAAAAAGTCGTTGAAATTATTCGTACAGCTTTGGGTACATCTAATAAGTAAGGGAAAGCTGTAACTAAAAATAAAGCTGCCAAAAATTGTTTTGGCAGCTTTATTTATTTACATAAATACCAACCATAAGCATTTTCCCAAATATTACGCCCTGCTTCTAATGGAATGCCATCAAAGTGAACACTTGGAGAAGCTTGTATACCACCTGTGTTAGTTAACCAACCTCTTAAACTGATTTTTATATTTTTTCCATCATTCGAGAATTGCTCTAAACTTCCGACGGCAACTCCATTAGCTTTTTCATATTGTAGTTGACCTAAAACATAAATGTTTGTAGGGAAATTGAGAGTAACGTCTTTACAAACTTTACCGCCAATGTTTTTGGAGGTTGGTTTATTTAAATTTAAAAACTTATTGTAAGCTTGTTGTTTTGCTTTTTCCTGTGCTTGATACTTTTCGTTTAATTCACGTTGTCGAGATTGTTCGATATCTTTTTGTAATTTACGTTTAAAATAAAATGAAGTTATATCGGAAGGTGGCATTATTTCGGTTTTAAGAGTAACTAATCTTGAAGAATAAGAATTTGAGTTTATTTTATGTTCACCTAATGGTTCGATTAAAGCGCCCCAACTTTTATAATTCGGTAGGGCACATCTGAAACCACCAACGGCTTCATCAACCTTATATTTTTTTAACAGGTTTCTTGCAGATTGATCTCGTACCTGATCCATTGTGCTAGATTCAATTTTTGAAAATTTGCCACTTTGACTTTCACAATATAACTGAAGAGACTTTTTGGGAATTAAAGATAGTGGGTCGCTTATATCGCCTTTATTATTCCATACATAAATGTAGTCTTTTCCTTTGTTGTCCGAACCATTTAATTTCATTTTTAAAACTAAATCATTAGGGGTTGAGTATTTACTCACTTTTTCTGGCGTTATGCTTTCTATCGTTTGGCAACCATTAAGAATGACTAAGGAAAGAGCTGAAATAATGTATATTTTTTTCATAATTAAATTAATATCAATTGGTTGAATTGAATTAGATTGTTTTTTGATGCTTTTGTAAAGTATCAAATGGATTAATTTACTTATTAAAAAGAAAGGCTACTCCTAGATGGATGTAGCCTTAAAAAGGTTTTTGAGAACATTTCCTTGTTCAATTTTAACGCCTTTATTGGCTGATCAATTTTTTCATGCTGACTTAAGCCATATTCCACTTCAAATTACTAAATCTAGGATTTAGTTTTTTCTTGCCTAAGATGGAAAAGCAAGACACTTATATTTTTCATGTCCGTGTGAACATTAGCTAAATTAGAAAGAACCTAGCAACTCCGCATAAGCAGCATTTCTTCAGTGACCAAACTTCAGAATACTTATGCTTTATCAATCATGGTCTAGTTTGAGCGACCAAGCCCAAACATAGGAATACGACCAAGTACTCCCTTAACCTTCTTCTAACATATTGCCGAACATATTCTCATATGTGCCGACTCAAGCTTTCGCAGTGAGCAATCTGATAAATCAGACTGTTTTAGGATTCGCTTTAAGCTAGCTATCTCACTTAATACCAATCTTCCTTTGAAGATCTGTATCACAATTTCCACAAGTAAAACCTGCTTTATATGCGCTACTTGCCATCGCTCCTACACTGTACAAATTGACAGACCTTTAACCAATTTAAGTCCTTCATACAGTGCTTCCCAAGTTATTTCAAAGTGTCTTAATGTGCAGACCGTTTATCCTCTCGCTTGCATACATACTTCCTGTTTCCCCCAACCGTAGTTCCTTAGTTTTATCGGGATATGATGTATACACAACTTTATAAAGGGTAAAACTCTTACACTCCAATCAGCATCTATCGATTAATGCCGTTACACGTTTAAGCTATCCAGCGACCCATTCAGCTTGCGCCAAATGGTGCCAACTTCTCCACCGTTAGGCTCGAAGTCCTAGTACCTCACGGTACTCTCAGCAGCCATCGTGATTGGAAATGAGCATACTTTTCGCAAGTTGTTCACTTGCTTCGATCAAGCATACACACTCAGCTATTAACGGAGACTATCGCACATCCTTTGCTGCTCCTGACTGTATCACCTTGAACAGGGTTTCAATTCAAAACCAAAGTTTCAAATCTAATCTGGCTATTCCTAACCAAATGACCATTTCGGAATAAATTCCTTATAGGCTCCCGTGTCCTTGTCGCCCAACAACTTTATATGCAATGCATATAGGAACTCTTAAATCCAAGTTGAATGAACGGATAGAAGAAGAGCATTGCAGCTCTCCAGCCCCCGTTGCAACGTACCGAGCGAGGTTTCCCCAGCAGTCCGCTACATCGGCAGTACAAGAATGGTTAGTTCAGGTACTCACGGCAATATGTATCAAAGTTTTGAATGGTGGTCTTTAACCCATCCAAAACTTCAAAGAAGAAAATTAAGGATGGATGGTCAGTCCACTATTCGATTGATGACCTCATATTAGTACATCTAATTTTAAATATCAATATTATTGATAATAAATTTAAAATAATATAAATTTAACTAATGAAGTTTGTGTCGTCATTAGGAACTACTTAATTGCCACCTTACAAAGTGAGGTGATCATTCATAAAGCTATGGCTTTGCCATAGCGGTTTTTGAGCAAAGCTCAAAAGTAAAAACACCTTAATTGAGACAATTTCTATTGTTGATTGACACAAATGCTTAGATGGGATTCCACAGGGAAAAAGTGGATTGTTGATTTACAGTTAAACTGTATTGTTGGATGACAAAAAATGATTGATTATAGCCCTCATACCAAATACACAGCACAGAAAATTCAGGATAAAGTCACGCGTGGTGCTTACTTCTATTCATCATTTAGTATCGATAATGGAATCGGTTCAACTACCAATATTGAGAAGCTGATCAATAAACTGACCATCAGGTATGGTTTGAATTTAACAAGTCGGCAGAGAAACTATCGTCTGAAAACAGGTAAGCCAATTGCAGATCTAATTGTTCAGGATGTGATTTATGAGAACAGATGGCAATTCATTTTGCTTATCACCACACCCAACAGCCATAAGCATAGTAAGCAACCTGATATTTCTAATAATCGATTAGAGCAGACCTGCAAAGAGAAAATTTTTGAAGTGGAGAATATGGCATTTGATAAAGAAGGTGTTCATTCAGAAATCAATTTGATTCATGATTACTTTAAAGATGAAGAGCCTTTCCAATTTGTGATGAACAGACCATATCTTGATTTAGATTTTGCTGGTTGTTCAGCAGAGCTTGTTAGAATGACCCATAAAAAATATAAATCTAATTCCGATAAATTTTATAAAACGCCAAGTAAACCCTTTAGTTGGACTTGGAGGTGGAAGAAAGAAGTTGTAGCTAGAAAGAAGACAGACTTAGTTAATATTATTAACCGCTATGTATCACAGTCTAATAAAGCGAAATCAATTGAAGATGTTGTTAAATGGCAGTCATACTTTCAAACTTTTGCTGTTTTTAGAGGAATGAGACAGCAAGTGGGACGACTTTATACATTGGGGAAGCTGTTTTTATATAGTCGTGGTAAACAAAGATGGGACGATTCAAATTTGCCTACTTTGAAACTCTATTTTGCTCCACGCTATGAAACATATGCTGAAAGTTATGATGAATACTGTTTACGCAGAGAAATTTATATAAACTTTAATGTTGAATTACCAAGAGAAATTATCTTAACAAATGACTGGAATATCATTAATGAGTATCTTGAATGATACGAATGAGAAATTTGAATGTAATACCAAAAATAGAACTATTTTATCTTTGTATTTATCATTCATACATTTGCACTTAGACTCATCAGAGGTTGCTGTAAAATTTCAAAATATTGATATTCAATATAATTTCTTAGAGGCAAAAAATATAATTTTCAAAGAGCTAATTGATAATTACTCTTATAATTATATAGCATTAGTAATGGTAAATAGAGAAGATTCCCCATTTTTAAATAGTGAGCATTTTTGCCTAGAAAATTTAAAAATGTTTGATGAGGTTATTAAATTAGTT
>OERO01000303.1_pt1 | contig 10058 bp, 8 predicted proteins | sample 1540041 | NCBI WGS metagenome assembly OERO01 (sample SAMEA3891234, study PRJEB23780) | metagenome | biome: terrestrial biome; feature: animal house; material: water of meat washing | place: Italy | collected 2015-05-12
AGCAGGCGCTGCCGAATAGCGACGTGATGATCCTCTCCGACTACGGCAAGGGTGCTCTCAACGACGTGCCCGGCATGATCCAGCGCGCCCGAGCCGCCGGTATTCCGGTGCTGGTCGACCCCAAGGGGACCGACTTCGAGAAGTATCGCGGTGCCACTCTGCTGACCCCCAACATGTCCGAGTTCGAGGCCGTGGTGGGCAAGGTGAAGAGCGAAGAGGAGCTGGTCGCCAAGGGGCTGGATCTGGTCAAGCGTTTCGAGCTGGATGCCCTGCTGGTCACCCGTTCCGAGAACGGCATGACCCTGATCCGCGAAGGTCAGCCGGAGCTGCATCTGCCGGCTCAGGCCCACGAGGTTTACGATGTGACCGGTGCCGGTGATACCGTCATCTCCACTCTGGCTACCTCGCTGGCGGCAGGCAAGAGCCTGGACGAAGCCTGTGCGCTGGCCAATACCGCCGCCGGTATCGTGGTCGGCAAGCTGGGTACCTCTACCGTCAGCCCGGTCGAGCTGGCCAACGCCCTCTACACCGAGCAGGAGACCGGCTTCGGCGTCATGTCTGAAGCCCAGCTGAAAGTGGCGGTTCGTGCCGCCCGTCTGCGCGGCGAGAAGGTGGTGATGACCAACGGCTGCTTCGACATCCTGCACGCCGGCCATGTCTCCTATCTGGCCAATGCGGGCAAGCTGGGGGATCGCCTGATCGTGGCGGTCAACACCGACGAGTCGGTTCGCCGTCTGAAAGGGCCGGGTCGTCCGGTCAACCCGACCGAGCGCCGCATGGCGGTGCTGGCTGCGCTGGGCGCGGTGGATTGGGTAGTGCCGTTTGGTGAAGATACCCCGCAGCGCCTGATCGCCGAGATCCTGCCCGACCTGCTGGTCAAGGGCGGTGACTACAAGCCGGAAGATATCGCCGGTTACGCCGAGGTGACCGCCAATGGCGGCGAGGTGCGCGTTCTCAACTTCGAGGATGGCTGCTCCACCACCGACATCATCAAGACGATCCGCGAGCGCGGCTAACGTTCTGCTGGCCCCGCAATCTGGCGGGGCTCACTATCGGCGGTAGCAAGCCGACAGAAATACGGATAACAAAAAGGCGACCTTGCGGTCGCCTTTTTCATGTCCGATAGCGGCTATCAGCCTTTGGCTTTTGCCGTGGCAGGCATCAGACCCTGGTTCACTTCCACCAGATCCTGCGCTTCCAGAATACCGGCAGCCTGTTTCAGGCTCAGGATATTGAGGATGTAGTTGTAACGGGCTTCGGAGAGCTTCTGCTTGGCCTCGTACAGCTTGCGAGTGGAGTCCAGCACGTCGACGATGGTACGGGTACCCACTTCGTAACCGGCTTCGGTCGCCTTCAGGGCGCTGTCGGCGGAGACCACAGACTGGCTGTAGGCGCGCACCGAGCCGATGCTGGCGTTCACGTTGTTGTAGGAGGAGCGCACTGTGCTCTGCACCGAGCGGAAGTTCTTCTCCAGCAGTTCGCTGGCCGCTACGTAGTTGTATTGAGCCTGCTTCACCTTGGAGCTGGTGGCGCCACCGCTGTAGATGGGCAGCTTGAAGGTCAGACCGATATTGGCCTGATTGTCATTGCCGCCCGGAATGCTATCCAGCTTGTAATCGGTATTGCTGGTTTGCAGTCCGGCACCCAGATCCAGCGTCGGCTCATGGCCGGTTTTGGCCAGATCGATCTGCTCCTTGGCAATGTCCTTGCTGATGCGGGCACTGTGCAGTTGCAGGTTCTTGTCCAGCGCCAGCTCCAGCCACTTGTCGGAGCCGAAGGCGGTCTTCTGCGGGCTGAAACGATCGGTGTTCAGCACGTCCAGATTGCGGTGATCGATACCGGTCAGCTCGCGCAGGGTCTCGTAGCTGTTGTCCAGCGAGTTTTCGGCATTGATCTCGTCAGCCAGCGCCTGGTCGCGGGAGGCTTCGGCTTCATGGACGTCGGTGATGGCGGTCAGGCCCACTTCGAAACGCTGCTGGGTTTGCTCCAGCTGACGCTCTACCGCAACCTTGTTGGCACGGACGAACTCCAGGGTATCCATCGCCTTGAGCACATCAAAGTAGGCTTTGGCGGTGCGCACCATCAGGTTCTGGATTTCGAGGTTGTAGGCAACATCTGACTGGGTGGCCTGCTTCTCGCTGATATCCAGATTGACCCAGTTACTGCGACGATAGAGGGATTGCGACAGCGTCACCTCGCCCTTGGCGTTGGTATTGCTCTGGGTATCGTTCTTGTTTTGCAGATAATTGAGCCCGGCACCCAGATCGATCTGGGGCAGCAGAGGGGCACGGGATTCGTTGATCTTCTCGAAGGCCTGGTCGCGAACGGCTTTGGACTGCAGCAACTGCGGGTCTTTGATCTGGGCTTGCTGGTAGATGTCGAGCAGGTTTTCGGCATGGGCACCGGCACTGACGCCCAGCAACACCATGACTGACAAAAGTGTTCTTTTCATAGATCGTTTTAACCTTATGTAGTAACCCAAACTGGTTGCTGGAGAGGCAAATATTGTCACCGACCAAGCTTGATTGCAGCTTAATCACTCTACTATAAGCAAAATTTAATGCTAAGAGTCTCAGGTCCGGTGACGGGAACGTCAAGAACCGGACGCAGTTTTCTCCCCGCGCGCCTAGCCAAATGGTCTGTGGCTGCTAAAATCCACCCCTCATTACCATGGCACGCCGAGTGAATGAACGTTCATTCATGTTCCTCGGATTTTATGGTCAAACTGATACAAGTCAAGCTGACGGGAGCCCCGGATGTCGCAGCAACCCTTGCCGCAAGATCGGCATTACGCCGCCGATGATGTGAAAATCATTGAAAAATCAGCTGGATATAACGGCTTCTTCAAGGTGAATGTCTATCGTCTGCAGCATCGGTTATTTGCGGGCGGCTGGAACCAGCCCATCGTGCGCGAGCTGTTCGAGCGGGGCCATGCTGCCGCGCTGCTGCCCTATGATCCGGTGCGCGACCAGATCGTGCTGGTGGAGCAGTTCCGTATCGGCGCCATGGAGACCTGCCCGACCCCCTGGCTGCTGGAGCTGGTGGCCGGCATTATCGACGAAGGTGAAACCGCCGAGGCGGTGGTGCGCCGCGAAGCGGTGGAAGAGGCCGGGATCGAGGTGGCCCGCTGCGAGCATGCCATCAGCTATCTGGTGAGCCCGGGCGGCAGCACCGAGCGGATCGAGGTCTTTGTGGGCGAGGTGGATGCCAGCAAGGCCGAAGGGCTGCACGGTCTGGCCGACGAAGGCGAAGATATCCGGGTCCACGTGGTGAGCCGCGAGCAGGCCTACGCCTGGCTCAAAGAGGGGCGCATCGACAATGCGGCCTCGGTCATCGCCCTGCAGTGGCTGGCTCTCAACCACGGCGAGCTGCGCGCCCGCTGGCTGGCGGATCGCTGAGGTGGCGCTGACCCTGCAACAGAGCAGGCGCTATGTGCCTGATCTGATGTCCTTGCAGCGTACCTGCGAGGTCAACTATATGGCGCTGATGAAATTGTTGCCGCCTGATGGGGAAGTCGGGGCCGAGCGCCGCTATCGGGTCGGCAACGATCTGCAGTTCCAGCTCACCATCATTGGCGAGAGTCGCTTCACCAATCAGGTGATCCTGAGCCAGCACAACCCCGAATTGCCCGAATATTTACAAGCTCAGATAGAGATTCGTTTGTATCATGATGTGCGGATGGCGGAAGTGTGTGCAGCGCAACAGATTTCCCGTTTGCAACCACGTTATGATTATCCCAATAAAAAGATGCACCAGCGGGACGAAAAGGAGCAGGTAAATCTGTTTCTGGCCGAATGGCTAAAATTTTGTCTCAGACATGGTACCAGCCCGATCAATATCTCCAGTTGAACAAATAAAAAGAAGCGTGATTTTGGAAACAGAGCTCCCCCAGGCGCAGGACGGCAGTGTGCGCCTGTTGCAAATTACCGACACCCACCTCTTCGCGAGTGCCGAAGGGCGGCTGTTGGCTGTGCGCACCGCAGAGAGTCTGGCCGCCGTGCTGGAACAGGTGCAGGCCAATGAACACCCCTACGAGGTGATTCTGGCGACCGGCGATCTGTCGCAGGATCACAGCCCGGAATCCTATCAGCGTTTCGCCTCCATGATGGCGCCCCTGGGCCGCCCCATCTACTGGCTGCCCGGCAATCACGATGACAGCCCGCTGATGACCGAATATCTCCATGCCGCCGGGATCAGCGAATCCAAGCAGCTGGTGGGCGACCACTGGCAGGTGATCCTGCTCGACACCCAGGTGCGCGGCAAACCCCACGGCATGATTGGCGATCACCAGCTGGCCGCCCTCGACCGCGCCCTGCGCCAATATCCTGATCGCCACGCCCTTATCACCCTGCACCATCAGGCGGTGCCGGTGGGCTGCGCCTGGCTGGATCAGCACAATCTCAAGAATGCCGATGACCTGTTCGCCGTGCTGGCTCGTCATCCGCAGCAGAAGACCATCCTGTTCGGCCACGTTCATCAGGAGTTTGACGAGGTGCACCGCGGGGTGCGGCTGATTGCCAGCCCCTCCACCTGCATTCAGTTCAAACCGCTATCCGACGGCTTCGCGCTGGATGAATCCGGCCCGGGCTGGCGCTATCTCACCCTCTATCCGGATGGGCGGGTGGCCAGCGAGGTGTGGCGCCTGCCGGTGGGGCAGTTTGTGCCCGACCCCAACGCCACCGGTTATTGAGGAGAGCATTGCATGAAGTCGGTTCTCCTTTATCTGCACGGTTTCAACTCCTCACCGGGCTCCGCCAAGGCGCAGCAGATGGCTGCCTGGGTGGCCGCCAACCGGCCCGACATCGAGGTGATCATTCCGGCCCAGCCCAATACGCCAGCGGCGGCCTGGGCGGCTATCGAGCAGACCATTGCCGATCTGCAGCGTCGTTATGGTAGTGAATTCAAGCTCGGCGCCGTGGGCAGCTCCCTCGGCGGCTTTATGGCGACCCGGGTGAGCGAGCAGTACGGCTGCCGCGCGGCGCTGATCAATCCGGCGGTGCGCCCGCACGAGCTGCTCTGTGACTACCTCGGCCCCCAGACCAATCCCTATACGGGTGAGCAGTACGAACTGCTGCCTGAACATATGGATGAGCTGCGGGCACTGGCGGTACCGGTGACGGCGCCGGAGCGACTCTGGATCCTGCAACAGCAGGGGGATGAGGTGCTCGACTATCGCAAGGCGCTGGATGAATACCGCTTTGCCCGCCTCTCGCTGGAGTGCGGCGGCAACCACGCCTTTGTCGCGTTCGAGCGCTACCCCGCCCAGATCATCCGTTTCCTCGGGTTATAGTCAGGTTTGAGTCAATAAGGGCGGTCTCGCCCTGCTTGTTCTTCTCCAGATCAAGCTTTCGGTGCGGGGAGTTTGTTCTACCCCCGCCTAGCAGTTAAGATTCCCTCCAAACGTCAATTCGCAAGGCCCTCCATGTCTACTCAATACAATGCGGATGCCATTGAGGTCCTCAATGGCCTTGAACCGGTGCGTCGCCGCCCCGGCATGTATACCGACACCACCCGGCCCAATCACCTCGGCCAGGAGGTCATCGACAACAGCGTCGATGAAGCGCTGGCAGGTCACGCCCGCAATCTGGAGGTGATCCTGCATGAAGACCAGTCCCTCGAAGTGATCGACGACGGCCGCGGCATGCCGGTCGATATCCACCCGGAAGAGGGGGTCAGCGGGGTGGAGCTGATCCTCTGCAAGCTGCACGCGGGCGGCAAATTCTCCAACAAGAACTACCAGTTCTCCGGCGGTCTGCACGGGGTGGGTATTTCGGTCGTAAACGCCCTCTCCGATCGGGTCGAGGTGACGGTACGTCGCGACGGTCAGGTCTACGACATCGCCTTCGAGCGTGGCGAGAAGGTGCAGGAGCTGACCATCACCGGCACCTGCGGTCGTCGCAACACCGGCACCCGGGTGCGCTTCTGGCCGCAGGCGAGCTACTTCGATTCGCCCAAGTTCTCGGTCACCAAGCTGGAGCACCTGCTCAAAGCCAAGGCCGTGCTCTGCCCCGGCCTCACCATCAAGTTCCTCGACAAGAACACCGGCATCAAGCTGGAGTGGTGCTACGAAGATGGCCTCAAGGATTATCTGGTCGATGCGGTCAAGCAGTTCACCTGCCTGCCGGAGCAGCCCTTTATCGGCTCGTTCAGCTCCGAACAATCGGCGGTGGACTGGGCGCTCTGCTGGTTGCCGGAAGGGGGCGAATGCCTCGCCGAATCCTATGTGAACCTCATTCCCACCGCGCAGGGCGGTACTCACGTCAACGGCCTGCGTCAGGGGCTGCTCGACGCCATGCGCGAGTTCTGCGAGTTCCGCAACCTGTTGCCGCGCGGGGTCAAGCTGACTCCGGAAGATATCTGGGATCGCTGCGCCTACATCCTCTCCATCAAGATGCAGGATCCGCAGTTCGCCGGTCAGACCAAGGAGCGCCTCTCCTCCCGCCAGAGCTCGGCGTTTGTCTCCGGCGTGGTGAAGGATGCCTTCAGCCTCTATCTGAACAGCAACACCGAGCTGGCGGAGCAGATCGCCGAGATCTGTATCTCCAGCGCCCAGCGCCGGATGCGCGCCGCCAAGACGGTGGTGCGCAAGAAGATTACCCAAGGCCCGGCGCTGCCCGGCAAGCTGACCGACTGTAACTGCGCCGACCCCATGCAGGGCGAACTGTTCCTGGTGGAGGGTGACTCCGCGGGCGGCAGTGCCAAGCAGGCGCGGGATCGCGAGTTTCAGGCCATCATGCCGCTGCGCGGCAAGATCCTGAACACCTGGGAGGTGGAGGCCGGTCAGGTGCTCGCCTCGCAAGAAGTGCACGATATCTCGGTCGCTATCGGGCTCGACCCCGACTCCGAGGATCTCAGCGGCCTGCGCTACGGCAAGGTGTGCATCCTCGCGGATGCGGACTCGGACGGTCTGCACATCGCCACCCTGCTCTGCGCCCTGTTCGTGAAGCACTTCCGCGCGCTGGTCAATCAGGGCCACGTCTATGTCGCCATGCCGCCCCTCTACCGGATCGATATCGGTAAAGAGGTCTACTACGCCCTCGACGAGGACGAGAAGAACGGCGTGCTGCAGCGGGTCGAGGCCGAGAAGAAGAAAGGCAAGGTGATGGTGACCCGATTCAAGGGTCTGGGTGAGATGAACCCGAAACAGCTGCGGGAAACCACCATGGATCCCAACACCCGCCGTCTGGTGCAGCTCACCATGGAGCCGGCAGGAGAGAGCGAAGGGGATGCGGCTGACGAGACCCTGCAGCTGATGGACATGCTGCTGGCCAAGAAGCGGGCGAGCGATCGCCGCGAATGGCTCGAAGAGAAGGGCAACCTCGCCATCATTTAAGCCGTCGGCTGGCCCGCACAGGGCCAGCAAGCATTTAGCCGGAGTCGCCCTGTGGCGGCTCCCGAACCGAAAGAGAAAATCACATGAGTGATGCTATCGAGCTCAGTCTGGACGGGGTAGAGCGCCAGCCAATGCGCACCTTTACCGAACAGGCTTACTTGAACTACTCCATGTACGTCATCATGGATCGGGCCTTGCCGCATATCGGCGACGGCCTCAAACCGGTGCAGCGGCGCATCATCTACGCCATGAGCGAGCTGGGTCTGTCGGCCCTCTCCAAGCACAAGAAGTCCGCCCGTACCGTGGGTGACGTGCTGGGTAAGTACCACCCCCACGGCGACAGCGCCTGTTATGAAGCCATGGTGCTGATGGCCCAGCCCTTCTCCTACCGCTACCCGCTGGTGGATGGTCAGGGCAACTGGGGTGCGCCGGACGATCCCAAATCCTTCGCCGCCATGCGTTATACCGAGGCGCGGCTGTCGCGCTTCTCCGAGCTGCTGCTCTCCGAGCTGGGGCAAGGCACGGTGGAGTGGACGCCGAACTTCGACGGCACCATGAAGGAGCCGGTGGTGCTGCCTGCCCGTCTGCCGCACATCCTGCTCAACGGGGTGACCGGTATCGCGGTGGGCATGGCGACCGACATCCCGCCCCACAACGCGCGGGAAGTGGCCTACGCCTGTGCCGAGCTGCTCGACAACCCCAATGCGGGGCTCGATGTGTTGATGCAGCACATTCAGGGGCCGGACTACCCGACCAACGCCGAGATCATCACCCCGCGCGACGATATCCGCAAAATCTACGAGACCGGCAAGGGCTCCATCAAGCAGCGGGCGGTCTGGAGCGAGGAGGATGGCGACATCGTCATCACCGCGCTGCCCCATCAGGCCTCCGGCGCCAAGATCATGGAGCAGATCGCCGCCCAGATGGTGGCGAAAAAGCTGCCGATGGTCACCGACCTGCGCGATGAATCGGACCACGAGAACCCGACCCGTCTGGTGATCGTGCCGCGCTCCAACCGGGTGGATGTGGAGGGGCTGATGGCCCACCTGTTCGCCACCACGGATCTGGAGAAGAACTACCGGGTCAACCTCAACATCCTCGGCCTCGACAACCGGCCGCAGGTGAAGTGCCTCAAGACCATCCTCAGCGAGTGGATCCAGTTCCGCCGCGAGACAGTGCGTCGCCGTCTGCAGTTCCGCCTCGACAAGGTGCTGGCTCGCCTGCACATCCTCGAAGGCTTGCTGATCGCCTACCTCAACATCGACGAGGTGATCGAGATCATCCGCACCGAGGATGAGCCGGGCAAGGTGATGGTGGAGCGCTTCAACATTACCGAGACCCAGGCCGAAGCGATCCTCGAGCTGAAACTGCGCCATCTGGCCAAGCTCGAAGAGTTCAAGCTGCGCGCCGAACAGAACGAACTGGCCGAAGAGCGCGACAAGCTGGAGCTGATCCTGGGCTCCGAGCGTCGCCTCAACACCCTGCTCAAGAAAGAGCTGCTGGCCGATGCCGAGAAGTACGGCGACGATCGCCGCACCCCGCTGGTGGAGCGTGCCACCGCCGTGGCGCTGACCGAGAAAGAGCTTATTCCCAGCGAACCGGTCACCGTCATCCTCTCCGACAAGGGGTGGGTGCGCGCCGCCAAGGGCCACGACGTGGATGTCGAGGGGCTCTCCTACAAGGCGGGGGACAGCTATCTGGCCCACGCCTGTGGCCGCAGCAACCAGCAGGCGGTGTTCCTCTCCACGTTGGGGAGAACCTACGCCCTCGAATCTCACACCTTGCCATCCGCGCGCAGTCAGGGCGAACCGCTCACCGGCCGCTTTGCGCTGGGGGCAGGGGAAGAGGTGCGCCATCTGGTGATGGGCAACGAGGGTGAGCCCTACCTCATCTGCTCCGATGCCGGTTACGGCTTTGTCTGCACCTATGACGATCTCATCGGCAAGAACAAGAACGGCAAGGCGCTGCTCACCGTGCCGGAAGGGGGTCAGGTGATGGCACCCCAGAAGATTGGCTCGCCAGAGACCGATCTCTGCATGGCCATCTCCAACGAAGGGCGCATGCTGCTGTTCCCGCTCAACACCCTGCCGGTACTCGGCAAGGGCAAGGGCAACAAGCTGATCAGCATTCCGTCGGCGCGGGTCAAGGCGCGGGAAGAGTTTATGGTGATGGCCGCCATTATCCCGCAGGGGCAATATGTCACCCTGTTTGCCGGCAAGCGCAAGCTGACCCTCAAACCCTCGGATCTCGACTACTACCGCGGCGAGCGCGGCCGCCGTGGCGCCAAGCTGCCCCGCGGTTTGCAGCGGGTCGATCGCATCGAGATTGAACCCGCCGCCGGTGCCGAACCGGCAGCCGGGGAAAATCAGGAAGGGTAATTAATATAGAAGGGCGCGAAAGCGCCCTTCTATATTCTGGTGTATTCAAGATATATGCATGCTTGTTTTTTCTTTAAGCAATGAATACACATCATATCTAGTCGATTTAAGAACTATATCGATTGCCTCTTGAATAAAGTCAGCAACCCAATCTTGCGAGCCATGAGGCGGTTCCATTCCACACTCTAAGAAATCAATATAGTCTGATGAACGCATATAATGCGGGTTAATTATAAACATATATGAAAGATTTAGTGCGAAAATTTCTTTTATATCATGTTGTAACTGGGACAGGACTTTTATTCGTTCCTGCATGTAAACTTTTCCTTCATTCATAACCAATAAAG
>OERO01000313.1_pt1 | contig 9903 bp, 8 predicted proteins | sample 1540041 | NCBI WGS metagenome assembly OERO01 (sample SAMEA3891234, study PRJEB23780) | metagenome | biome: terrestrial biome; feature: animal house; material: water of meat washing | place: Italy | collected 2015-05-12
CCCCACCCCATTGCCCTGATTGAGCAGCAAGCTCAGCGAAAAGCCGGCAGGAAAGAGCAGCACCAGCGCCAGATCGTTGGGATCCCCCAGCACAGAGCCCAGCTCGCGCCCTATGGTCACCCGGGTCCCCTCCACCAGCCCGATCCCGCTCGCCTTGTTGTAGAGGGCCACCAGCGCCACCAGACAGCCCGCCACCACAAAGGTGCGCACCGCCAGCGCAAAATCCCCCGGGGTGCGCACCAGCCAGGCGGTGGCCAGGGTCATCAGATAGATCTTGCTGTAGCTGCCGGTCCAGGTGGCGATCGCCTCGCCCCGGTTGCTGGCAAACAGCACACCGATGGAGACCATCACAAAGAAGGCCGTCAGCCAGCTCAGGGCTGGACTCCAGTAGGGCTTGATCCGGCCGGTCAGCAAAATGTGCCAGACCAGCGCGCCGATGGCGGCCAGCGAGAAGAGCAGCGGGATCTTGAGGGGATAGAGCTGGGGGAACACCTCATGCAGCCGAAAGAAGGAGAAGGTGACAAACCCCAGCACCATCAAGAAGGGCCAGCGCAGGGCAAACCAGATGGCGGGAATGGCAAGGCCGAGCACCGGCAGCAGCAAGGGATGGGGCAGCCGCCACCAGAGCAGGGCCAGCACCAGACAGATGGCGCTTGCCCAGATGGCTGGCGTTAGACGAGCCATGATCCTGCCCACCATTGGCCGAGCCAGACCATCGCCAGCGCCCCGAGCGAACTGGCCCAGAGGGTCGAGAGGCGATACGGCAGCGGCAGCAACCGCTGGCTCACCAGATAAAAGGCCAGCGCCCGTACCAGATAGACCAGCAGCAGGGTCCAGATCACCCCGGCGACCCCGAAGGGGGGGATGGCGAGCAGAAAGCCTGCCACCCCAAGGGCGCTGCAGCCCAGATTGATCACCATCTGGGCATTGCTCTTCTCGCCGCTAAAGCAGCCGACATTGAGCAAGTCCGAAACATTGCGCACCGCCATACCCAGCACCAGCAGCGGAATATAGGCGATCGCCCCGTGATAGCTCTCCGGGGTCAGCCAGCGAATGAGCAAGGGGGCGGTGAGCCCGACAATCCCCGCGGTGACAAACCCCAGTACCGACCCCATCACGCTGTAGTGGGCATTGAGTCGCAGTCCATCCGGCTCGCGCAGCAGCATGAAACGGCGGGGATACCACCAGAGGGCAAAGGGTTGCAGCAACAACCCCACCGCCAGCGCCAGCTTGCCCGCTACGGCGTAGTAGGCAAGCAGCGCCTCCCCCACCACATCGGCCAGCAACCAGCGATCCAGTCCGCTCAGGGCAAAGCCTGCCAGCCCGCTCACCACCAGGGGCAATCCATAGCGCAGCAGCGGCCGATAGTGCTGCCAGTCAAAGCGGATCCCGCTATCTCGCCACTGCCAGAGGCTCAGCAGCAGCGCCAGTGCAACGCAGGTCAGGGTGCCGGAGGCCAGCACCCCGCTCACGCCCCAGCCGAGCCAGAGCCACCAGCCGGTCAGCAGGGACTGGATCACCGCCTTGCCTGCGGTCGCCACGAAAAAGAGCCGGGCCTGATTGCGCATCCGCAGCCATGCCAGCGGCACGCCGATCACCCCTTCAAACGGCAGGGCGCAGAGCACCCAGCGCACATCCGCAAGGCGGGTTTCCACCGGCAGCCAGGCTTGCACCACAGGTGCCAGCAGCCAGAGCAGCACCAGACTGGCCAGGGCGATCAGCCAGACCAGACCAAACATGCGGGCCACCACCTGCTGGCGCTCCTGCTCATCTTTCGCCAATCCGGCAAAGCGGTAGAGGGCATCCACCAGCCCGAAGCCCAAAATAAGGGAACCCAGATTGATGAGGGTCAGCAGCACCTCCAGCTGGCCGTATTCGCGAGGCAGCAGCTGATGGGTCAACACCGGCAGCATCAGCAGGGAGATCCCCTTCATCAGGAGCAAGCCGCCGGCGTAATAGAGCATGGCAATCTGGTTCACACCAAGTTTCATAGGGCCTCCCAGCCACCCGAAGCATCCTGCTCCGGGTCAGCTACCGCTAATGCAAAGCCCACGCCACTCACTCCCGCCCTGAAGCGATAGCCCCTCTGCGCGGCTTAACCGGCCTGAACAAGCCCAGAATGAGACTGGCATTTGCGTTTTGCACAACGCTGGCTGCAAATTGCACCGACCGGCGCAATCTGCCCCTCCTCTTAGCCCCATTTGGCCCGATCTAGCTGGGGCTGTCCTGTTGGCCCGATCCCTGCTTTCTGCTTAGCGAGCAACGGACTGCACCAGAGGGAGAGGTCGCCATGAACACCATCAACCTGCACCGGATGAAAAGCTGGGCCAAACAGGGGGAGACGCCACTGGCTCGCCGGGTATGGCGACTGGCCAAAAGTGCCCGCCACTGGTCATTCCCCGTGATCCCTCCCCTGCATCGGCTGCTTTATCGGCTCTATCTGCTGGGCAGCAACGCGCTGGCAACCCTGACCCGCACCCTTTGGTGGACCCCCTTGTTTCAATCTCGCCTCACGGCCCCCGCCCCGCGCCTCTATCTCTATGGCGGCATCCCCTATATCAGCGGTCCGGTCACCATCGAGATCGGTGCCGACTGCCGCCTCAGCGCCGCCATGACCATCAGCGGCCGGGCATCGAGCCAGACACCAAGGCTGGTCATTGGCCGCAATGTCGGGATTGGCTGGCAGACCACCCTGGCGGTGGGCAGCAAGATAGTGCTGGGGGATAACGTCAGAATTGCTGGCCGTGCCTTTCTGGCGGGCTACCCGGGGCACCCGGTCAACGCCCGCGATCGCGCCCTTGGCAAACCGGATCGCGATGAACAGGTGGGGGCCATTGTGCTGGAGCAGGATGTCTGGCTTGGCACCGGGGTGATGGTGATGGCCGGTGTCACCATAGGCGCCGGCACCATTGTCGCCGCAGGCAGCGTCGTCACCCGGGATCTGCCCGCAGGTGTGCTGGCAGCGGGTGTACCGGCCACCGTACTGCGCCCCTTGCAACCACAGGATCACAGCGACCCCGCACACGCTTCGGAGACCTTTGCATGAAACCACACTCACTGCCGCAACTGGTGGTATTGGGAGAGGATTGGGGCCAGCACCCCTCCAGCACCCAACACCTGATCAAGCGTCTGTTGCCCGATTATCAAGTGCTCTGGGTCAACTCCATCGGCATGCGCTGCCCCCGTTTTACCCTTCATGATCTCACCCGCATCGTCCGCAAACTGGGGGCGGTGCTGCGCGGCGCGCGCCATGCTGGCGGCCAGTCGGTTGCGCCATCAGAGGTCAGCAGCCCCCGGGTTCTGCCGCCGCTCGCCTTGCCACTGCCGGGCAGTCGGCTGGCGGGCAAGATCAATGGCCACTGGCTGGCGGCGCAGATCCGGCGCCAGTTGCCCGAGCTGGATCGCCCCTTGCTCTGGATCTCCCTGCCCAGCGCCGTCGATCTGATTGGCAAGCTCGAAGAGCGGGCGGTGATCTACTACTGCGGCGATGACTTCTCGGCGCTGGCGGGGGTGGATCATCAAGCCATCGCCCACTGCGAGGCCCGACTGGTGGAAAAAGCGGATCTCATTCTGGCCGCCAGCCCCGCGCTGGCCAGCCGCTTTCCCCCCCATAAAACCCGGCTCCTCAGCCACGGCGTGGATCTCGAGCTGTTTATGCCCCCCAGAGAGCGCCCGGCGGATCTCCCCTCCGGCCGTCCCATTGCCGGATTTTACGGCAGCCTGAGCGACTGGATTGATATCCCCCTGCTGGCAGAGACGGCCGCCGCCCTGCCCCACTGGGATCTGGTGCTGATTGGCCCGGTCCAGACCGATATCTCCCCCCTCAAGGGGCTCCCCAATATCCATCTGCTGGGGCCCCGTCCCCATCACACGCTGGCGGCCTATGCCCAGCACTGGCAGGTGAGTCTGCTGCCCTTTGTCGACAACGCCCAGATCCGTGCCTGCAATCCATTGAAATTGCGCGAGTATCTGGCCGCAGGGCGACCCATCGTCAGCACCGATTTTCCGGCCCTCGATGGCTATCGGGATCAGATCCAGCTCCCCCACGATGGGGAGAGCCTGGCCCAGGCCATCAATCGGGCCGCCTTTGATCAATCCAATCCGGGCTGGTTTCAGGAGAGTGGCTGGGAGGGGCTCACCCGCAGCGAAGGGCGCCACACTCGCCAGCAGCAGGTGGCCCTGCAAAGCTGGGATCACAAGGCTGCCGAGCTGAACAACTGGTTGAAGGGGCTGCCCGGATGAGCAGAGGGCTCTGGCTGGTTATCCTGCTCTGCTGCCATGCAGCAATGGCCGCCACCCGGCTGGAGGGGCAGACCCCGCTGCCCCTGACAGGCAACCAGACACCCCAGCGGCTCGATCTGAGCACCCACAACTGGCCAATAGGCAGCGATGATGAACTGGTGATCGAGGGCCATAACCCCAGCGCCCACCCGCAAACCCTGATCCTGCGTATCGACGACGAGGCCTCGGTCAACTACCGCAGCCGGGTCAATCTGGAGCGGATTGTCGCCCCCGGCCCCTTCACCCAGCGCTTTGCCTTGAGCGAGTGGCGCACCAGCCAACCCAGAGCGCTGGCGCTGGACAAACTCACCAAGCTCTATCTCTTTATGGCCGATAACGCCCCCTCAATGACCATTCACCGCTGGTACTGGGAGCCCGGTCTGACTCTGCCTGAGGGCACCATTGCGCTGGATCTGGGGGCGGCGGCTGCGCCCCGCTTTACCGGCTTTGAGGCCCTGAGCCCGGGGGATCCCCGGCTGATTGGCCATCCCACCCCCATCTTGCGCCCCTCCGGCGATGCCCTTGTGCGCGATGGGCTGCGCAATCTGGATGGCGTACGGCTGGAGGTCGCCAAGGGGCGCTACCAGCTCACCCTCTGGCTGGATGACCCCGGCGAGTGGGAGTACCTGCCCCACCCCTTCGAGCGCAGCGTGCTGGTCAATGGCGAGCCCATCTGGGCCGAGCAGTGGCAACCGCAGGAGTGGCTAACGCAGCGCTATCTGGCGGGGCAATCCCGCGAGGCTCTGCCAAACCCGGATCCCTGGCAGCTGTTCGGGGCACGACAGGGCGGTCCGGTCCATGTCACCCTGAGCCACCCGGGCGGCCCACTCACTATCACACTGGTGGGCCACTCACCGGATGCCAAATACCTGGCAGGGCTGCTGCTTGCCCCCTATCCGGCCCCCACCAGCAAAGAGGCTCTCCCGAATAGTGGAAAAGATCGCACCGTATTGGCTGACGCTACCGCAAGCGTGCTGACCAAGCAGCGCCAGCTGTTTTTGGAAAAGTGGACTCTGGCCCCCTATTCCCCAGCCCCAGCTTCGCAGCAACTGAGCCTCACGCCGATTACGGATGCCGCCCCAACCCTGCAGATCGCCCCGCTATCTGCGGCCGATGCGTTGCAGCAGGCTTCACAACCCGTGCTGGCCGCCCGTGGCAGCCAGCTGTTGCTGGAGTTTGCCATCCACACCGCCACCGACGATCCGGCCCCCTTGCTGGTGATCCAGCCCCCCGAGCAGGCAGGATCGCCGCTGGCGCTGACCCCCTATTACGGCAAGTGGCATCTGGTTCGCCCGCAGGCGAGCGGCACCCTGCTGGCCCCCTCGGATCAGGAGCTGGTCGAGGGGATCGCCGGGCTCACCCTGCTGGCAGGCGTACCTCGGCGTCTGGTGCTGCAGATCACCGTCCCCCGCGATGCGCCTGCCGGTCACTATCTGGGCAATATTCAGCTGCTCAGCCAACAGCAACTGGTGCAGTTACCGCTGACTATCGAGGTGCTGCCGCTGACCCTGCCCGCGGCCAGCAAGCCGGTCGGCATCTATGTCGAAGCGCCCCCCTATCTGAATTGGCTGAGCCCCGACCCCGAGGCGTTAAAAGAGCAGATCGCCGAGGCCAGTCGCTGCGATCTGGAGCGGCTCGCCAAACTCGGGATCAGCGGCCTCTCGCCCGCCCTGCCACAGGATGAAGCGGGGATGCGGGAGATCATGGGAGAGGCGGCCGGGCTCGGCTTTGTGCCGCCCCTGCTGGCCTATACCCCGCTCAAACGCTGGGGGAGCGACCCTGCCAGCCAGCTCGAACAGTGGCAGGCGCGGCAACAGGGGCTGACCGCCAGCGGCTTGCCCCCGCTGGCATGGAGCCTGTTTGATGAGCCCGATCTTGCCACTCTGCCCGCCATTACCAGCCTGGCGCGGGAGATGAAACGGCGGGATCCGGCGGTGATCCGCGCAGGTCACTTCAATCATCCGGGTCAGGTTGGTCTGCTGGCAGAGGTGGAGATTGCCCTGATCAACGCAGGCTTTGGCGCCGACAAGGCCGATGTGGCGCGGGTACGCCAGCACAAGGTCACCCCCTGGTTTTACAATCTGGGCACCCCGAGAGCCGCCGGGTTCTATCTGTGGCAAAGCGGCGCCGAGGGCTATTTGCAGTGGCATGGCCGCATGCCCACCGCCCTGCCCTATGACCCCACCGATGGGCGGGAGAGCGACTTTATGCTGCTCGGCCCGCAAGCCTGCGAGGCGCACCGCCTCTCCCACGATCTGTTGCTGTTGCAGCAAGCCATCGAGGATCTGCGCTGGCTCGCCTGGCTGGAGCAGGAGGCCCGCTATCAGGTGGAAGCCGCCCTGCTGCTGGAGCGCCTGCGGGATCAGCTGCCGACCCGCTGGCAGGTGGCAGAGCAACTGCCCTCTGCCGCCTGGATCCAGTGGCGCCGCGAGATTGAACAACTGGCCAAGGGATTGAAAACATTGCAAACTGGTGCCAACTCATCCTCCTGAAGTGACTGCGTATGGCCAACCAGACTCCCCGCTCCACAGCCAAAGACAGCGCCCTGTGCCGCCTGTTACCCCTGATGCTGCCGCTGCTGATCCTCACCGGTTGCGCCCGTCAGGAGCCGGTCAATGAGACCCTGCCGATCCTCAACCAGTTGCGGGAACAGCAGCTGGCCGAACAGCCCCAACTGCAACTGCAGTACCAGCAAGCGGAGACGCAACTGCCAGCGGATCAGGAGCAGCAGTTGCATCAGTTTTTGGGACGCAAGGATCCGGCCCGGATTGCGCTGGTAAGCGGCCCCGGGCTGCAAACCGACATGCTGGAGAGTGCGCGGATAGCGAGCGTGCGGCTGACCGCCCTCACCCGCTTGCTGGGAGCTCGCGCCATTGAACTGGAGCCCCGCTATGACCCCATGCTGGCCCCCAATACCTTGCTGATCCGCATTCTGCCAAACGGTGAATCGGGGGCGGTCACCCCAGCGGCGGCGCAATAAGGCCGAGGCAAGAGGTTGGCAAGGCCACCCGATAGAGGGGATAAGGGGCCAGCCCCCACAACTTGCGCCAACCCTGGGTAAGACGGTACGAGAGCAGCGGCGGGCTCTGGTGCAGCTCGCCTAAAAACATCACCCCCTGACTCATCCCTTCACCCGCCAGCGTCACTGACATCGCCTCCCGATCCGGCGCCACCAGCATGGCCTGCAGCAGGCCGTCACAGCGGGGATGGGCCAGCTGATAGCTGACATAGGTGCCGCCCAATACCGGCGTGGCCACCCGCAAGCGCCATCCCAACTGGACCAGCTCCATCAGCATGGGCTTGGCCCCCTCGTTAACTGCCCGGTTCTGATAACGCCAGCCCATGGCGGCAGCACTGAGCAGCGCCACCAGCAACAGCAGCAGATATCCCCTAGATAGATGCATCATGGCGCCCCCTTAGAAACAGGATGGTCATCACCAGCAACATGATGGCCCACTGGTAGAGCTGGGCCAGCGAGCCGGTATGCAGCCAGCCGTACCAGCGCAGATCCAGGCTCATCAGCACCAACCGCAGCTGATTGGCCCCGATATAGAGCAGGCAAACCAGCAGCAACATGGGCCACTGCCGGTAGAGGGGGCGCTCCGGCGCCAGCCAGCAGCAGGAGACCAGCCAGGAGAGCACCACCAGATAGAGTTGAGAAAACGAGGAGCACCCCTTGAGCACGATCAGCGCATGGCCCCCCAACCGCTCGATGCGATTGCCATCAAGGCGAGTCTCCCAGCCCAGCAGCTGCAACCACTGGCCCACCCCCCAGGCATCGAGCGCCAGCACAGGGCCGGAGAGCAGGGCAAACACCTGCTGCCCCCACAACACCGCCACGGTAAAGGCGAGCACAATCTGCAACACCGCCCGCTCATCGCCACTCTGATGACGGCGCCATAGCGAGGCCACCAACAGCAGACAGGCCAGCGCCTTGCAACTGGCGCTGGGGATCAGGATCAGCAGGATAAAGAGGGCGAGCGCCAGTGGATGCGGGCGCCAGCTCGGTGCAACCCGCGATGCAATTTGCCACCAGATAGCAATCAGCAACACCACCAGCAGGTTGAAGTGGCCCATATTGAGCCACACCATGCCCCACTGATTGGCCAAACCAAGTAGCAGCCAGTTGGGTGCCCACTGCCAGGGACGGATCTCCATCGCAACTCCTGCCGGTTATCAGCGCTTTTGACCTCTGTCGCAAGTTCTCGCAAGTTCCATGCCTGCCCGGCCTCACCCGGACCAAGCCAAGTCAGAGGATGCAACAAAGCTGGCACGCTTTATTCATTCCCCCTGCTGGCACTAGCGCCAGGGAGAAGGAGTGAGCAATGAAACTCAAACCGTTGGCAGGGCTGCTGGGGATGTTGTTGGTAACCTCCCCCGCATACGCCTTGACCGAAGTCGATACCGAACTGCAACTGCTGATGGATGTGTCGGGCAGCGTCAGTTCATCGGAATTCAATTTGCAGTTACAGGGGTATGTGGACGCCTTTTACAGTCAGGATGTACAGAGCGCCATCCTCGACACCAGTGGCGACAAGCTGGGGTCCATTGCGGTACAGATGGTGATGTGGAGCGGCTCGACCCAGCAGAGCGTGATGACCGACTGGTTCCACCTCTACGACATGACCTCCATCAACAACTTCGCCGCCACCCTGGATGCCCTGGTACGCCCCTATGCGGGGATGACGGCCCCCGGTTCGGCCATGGCCTTTGGTGCCCAGCAGTTTGATACCAACAACTACACCGCCGCCCGCCAGGTGATGGATGTGTCGGGTGACGGTATCCAGAACAACGGGCTGGATACCTCTACCGTGCGGGATCAACTGCTCGCCTCCGGCATCGATACCATCAACGGCATCACCATAGGTCAGGACTATGCCGATGGGGTGCTGCAAGAGTGGTATGTGGAGAACGTGGCGGGCGGTCAGGATGCGTTTGTGATCAATGCCACCACCTTCGCCGACTTTGGCAATGCGCTGGAGCTCAAACTGGCGGCCGAAATTGAGGGGGGCATTATTCCGGAAGGGGCACTGGCCGCCCCCATCGAGGAGATCCCGCTGGCCGCCCAGCTGCTGCTCGGTATGCCGCTACTGCTGGCCTGGCGCTATCAACGCCGTAACCAAGGACGCCTGCAGCCCGCCAACGGGCAACTGGCACCCGCCATCGGCTGATTTATCACCCCGTGTGTCGCGATTAGGGAGCTATGGCTCCCTGATTTTTTTGGGGCGACGATGACCTGAATACAGCGCGAAAAGGCTAGTCGCCCTGACGAAATTCGCCCGATTGACCAATATGCCAAGTCTGACCATATGGATGATGCGCCGCTTGTTCTTCTGAGGGCAACAACGATAACGCCTCCAGAGTGGATGCGATAAGTTCACTCTTGCCCAGCGCCTGGCGTAGAGAGAGCGCCTCTGACAACACGGCGCGAGCATTGTCATAAGCACCGGTCTGTGCGAGAGCCTTGCCAAGATGATGCAGTGCGAAATGCCGCATAAAGGATTTTGGTTGCAACCGACAAACTACTTGGGTGGCCAAACTGACAGCTTCGTCCAAACGGTCGAGCCGCTGCAAAACCTGCACCAGGCGTAGTTCTGAGCTAACGCGAGCAGCATCGTCCCC
>OERO01000324.1_pt1 | contig 9575 bp, 9 predicted proteins | sample 1540041 | NCBI WGS metagenome assembly OERO01 (sample SAMEA3891234, study PRJEB23780) | metagenome | biome: terrestrial biome; feature: animal house; material: water of meat washing | place: Italy | collected 2015-05-12
TCGGGCTCATAACCCGAAGGTCGTCGGTTCAAATCCGGCCCCCGCAACCAACTTTCTGTACGTTCCCTTCCTGCATTGCCAATCATTGAACAATCCTTCTTGATGCTCGTCACCATCTGGTGATTGCTGCTATTTCTGACGCTTTTTCAAGACCAAAACTGGTCGTATCAACCATTTGTTGGGTATCATCAGGTATCTCTTCATGGATGAGGCACGCGCCTGTGATCACTCCCTTCACCTATCTTCCTCCTGCTATTGAAAGCCGGGATGCCACGCTGGCCGAAGCCCTTGCCCAAGGGCTGCCGTTGCAACTGCTGCTGATCGCCGAAGAGCAGAAGGAGTCCTTGCTTTCGCTCCCCGCCCTTGCGGGTCTCCAGACCCAGCTTGCGCTGGGGAAAAAAGCGCCCTTTACCCTGATGCATGGCAATACCCTGTTGCAGGTGATGTTTGTGGCCGGCAGTGTGACGCGGGATCACCGCCTCTATAAACAGATCAGAGGCTGGATTGCTCCTCTTTCTGGGCTCAATGTGGAGCGGCTCGGGCTGCATCTGGAAGGTTTTTCTCCCTCCGAGCGAGTGATGCTGGCCGAAGTGATGTTGTCGGCCCTGCTTGCCGCCAATATTTCGTTGCCCACCAGCAAGCGCCGCAGTGAAAGCAGCTGGAGCTATCAGCAGATCAAGGTTTCACCCGCGGTGGTGCTGGACTTGGCGCGCCTTTACAGCGAAGCGGGGGGCAACGGGCTGGCTCGCCATCTGGCGGTGTTGCCTGCCTCCGAGCTGACGGCCGCCAGCTATCGCGAGTTTGTCAGCAAGCTGGCGCAAGATGAGGGGTGGCAGTGCCATCACTATGATCAGGCGCAGCTGGCCGAGCTGGGGGCGGGGGCGTTTCTGGCCGTTGCTCGTGGCTCGGAAGACAATCAGGGGGCCATGGTCAAGCTCAGCTACTACCCGCCCAAGCCGGTGCGCCGCATTGCGTTGGTGGGCAAGGGGATCTGCCACGACTCTGGCGGTTACAACCTCAAGGTCTCCGGCAGCATGTATGGCATGCATCTGGACATGGGGGGCAGCGCGGTGGCGCTGGGGGCCCTCTACGCCATCAGCCGAGCCCAGCTACCCTACGAGGTACACTGCTGGCTGGCCATTGCCGAGAACCATATCGGCCCTCACGCCTATCGCCCCGGCGAGGTGGTGACTGCCATCAATGGCACCTCCATCGAGGTGGTCGATACCGATGCCGAAGGGCGAATGGTATTGGCCGACACCCTGGCGATGGCGGTGCAGGATACCCCGGATCTGCTGCTCGATTACGCGACCCTGACCGGGGCCTGCAAACGGGCGCTGGGTAGCCGCTACAGCGGCGTCTTTACCAATCGCAGCGAATGGATGACATCGCTGGTCAATCTGGGTCAGCGCAGCGGTGAGCGGATCTGGCCCTTCCCGCTTGATGACGATTACGACGACAACATCGAGAGCGAGTGGGCCGATCTGTTGCAATGTGCGCCGGGCAGTTCGCCGGATCACATTGATGCGGCCCGTTTCCTCGCCCACTTCGTGCCCGAGCAGACCCCCTGGCTGCACTTCGACCTGAGCGGTTTTCGCAACAAGGGGGGCAATGGGGTGGTCTCCAGCGAAGTGACCGGCTTTGGCGTGCGCCTCACGCTGGATCTGCTGGCCAGCCCGCTTGGCAGAGTTGGTCGCCAAGCCTCTGAACAATCTGAATGATAACAAGGAGTTCTGTGAAACAACCAAGCTATGACTGGGTGCTGTTCGATTTGGATGAAACCCTGCTCGATTTTCCGGTCGCCTCTGCGCTGACGCACACCCTGCAGATCTATGGCGTACAGGCTGATGACGCCAGCATGGCGCAGTACCACGCCCTCAACCACGGGCTCTGGCAGCAGTACAACGACGGCGAGATCGATGCAACGGCGTTGCAGCAGACCCGCTTCTCCCTCTTTGCCCAGCAGGTTGCCGCCGATCCCATGGCGATGAACAACACCTTTCTGGAGCAAATCATTGCCCTTAGCATGCCTCTCGAAGGGGTGGTCGAGACCCTGCAGCAGCTGCGCAGCAAGGTGCGGATGGGGATCATCACCAATGGTTTCAGCGTGCCTCAGCGGGGGCGGCTCGGCAAACTGGGCTGGAGCGAGTGGTTCGAGCCGCTGGTGATCTCCGACGAGATCCGGGTGACCAAGCCGGCGCCAGCTATTTTCCAGCACACCCTCTCCCTGATGGGGCAGCCGGATCCTGCGCGGGTGCTGATGGTGGGGGATAATCCGAAAACCGATATTGCCGGGGCGGCGGCGCAGGGGCTGGCAACCTGCTGGTACAACCCGGCGCGGCAAGCGGGCGAGTGCGATGCCACCCACGAAATCCACCACTTCGCCCACCTTGCCGACATTGTGCTGGGACGCTGATAGCCAGGCTTAACCCATCACGTTATCGGTGACCAAAACGTCCTGGCAAGTTGCAACCAGGGTTGTTTGAGACAGGATTGGGTTTGCTTGAGACAGTAAGGGGAGCTGATGCTCCCCTTACTTATGAGTGTTTTCCTGTGAATGCAGGGATCTGAACTGGTAGCGATCGAGGATCTGCTGATAGTCGGGGCTCTGTTTCAATTGATCGATAGCCTGATTGATCCGCTGCAGTTGCGCTTCTGTGGTGCTCTCTTTGCTCAGCATCAGGTGAACCGGTGTCTGTTCGATATGCAGCAGAATATACAGCTTGTCCTGCACGCCATCCTTACCCTGCCACTCCTGCAGTCCGTGGGGATCCAGAATAAACCCCTGGATCCGTCCCCCTTGCAACATCTTCAGCAGCTGATCCAGCCGCAGGCGCATCTGCAAGCGAGGCTGCAGCTCGGGCCTTGCCATCAACTGGCGGAAGGTATTGCCGTAATCAAAGCCCTTGAGCACCCCGATATGGAAGTCGGGGGTGTTGATCAACTGCTCGAGGGTGGTGATCCCGCGCCAGCGTTCGGCATCTTGCCGACGGATGACGATGGCCGTCTCCTCTTCCCGATAGGGGTGGCTGAAGCGGGCATATTGCTGCCGCTCGGCGGTGATATTGGCTGACATGGTCAGCTGAACCGTGCCGAATTTCAGCTCGTGCAGCACGCGAGCCCAGGGCATTTCACTGAATTTGGCCTGATAACCGGCCCGCAGGAAGATGGCGTTGAGCAGCTCCACATCCAGTCCGCGGAGCTGTTGCTGTTCATTGCGATAACTGAAGGGCTGCCAGTCGACCCAGCCCACGACCAATGACTCCTGTGCCGTAGCCTGGCAACACAAACACCATAACAACAAGAGTCTGTACACAACGCATACCCTCGAACAGGCTGATACGGTTGAGTATTGGACAGGAACGACGGAGTAACCAGTGCTGAGGGTTGAGCGGATGCACAGATGTGCATCCCTCACAGTTCGTGGGCGTGGAATCCCTTGCGATAGCGGGTTTCGCAGCGCGGGCAGCGTTGCAGGGTCGGATCCTGTTCCAGCTGTTCGATGGAAAGCGGCTCTTCACAATCGGAGCAGAGGCCATAGAGGCCAAGATCCATCTGGCAGAGTGCCGCATCGATCCGCTTGAGGCGGGCCACGCTCTGCTCAACCTTCGGCAGATCCAGCCGGCTGGTCAGTTCCACCAGTTGATCCTGCTCGCAGTGACCGACCTGTTCGGCCCACTCGTCACGGCGGCAGGCTTTAAGCTGACCGATCAGCGTTTCTCGTACTTGGGCCCAGTCTGACAGCAGGCGATTACGCCAGACAGTCAACTGTGCTTGCGTCATTTCACACACATTATCCCCCACAGGACAGACGACAGATTCGGGGCAGTATAGGGATCCGATAACTCTATCAAGATGATATGCGTCAAGTTAAACGTGGTTAGCCGTGGCTTTTGGCTGCTTGCAGCAGGGCATCGCGGATGGGAGCCGTCTCTTTGAGCACCCGGATCTCCTGAAACAGCAGGTCCGCTTCGGGATATTCCCGCTTGAGATAGCTGAACCACTGTTTGATGCGGCTGGGGTAGTAGTCGGCTTTTTCGCTGGCCAGATCCTGCTCGGTATAGCTCACCATCAACTGCAGCACCTCGGCCCAGCTCATGTGCGGGCAGCCGGTTTTCATCACGTTGGCCAGATTGGGCAGGGAGATGGCGCCGCGCCCGACCATCAGGGCATCGCAACCCGAGACCCTGGCGCAGGCGAGGGCATCTTTGTGATCCCAAATCTCGCCGTTGGCGGTGACGGGGATGGGCAGGGCGCGGCGAATGGCGTCCACATATTCCCAGTGGGCGGGGGCCTTGTACCCTTCGCGCTTGGTGCGGGCATGAACGGCCAGCTCGTTGGCGCCCCCCTGGAAGACCGCCTGGGCGTTCTCCAGATAGAGATCCTTGTCATCGTAACCGAGGCGAATTTTGGCGCTCACCGGCAGATGGGCGGGCACCGCCTCGCGCACCGCCTTGACGATGCGGTAGATGGTCTCGGGCTCTTTGAGCAGCACCGCACCGCCCTTGCTCTTGTTGACCGTAGGGGCGGGACAGCCGAAGTTGAGATCGACGCCGGGGGAGCCCAGCTCGATGGCGCGCACGGCGTTCTCGGCCAGCCACTCGGGGTGTTGCCCCAGCAGTTGTACCCGCACCGGGGTGCCTGCGCGGGTTTTGCCATCTTGCAGCAGTTCAGGGCAGAGGCGGTAGAACACCTTGGCGGGCAGCAGCTGATCGACGACCCGGATAAACTCGCTCACGCAGAGATCGTAATCATTGACGGAGGTGAGAACCTCCCGCATCAGGTGATCCAGTACCCCCTGCATGGGGGCCAAAATAACGCGCATAACGGCTTTCCGACGAGAGTGGCAAGAAAAAAGAGCGCAGATTGTAGTGGGGTTGCGGCCCGCTGTCAGCACCCGCTCAAACTCTGTTAGGCTAGAGGGAGATAAATCACGCAAGGAGAAGGAATGAAGCGTTGGTGTCTGATGGCGCTCGGGTGGCTGGCATTTGCCACCGGTATTGTGGGCATTGTGCTGCCCCTGTTGCCGACTACCCCCTTCATGTTGCTGGCTGCCGCCCTGTTTGCCCGCTCGTCGCCCCGTTTTCATCGCTGGTTGCTGACCCATCCCTGGTTTGGCCCGCCCATCGTGGATTGGCAGCAGTATCGCGGCATTCGTCGTCAGGCCAGACGGCGCGCCATTATCTTCATTTTGCTCACCTTTTCGGTGTCGCTGGCGGTGGTGCCACTGCTGTGGGTCAAGGGGCTGCTGGTTGTCATAATGGTGATCCTGCTCACCTGGTTAATGCGCCTGCCGGTGCTGGAGCCAGTTGCAATGGTGAAGTGAAGTCCCTAAGCTATTGCAGCAATAATGCTATGGAGTCGGCCTGTCATTTTTGCGTGACAGGCTTTTTTATTTCCCGCAGAAGGGAATTGAGAAAAAATGGCCACCCCTGGGTCAAAAAAATAAGCGGTCAACACATGAATCCGGAAACCCTGAAATTTATCGAAGCAAGCATCAAGACCATTCCCGACTATCCGAAGCCGGGCATTCTGTTTCGTGACATCACCAGCCTGATCGAGAACGCCGAGGCCTTCAAGGCCACCATCGATCTGCTGGCCAATCATTATCGTGATCAAGGGATCACCAAGATTGTTGGCACCGAAGCTCGCGGCTTCATCTTTGGCGCGCCGGTTGCCTATGCCATGGGGCTGGGCTTCGTGCCGGTCCGCAAGCCGGGCAAGCTGCCGCGCGAAGTGATCGAGGAGTCCTATGCCCTCGAGTACGGCACCGACACCCTGCAACTGCACACCGATGCCATCGTGCCCGGTGACAAGGTGCTGGTCGTGGACGATCTGCTGGCGACCGGCGGTACCGTCGATGCGACCGTCAAGCTGATCCGCCGTGCCGGTGGTGAAGTGGCCGATGCGGCCTTCATCATCTCCCTGCCGTCTCTGGGTGGCGATGCCCGCCTGACTGCCGCTGGCATCAAGGTGGTCTCACTGGTCGAGCTGGCCGGCGAGTAATGCCTCTTCGGCCCGATCCTCTGCATCGGGCCTGCATTGAACCGGTGCCCTTGCGGGCATCGGTTTGAAAATCAAGCGATCCCTCCCGCTCTGACCGATAGCCGATACAGCCAGCCCGCCATTTGTGTTAGCATCCGGCCTCAATGCCCTGTCTTCCCTGCATGATGGATTTATGAGCTATCAGGTTCTGGCGCGTAAATGGCGCCCCCATACGTTTGAACAAGTGGTAGGCCAGCAACATGTGCTGACCGCCTTGACCAACGCCCTGGATCAGGGACGGCTGCATCACGCCTATCTGCTGAGCGGTACCCGCGGGGTCGGCAAGACCACCATCGCCCGTATTCTGGCCAAGAGCCTCAACTGCGAGCAGGGGATCAGCAGCCACCCGTGTGGCGTCTGCGATACCTGCCGCGAGATCGATCAGGGCAACTTTGTCGACCTGCTGGAGATTGACGCGGCGTCCCGCACCAAGGTGGAAGATACCCGCGAGCTGCTCGACAACGTGCAGTACCGTCCGGCCCGCGGCCGCTTCAAGGTCTACCTCATCGATGAAGTGCACATGTTGTCGCGCCACAGCTTCAACGCGCTGCTGAAAACCCTGGAAGAGCCGCCCCCCTATGTGAAGTTTCTGCTGGCCACCACGGATCCGCAGAAGCTGCCCATTACCATTCTCTCGCGCTGCCTGCAGTTTCATCTGAAGAGTCTGGATCAGACCCAGATCGCCAAGCAGCTCGAATGGGTGCTGGATCAGGAGGGGCAGCCCTTCGAGCCACGCGCCCTGCTGGCCCTGGCCAAAGCCGCCGACGGCAGTATGCGCGATGCCCTGAGCCTGACCGATCAGGCGCTGGCCCACGGCAATGGCAGCGTGCGCCTCGAGAGCGTGCTGGCGATGCTGGGCACGCTCGATCACCGCCATCTGCACCAGCTGCTGGAAGCCATTTTGCGGCAAGATGCCCCCGCGACCATGGCCAAGATCACCGAGATCGCCACCCTGGGCCCCGATTTTGATCAGCTCCACGCCGAGCTGGAAGGCTTGCTCCATCGCATCGCCATGGCGCAGCTGCTGCCTGCCAGCGTGCAGGAGCAGGGGGCGGATGCCGATTCCCTGCTGCAACTGGCCAAGGCGATGAGCCCGGAAGAGGTGCAGCTCTGCTACCAGATCGTGCTGGGTGGCCGTAAAGATCTGCCCTGGGCCCCCGATGGCCGCACCGCGCTGGAGATGACCTGCCTGCGGATGCTCGCCTTCTCGCCAAGGCGCGATGCCCTGCATCCGGCCAGCCTCACTGCGTTGCCCCCGTCAATGACGAGCAGTGCGGCGAGCAGCGCCACGCCGGTAGCCTCCTTGCCGGGAAAGCGCCCGGCCGCTGAATCGGCCGCACTGGCACCGATCAGCGGCGCCGTGCCTGCACCGCTAGCCAGCCCTGTTGCCACCAGTGCCGTGCCCGCGGTTGATGTCTCCCTGCCTGCGATGACGGATGACATCGGCAACCCCGCCGACAGCGAGGAGGAGGCGCAAGCCGCCGAGCTGTTCAGCCAGCAGGATGAGCTGCTGCGCGAAGCTGCGGGCATGGGGTATCAACCCGAGCCCGCGTTGACCCATGCGCAGCCCGATGTGTCTGCGCACTCAGCTGCACAGCCCGCAGATGCTGATGAACAAGCTTCTGCCGCAGCCTACGCGGACCATTCCCGTGGCGAGTCGCTGACTGCCAGCATCGAGCCCGCGCTCGAACCGACAACCGCGCCGGTTAGCGCACCTGAAGCTGTTTCAGCGGTATCGAGCATGCAGAGCCTGCTTGGCAAGCGAAACATGCTGCGCAGCCGCCAGCGTGGTCAGGATGCCCCGGCGGCGCCCGCGCCGCGCGCGGTGCCGGTTGCGCCAGCTCGCCCTGTCGCGCCCGCCGCTGCACCGGTCGTCACCCAACAGCCAGCTCCGGTCAGCCAACCGGCCGGGCAGGGGATGGCGGCGATGGGTCACTATGATGATCTGCCGCCGGTGGATCTCTATGGCGACGGTTACGAGCCGCAGGGTGACAACGGGGAATACGAGGAGTACCTCAATCAGGGCTTTGCCGAGCAGACTCAGGTGATGAGCCACGCCCCTGTCACGGCACCGGCCCAGCCAACCGATCTGCCACCCTGGGATCTCGACGGGCAGCCGAGCTATCGACCCGGTGAACGCAGTGCTGCGGCGCCTGCGGTGACGCCAGCCCCTGCGACCCAGCCGCCCGTTGCAAGCACGGCAGTGGCTGCTGCCCTTGTGACGCAGGATGAACCCCCTCAGCCAGTGATGGAGACCATCGACTGGGATGAGCTCGAGAGCGACAGCGAGCCGCAAGAGGGAGAGGCGACTCGCCTTATCCCCTCCTCGCTGCTCAATGGTTGCGGCGACCCTTGGGCCGAGTTGATCGCTCACACTCAGGTGGGAGGGCGGCTGCGCCAGCTGGCCATCAACTCGGTGATGACGCGGGAAGGGGACAAGGTACTGCTAACCCTCAAGCCCGAGCAGCGCCATCTGGTGAGCGACAAGGCGCGCGCCGATCTGGCCGAGATCATCGGGCCAGCGCTGGGTCAACCGGTGCAGGTCGAGGTGACGCTCGGTGTGGTGCCTGACCAGGAGACCCCCCTCGAGATCGAACATCGCCTTTATCTCGGGGTGCGCGAGCAGGTGACCCGGGATCTGGAGCAGGATCCCAACGTGCAGTTTTTAGTTCAGCGGTTTGGTGCCGTGCTCCATCACGAGAGCATCGAGCCCCTCAACCGCTAAATTCCGTGGCCGGGAGCTTGCTTCCGGTTGAAAAGCAGTTTGGCTGTCCCCATCTAGGACAGACAAGCCCACAGCCCGGCGCTGGATGCCGGATTTCAAGACGAGAGACGACATATGTTTGGTAAAGGTGGAATGGGGAACCTGATGAAACAGGCCCAACAGATGCAAGAGCGTATGCAGAAGGCGCAGGAGCAGCTGGCTCAGATGGAAGTGACCGGTGAAGCCGGTGCTGGCATGGTCAAGGTCACCATGACCGGTAGCCACAGCGTCCGTCGCATCGAGATCGACCCCTCCCTGATGGAAGATGACAAGGAGCTGCTGGAAGATCTGGTTGCCGCCGCTTGCAACGATGCCGTGCGTCGTGTGGAAGAGCAGAACAAGGCCAAGATGGGCGAGCTGACCGGTGGCATGCAACTGCCGCCAGGCTTCAAGATGCCCTTCTAAGGCGACTCTCCCCGCGCATTCTTGCTCCCTTGTCGCTGGCCATTCGGGTCACGGCAAGGGGGACGGCCGAGAGACCCAAAGACGCAGCGTTATTGCTCAGGCGATACGCTGCGTTTTTTTATGGGCGCCATGCTGGCGCGGGCGGGCTCTAACTATCCCTTCTGGGGAGAGGTTGCCACAGCGAAGGCCGATTACGCCATGAAACGCAGCGCCTTGTATAGGCGGCACTATTTGTCGATACCCGCTATCGGATATCCCGGTTTGGCGTGGCCGGGCGGGATCGGCATAATGGCGGCTTGCCGTATCGAGGAGATTGTATGAAATATATCGGAGCCCACGTCAGTGCGGCCGGCGGGGTGGA
>OERO01000328.1_pt1 | contig 9501 bp, 8 predicted proteins | sample 1540041 | NCBI WGS metagenome assembly OERO01 (sample SAMEA3891234, study PRJEB23780) | metagenome | biome: terrestrial biome; feature: animal house; material: water of meat washing | place: Italy | collected 2015-05-12
ATCCATGCACGTGTAGCAGTCCTTAACAGATTTACGGAATTAGGTCGACCACTTACCCAAGTTACGCCTTAAATTTGGTTCAATTAGGGGCGCTTTGCATTTCAAATCTTTGTGCAACAAAGCCCTTATTGATTAAAAATATCGTAGTAAGCCAAATGATTTTTAACCAAAACTATCTTGAATATTAAAAAAATTAGTTAAGTCATGAATTAATTAATAATTTATAAGTTTATGAAATTATTATTATTTTAATATGTAGAGCATGCAAATATCCTTCTTAAGAACTCTCAGAATCATTAATTTATACAACTAAGGTCTAGAATTTAAATTTTATATTGACTTGGTTTAGATTAAATTATATACATTAATAATGATACGAAACGTATCATTATACGAAGAATATAAGAATGGGATGTATAAAAAATGGTAGGACTAATTGGAATAGTCTTGTCCCTAATACTGCTGATGTATCTGGCATATAAAGGATTTAGCGTAATTGTTCTGGCTCCACTGCTTGCACTGTTTGCTGTTGCTTGGAGTGGATTGAGTAATGAATTACTTGGATTTTATTCTCAAATTTTTATGACCGGCTTAGGCGGGTACATAATTAAATATTTCCCACTTTTTTTGCTAGGTGCAATATTTGGGAAGCTAATGGATGACTCTGGCTCTGCACGAACTATTGCCAATTTTTTCGTCGAAAAATTAGGGCATAAAAGAGCTATGCTTTCGATTGTGCTCTCATGTGCAATTTTAACTTATGGTGGTGTATCACTATTTGTTGTTGGGTTTGCAGTTTTCCCGATAGCATCAGCACTATTCAAAAAACTTGGAATTCCGAAAAGATTAATTCCAGCTGCAATTATGTTGGGTGCTTTAACTTTTACAATGACAGCATTACCCGGAACGCCTGCAATTCAAAATGCAATTCCAATGCCGTTTTTTAATACTGATTTATACGCTGCACCTGGCTTAGGAGTTTTATCCTCTATCTTTATTATAATTACAGGAATGTGGTGGTTAAATAAGCGTATTGCCAAAGCAGATTCTCTAAAAGAAGGTTATGGCAATCATGTTGAAATCCATAGCAATGACGGTGCATTGACCACTTCGGGTCCAAGCCTTACCATTGCTTTTGCTCCCATTTTAGTAGTAATAATTACTAACTTGGTTCTTACTAAAATAATCTTACCTTCACTCGATACAGCATATTTAGCAACTGATAAATTCGGTAATGTTTCATTAAACTCAGTTGTAGGGCTTTGGGCAATTATTTGTGCTCTGGTCTTAGCATGTTTAACTATCATTATTTTGAATTGGAAAGCGATCGTAAATATTAAAGACTCAATACAACAAGGAGTCTCATCTTCGTTCTTACCTATTTTTAATACAGCATCAGAAGTTGGTTATGGTTCAGTTATAGCATCATTGGCTGGCTTCATTATTCTACGTGATTTCTTAGTTGGTATTGCACCAGACAATCCTCTTATCTCTGAAGCTATTGTTATTAATGTACTGGCTGGGATTACAGGCTCAGCATCAGGCGGCTTAAGTATTGCTTTAAATACTATGGGGGAAACCTATAAAAATTTAGCAATAGATAATGGTATTTCATTAGAACTTATGCACAGAGTAGCCTCTATGGCATCTGGTGCCTTAGATTCGCTTCCCCATAATGGTGCAGTAATTACCATCATCACATTATGTGGATTAACGCATAAACAATCTTATTACGACATGTTTATTGTCGCTGTTGTAATTCCACTCATTGCTTTAGCAGGGGTAATTACCCTCGGAACTATGTTCGGATCATTCTAGAAAGTTAATTACTTCAATAATTTATGGTGAATTTAAAATGTCTCATTCAATTAACCTTCCACGAATTATGCAAGTCGGGAAAAATGCTAGAAGTCATCTTCCTGAGATTTTGAATAGCTTAGGAGCGAAAAGACCATTAATCATCACTGATAAAATGATGGTTTCACTGGGATATATTGATCAGATTCAAAATTTACTTAAGGCAGAAAACATCGAGAGTGACTATTTTGATGAAACGATTCCTGAGCCGACTTCAGCTTCAATTGAAGCTGGAGTGAATCATGTCAAAACGCACCAATATGATGCCATTATTGCTGTAGGTGGCGGAAGCCCTATCGACAGTGCTAAGGCTATCAGTATTTTAAGTAAGTTTGGGGGAGAGATAAGAGATTATAAATTTCCCAGACAGGTCAACGAGATCGGACTGCCAATTATTGCAATCCCAACTACAGCGGGAACAGGTTCTGAATGTACTCGTTTTACAATCATTACTGATGATAAGACCAGTGAAAAAATGCTTTGTGCTGGGCTTGGATTCTTACCCATTGCAGCAATTATCGACTATGAGTTAACGATGTCTTTACCTGCTAGAACTACGGCAGATACTGGGATTGATGCACTAACACATGCAATTGAAGCATATGTTAGTAAAAAAGCAAGTCCATATAGTGATGCCCAAGCAATTGCAGCGATGAAACTAATCGGACCTAACTTACAAATTGCTTATCATGAGCCGGGTAATGAATCTGCACGTGAAAAGATGATGCTTGGTTCCACATTTGCAGGCATTGCATTTTCAAATGCTTCTGTTGCATTGGTTCATGGGATGAGTCGACCGATCGGTGCTTTTTTCCATGTACCTCATGGCCTATCGAATGCAATGTTACTTCCTATGATTACTGAGTTTTCAATACAAGCTGCACCTGAACGTTATGCAGACTGTGCAAAAGCAATGGGTGTTGCACATATTGATGATTCCCATGAAGTCGCAAATCAAAAGCTAGTACAAGCATTGGCTGAAATTAATAAAGATTTAAAAGTTCCAACTCTGGCTGAGTTCGGGGTGGATAGAAAATATTTTGATGAAGTTGTACAAACAATGGCTGAGCAGGCAATAGCATCTGGCTCTCCATCTAATAACCCAATAACTCCTACAATTGCTGAAATGATTTCGCTCTATAAGCAATTGTGGTAATGCATTTTTCAATTAGCTTTAATTATTTTTTATATAAAGAGGACAGATTCACATGGAATTGATCGGACATTTTATTAACGGCGTATTGAATACCAATCATACAAGAACGCAGCCTGTTTACAATCCATCAACAGGTGAACAAAGTAAAGAAGTAGGGCTAGCCGGTAAAGCAACCGTTGAAGAAGCTATTTCTGCTGCCGAAGCTGCTTTTCCTGAATGGCGTAATACTCCTGTCATTAAACGCGCCCGCGTCATGTTTAAATTCAAAGAACTTCTTGAGGACAATGCTGAAAAAATTTGCAAACTTATTGGCGAAGAACACGGAAAAATTGTGCATGATGCTGCCGGTGAATTACAGCGTGGTATTGAAAATGTTGAGTATGCTTGCAGTGCCCCTGAATTTTTAAAAGGTGAATTCAGTAAAAACGTAGGTCCAAGTATCGATTCATGGAGTGAGTTCCAGCCTTTAGGTGTCGTTGCAGGTATTACTCCATTTAATTTCCCAGTCATGGTTCCACTTTGGATGTTCCCGATGGCAATTGTTTGTGGAAATACTTTTGTTCTTAAACCATCTGAGCGTGATCCATCATCAACTTTGTATATTGCACAATTACTGAAAGAAGCTGGTCTACCTGATGGCGTACTAAATGTTGTAAATGGAGATAAAGAGGCTGTTGATACCTTACTTTTAGATTCTCGAGTACAGGCTATAAGCTTCGTTGGCTCGACACCGATAGCTGAATATATTTATAAGACAGCAACTGCTACTGGGAAAAGATGCCAAGCACTTGGCGGTGCAAAAAACCATGCGATTGTTATGCCTGATGCTGATATTGATAATGTAGTAAGCTCTTTATTAGGTGCTGCTTTTGGTTCATCAGGTGAGCGTTGTATGGCTCTTTCAGTCGCTGTTGCCGTAGGTGATGATGTTGCTGATTTGATGATTTCTAAGCTCTCTGAAGCTATGGCATCGTTAAAATATGGGGCATATTCAGAAAAAGAAAATGATTTCGGTCCTGTGATTACAGCCCAGCATAAAGCTAAAGTTGTGGGTTATATCAACAGTGCAGAAGAGCAAGGTGCAACGATTGTTGTTGATGGTCGAGATGCAGCTCCAGTTGGTTACGAAAAGGGATTCTATGTGGGAGCCACGCTAATCGATCAAGTGACTCCTGAAATGACTAGTTATAAAGAAGAAATTTTCGGTCCTGTACTACAGGTTATACGTGTAAAAACCATGCAAGAAGCTATGAATCTGATTGATGATCATGAATACGGCAATGGTACTTGTATTTATACACGTGATGGGGAAGCAGCTCGTTACTTCAGTGACAATATTAAGGTCGGAATGGTAGGAATTAATATCCCATTGCCAGTCCCTGTGGCTTATCATAGTTTTGGTGGCTGGAAGCGCTCATTATTTGGTGATTTAAATGCTTATGGTCCAGATGGTGCACGTTTTTACACCCGTCGTAAAACGATTACACAACGTTGGCCAACCGCTAATGTTCGTGAGGGTGCTCAATTCTCAATGCCAACGCTGAACTAATGTTTTTATGCTGAACAAAAAGCAAGTCATCATGACTTGCTTTTTTAATCAATATTAATCAATTTACTTAAATTGTTCGCAGCCTGACGTAGTACCGATTCAAAACTTAATAAATCATCAAGAGATTTTCGTATCGTTGGGGCATGGACATATAAGCATGCAATGATTGTATCTCCCTTGTGGATGGGAACAGAGCATGCGACCATTCCTGAAATAAACTCTTCATTATCAGTTCCAAGTTTATTTAAGAAAATATGATTCAAATTTTCTTCAAGCATCACAGGATCAGTAATAGTATTTTTAGTAAGCTGTGTAATAGGAAGGTGTTCTATTATATTTTTTCTTCGACTTTCCGGTTGAAAACTTAAAAAAAGTTTTCCACTAGATGTACACCATAATGGTACGGTAGATCCAATAGGTAAGTACACTTGTAATGGCCAATTTGCTTGTACTCGATCTGTATAAAGCATTTGATTATTATTAAGGATGGCAATTCCACAAGTTTCATTAGTTTGATCTGATAGTTTTTGCAGAATTGCTAGTCTTTCTATTTTTTTAGGTTCTTGCTCCCAAGCGCTCATTAGCAACTTGTAAGTCCTATCACCTACAATATAACCACCGTAAATATCTAATTTAATGAATTTTTCTTGCTCCAAAGTTTGAAGTAAACGATGGATACTTGGTTTTGGAATATCTAGCTCAATAGAAAGGTCCAAAGGTGTAGGAGGATGCTTTGCAGTTGAGATAGCCTCAATAATATCTAAAACTCTGGTAATTGATGAGCCTTTCTTATTCATATCGAAAACCTAGTATAATCAAGTGCATATGCAGGAAAAACCTAAAATAATTAGTTCTACGAAAATTAGAGATAAAGTATAAGTTTCTTTACTAGAAGAATTTTAAGCCCATAGTCATCATTAAGTCATGAGAGTTATAATATTATCATCATTAAATAAATAGCTATAGAATAACTATATTCCTAAAACCACCTGATAAGGTTTAAACCCTTCTAATACAGCATCCGAAACCAATTGAATAAAAGCTTCAGTTTTTCCGTAAGCCATCCACTGATCAAGAGCTTCATAATAAGCCAAACGATTTTCAACTGTGATGACACAAGGTGGATAAGCAGATTTAATCAATTCGAGGTTCATCAATAGACGTGATGTACGGCCATTGCCATCAATGAATGGATGGATACCTACAAAATCAGCATGTACTTTGGCTGCACGTTCAATTGGATGCAGCTTATGTGCTTCACTATTATACCAGTCTACGAATTGAGCCATCTTGTCATTTAATAACGTGTAATCAGGCGGGGTAGACGTAGCACCTGATATCAGGACATTTTGCTGACGATAACGTCCAGCATTATCATCATCAATATTCTTTAAGATAAGCTGATGGATATTACGAATTTGCCATTCAGAAAAAGGCTCCTCTTTCCGAATGATATCTTCAACATAGTAAATTGCATTTCTATGGTTGATCGCTTCGAAGTGTTCTCTTAATGCCTTTCCACCAACAGTTATACCTTCGAGTACTACTTTTGTTTCTAGCAGGGTGAGGGTATTACCTTCAATTGCATTGGAATGATAGGTCCAGCGGACAATAAGATCTTCTTGTAAATTTTTGACAATTGACGGAGAGAGAGGGCGATGTTGATCTAATTTTTTCTTTAAATCATCAATAGTTTCAAACATAACCTTATCCCTGAATTTGTCTTAGTCGATCATACATGAAAAAAGAAAGATCAGAAATGTAGCGATATATCATTACATTTTGTATGGGTTTTAAAAGTGGTAAGTGGACTGCTCCAAGTATTCTAGACACGAGACAGCTTCATTTTGGAAACACATTATTGTTCATTTCACCCACACATCTATGGCATGTTGTAGATGACCAGTTTTGACATAAAGCGTTGCGCCTGATGGACCTGCCTGAAATTTAGCAGCACTATTGAGGGGAAGACGGACCCACGAACCTGCTGGATATATTTCAGTGCCGCAAAATAATTGACCTTTAATAATGAACAATTCAATCCCTTGTTCTGATTTCTCTACGAAAATTTGATCAGGTTTTAGCTTTTCTAAATAGGTCTGCTCATGTTCAGATTGAAATAGCGGGCATATCATCCGACGTTGGGTAAGCTTCCAATTCGCTAAGTCATTGGTGTTAATCCGGGTTGGTTCTCTCTCATGTTCAGTCATTTGCATCAGTTTCACAAAGATTAAACAACCTGCTTTACTGGAAACCCGATGAGTTGAATGATGGGGGTTACGTAAATACCAGCCTGCCGGATAATCATCTTCAGCATTCTCGGTAAAAATGCCTGACAATATGAGGACTTCTTCACCCAAAGGATGTTGATGTTCAGGAAAGGCAGATTCTGGTGCGTATTTCACAAGACTAGTTGCACGTGCTTTCTCATCGCCAATACGATCAAGCATCATTCTATCGACTTCACCTCCTGGAGATTTTACCCAATGGTAATCCTCTGGCTTGATGATGACGAGTTGTGAGAAGTCGGCATAAATAAACATAATGTTGTCCTGTAATGAAGAAACCTACGTATTTTAACGAGAATGCACAGGTTTATTTTAAAAGAAATAGCGATTAGTTAGCTCACTGTTTCAGAAAAGGTAAGCATGTTGATAGCAGATATTACTCACTAAGCTATGAAATATTAATATTTTAGAGTTTAATCAACTGTGCTTTGTTTTTACATCAATGAGGAATGGCATGAAATATCAACCGCCTTATACGATCACCTCTAAAATTATTCACTTGATTGCACAAATTAGTGAATCAATAGGGCGTTTGACTGCATTAACTCAAATCCAAGATAGCCTTAAATTGCGAAAAGCCAATCGTATTCGAACGATTCAAGGGTCTTTAGCGATAGAAGGAAATACCTTGAGTACAGAGCAAATCACAGCGATTCTGAATGGCGAGACCATTATCGCTCCACCTAAAGAAGTTCAAGAGGTACGTAATGCCCTAAAGGCATATGAAGAAATTCAAGATTGGAATCCTGATCAAGAATCGCATTTGCTGAAAGCACATCAAATATTGATGACAGGACTGATTGATGAAATTGGACAGTATCGTCATGGCGGTGTTGGTGTGATGTCAGGGGATCGAGTCGTGCATATGGCTCCGCCTGCAAATCAAGTCCAGCGTTTAATGAGAGAGTTATTACAGTGGTTGGCTGAAGGTAATGAGCACCCATTAATTCAGAGTTCAGTATTTCATTATGAATTTGAGTTTATACATCCATTTGCTGATGGCAATGGGCGGATGGGGCGTTTATGGCAAACTTTAATCTTAAGCCAGTGGAATCCTATTTTTCTCAACATCCCTGTAGAAAGCTTGATTTATCAAAACCAAAGAGCTTATTACGATGCATTGCAAGCGAGCACAGATCGTTCAGATTCTGCACCTTTTATTGAGTTTATTTTGCAGATGATTCTAGATGCAATACTTAGTTCTGATGCCAGCGATCAAGATACCGCTCAAGCTAGCGTACAAGTTAGCGATCAAGTTAAACGTCTCATCCAGAATATGGAGCAGAAAGAATATAGCTTAACTGAGCTTATGGCTCTATTGGACTTGTCCCATCGAGCCACATTCCAAAAAAATTATTTAACTCCAGCATTAGAAGCAGGTGTGATTGAACGTACCCTTCCTGATAAGCCTAAGAGTCCTAAGCAAAAGTACAAATTAAAAAATTGAACTGTACTGAAGTTGATGTGATTATTAATATCATAATGAGCTAATTGAAACATTATAACATTACATTTATTTTTAGGTGTAATTTGCTGCTATAATGCCGTACGCCACTTCAAATCCTGAATTCGGATTTGAACAAGATTTTAAAGTGATTCAATGCACTAAATCTAATTTGGGTCAAAATTGGGTCAATGAATTTTTTTATTCAATAAAAGAGCTTTAAAGTGAATGAGTTAGGTTTTGAGTTCAATTGACGCCACCTCCACCAAAATTCAAAAGTAAATCCGAAGATCTTCAGCTAAAGGCTTGAACCGTAAGGGTTCAAGCCTTTTTTGTTTTAAGATCATTACATATCATTTAAGAACATTTTGAAGTGAGGCTGTACACATAGGGTGTACACAACGGAAAAATTGAACTGGATGTGTACAAATCATGAAGCGGACGCAAATAAAGCGTTTTCCAATCGCTGATACAGCATTGGAAAACCTAGAACCTGAGGCAAGTGAGTACCGAATTAAAGACAGTGAAAGTCTTTATTTTAGGGTTGCGCCAAGTGGGAAAAAATCTTGGGTTTTTCGTTATAAAAGAGAAGATGGAAAATGGTCTTGGATTAGTTTGGGAGCATATCCGCTAATCTCAGGTGCTAAGGCAAGAAAAAAAGCTCGGGAATTACTTAATGATATAGTTGATGGTAAAAATCCAGTTTTTACTAAAAAGCAGAAGCAAGAGAAAGAACTTAGTGAGCGTAAAGATTTGTTCAAAGCCTTAGCTCAAGAATGGCTAACGATCCGTCAAGGGAACTGGGTTGAAGCTACTTTTTTTAGAAATAAAGGTGCATTAGAAAAACATATTTTCCCAAAATTTGGTCATAGACCTTTTGATTCGATTCTAGCTGTTGAATGGTTTAACCATTTGCGAGCTATTCAAGTTGAACAGGGAATTAATGAACAGGTTAAAAGAATTTTAACCATGTGTCGTGATATTTATAATCTAGCAAAAGTCACGGGACGTATTGAATATAATCCATTAGAAGGTATACATAAATATCTAGAAAATGGTGTGTCGAAAAGTATGCCACATGTGGGTACTGAAGATGTTCCAGATTTACTCAGAACTATTCGACGGTATCCAGCAGAAGAAACGAGAATAGGCGGCAGAGTAAAACTTGAAGTGCGACATAAACCACCTAATTAATTTAAAGGGTTTA
>OERO01000331.1_pt1 | contig 9458 bp, 6 predicted proteins | sample 1540041 | NCBI WGS metagenome assembly OERO01 (sample SAMEA3891234, study PRJEB23780) | metagenome | biome: terrestrial biome; feature: animal house; material: water of meat washing | place: Italy | collected 2015-05-12
TAGGTTAAAATCTTTATACTCATGAGCATTATCAGAAAATTTAGCAAAAAAATTATTCCAAAAAAATAGAAAATTTATTTTTTCTGCATTTTGAATAGGTTCAGGTTCTGCATATCCAATAATCCAAAATGGCGCTGTACTACAAATATCCTCAGGTATAAGTTTTTGCTGTGAAGCTGTTTCAGTACTGATAAGATATAAATTATCTTTTAGATGTACAACATGTCCTTTTGAGGCTTCTCGGATACAACGATCAGCATCTATATAGAAACATTTCATTGAGCATTCCTCCATTTTTTTTAACTAGGCATCCAATTTCCATAATCGTTAAATTATTTAACGCTGCAATTAAGCATTAGTTTGATTTATCTTCCAACTCCGATAGACGACTGCTAAAAATAAATCACTCAAAATTTTCTGGCAGGTATTATCTTTATAATTGTTATTACTAATTTTCAGACTTATCTCTTTTTTCTTTTTAGCCAATTTCAACTCAGTTTCAATCTCCTTCCATGAAAGTTTAGATATTTTTATTTTTTCATGAAAAACTTGCTTATAAATGACCTTTAACTCGCGACAGAATTTACCAAACTCCTGATGCTCTTGTTTGCTTTGAATATACACTTCCATACTTGCATCTATAAGATGTACACGGTGCTCAAAATAGTCAAGGATGGAATGATTTCTCATTAATATATTGAAAATTTTATAATTATTTTCAACTAGTAAATTACCTGTTCGATTTTTATCAATATACTTTAAGAGCTTGTCCAAAGCGTTATTTGGACCACAGGTTTCATCATGTTGAAAGTGACGATTTGCATAGAGTTTTTCAGCTAATTCATTCCCTATTGAACTGATTAAAGTATCCACCTCTTTACCTGATAGAACGTTCAAAATATGATTGAAGCTTGCCATAAGCTGACGTCTTACCATGATGTCTTGATCTTCTTCGATCACCTCTTGCTCTGCGACATAAGTGATAAAACGATCTGGAAATATCATTTCTTGAATTATTCTCGAGCTTGAATTCAATTTTTCTACAATACTTTTTAGAGTAATTTTTTCTGTCACTTGCGATGTATTTAACTGTTTACTAAATAATTTAACCGGCAATAAAGCTCTGACTATTTTTGCAGATACTTTACTCTCTTCTATACATTGCGCATCAGCAACCAATAATGGTCCAAAATGTAAATAATGATTTACCGTCATTTCAATAGAAGAATGCCCCATAAGATGAGCAAGCTTCCTCCATACATCAGTACGAACATCAGCATGATCTAGACTGTAAAGTAGATAGCTTTTAATTTTGTGAACTTGTTCTGGTGAATAATCAGTCCAAGACCTGATCAATGAATCTGTTCCTTTCAAAATTAAGGAAAGATTAGTCGCAGCAGTGTGCCTAAAGCTGTGAAATGAATAGTCGTGTCCTTGGTTCAACAATAACTGATCAAATATCTTCTTAATCAATTGACTCACAGATCGAGGTGAAATACTCCCACCCTCTTCAGAGAAAATCAAACAATCTTTGGCACCTAATGTATTTTGATTAATAGGCACCTTCATTTTTTTGTTAATCAAATGAATAACTGACATTAACTCAGCTTTAGTCAGTAATTGATCCAGGCACATTCCCCGTTTTGCATTAGTGGTTTTAATCTGACGAGTATAATTATTGTGGATAAAAATTTTGCAAATTTCATGTTTTTCATTGATAAAATAATAATGAGGATCATAACCAATTGTTTTATATTTAAAATTTATCATAGCTAAATCACTTAACTTTAATCCCAAAATTTCATTGAGTCTTAGCCCCGTTCTATACGCAAGGGTACAAATGACTTTAAGGATATTCTTCTGGTCTTTGGTCAACTGAGTTTGGATAGCTATTAAATTTTTAAATTGATTAAACATTACTGGAGTAACATAGGACGTTCTACACACTTGCAAATCAGTTGATTGCAGTTGATCTAAATAATTAACACGAGGAGCACCAAAATTACGTATTAAGCTATTGTGAAATTTTTTTAGATTACTTACCGCATGCCCATAACTATTATGTTTAATCTCCCTCCCATTTTGTGAATGTTTTCTGTTTTTCTTGCTACGATCGCCAATGGATTTGACAGCCAAAATATGACTGTAGATCTCTTCAAATTCTTCTTCATCTATGACTTGAAGGTCTAAATCATTACTCACAACATATAGAAACAGTTCGTCAATAAATGATGATTTATAGGTATCTAAAGAACTCAGCTTAATACCTTTTTTATTTTTACCAGAGTCAATCGATTTTATTTCTTTCAGGCACTCCAAATACCAAGTAATCACCACAATCTGAACACTAACAAGAGCGATATCTTTTGACGAGCTATATTGCTGGGAAGAATAACTGTTTTGAAGCAAGCTAAGATCCTTTGAAAATTCAGCTATAACTTCACTCACACTCACGTTATTAACATCCAAGTTTCTTACTAAACTCTTTTTAATATCTGCGGCACAGTGATAATCAGTATTCAAATTTCGAATCTGCTCCAACTTAGCCTTCTTCAATTCCGTATAGTAAAAATTATCTACAACAGCTTGATTGATGCTCTTTTTTTTAGACGTCTGAGTACTGTGATGTTTATCAATTCCTTCCAGTGCTTTTAAGGATGAATAAGAAAGCGCCGAGTAATTAAAAACTCCCTTAGATAAAGCAATAAGAAAACCATCTAATGTATTTTTCGTTCCAAAATATTGCACGTAATCTAAATGATCAAAAAGCTTATATCTATTCTTTGAAAAAATTTTAATAACAGCATGTTCGTGATCTACATCTTGTAAGCCCGATAAGATTTTTTGATCTAACATTTCCCTATTTAGATTGATTATAGAATCAATCAATTGCACCAATTCTTGATCTACTTGTCTTTTTTCTGGTTGTGTTTCTAACTCAATCTCGTTTACAAGTCGAATCAACATCAAAAAACTCATTGGGGTCAGATAAATTTGTTTAACTTGGTATGATTTTTCATCATAAATTAAATTTGCATAAGACGAATTTTCTAGAGGATAACTATATAAGCAAGCAAATTTTGAAATATCTTTACCATATACAGATACAAGACCACCAGATAATTCAAATGGGGAAACTCTATCATTCGAATATGTTTCCCTCACTGATTTTAAAATTGAGAGCAAATCAGCTCGTGTCCGACATCCACAGTCAAAAATGAGAGCCAATAAGAACTGACGAAGTAGAAATTGTTTTTGTTCGAATGTCGCATACGGATTGAATTTACTTGTCTTAAGCCAATGCGGTAATTGCTTTTGCCAAAAATCATACAGCTTTAGCTTAAAATCATGTAATTCCCTTCCACTCTGCAGTTTAGTTTGCGTAGATTCAATATCTTTGATATTAGGTGGGAAAGAGCTGGTTTGAATCAGTGGTATATCATAATTACCAGCCAACCATTGTATCTTTGATTCAACCTCATGTTTATTTTGAACACATAAATCTGACCAATATTGCCATCCAGCTTTTAACTCATCAGCATCCAATTTTAGTGATTTGAAGTATTTATTAACTTTGGCTCTCGCCTTATATATCTTCTCTTTAATTTTATCGTCAAGCTTAAGCTTTAAATTATGCTCCACAACCTCTTCAACTAGCATATTTGAAATACTTTCAAATATGCTCTTTGCCATAGATTCCAATTCTTGCTTTAATTTTGAAAATCTCTCTAATTTTTCATTATTCATAAAGAAATCCCCACAGATATGAGTTCAAGATCTTTAAAAAGCTTGCTTAAAGCATCCTGAATTTGAGTTTTGTAAGCATATGGCTGTAAAGATGATGATTTAGAAAATCCAATTTCACCTTGTTGATCATGCGCATACCATGACTTGAAAACTGCATCTGGCAAATCAAGGGTATTTCTTACAAAATGTCGAATCCAATTGGGGTATAACGGCCCTATTTCAGGGAAGTTCTGTGCAAGGTAAGAAGCCACATCTTTCTGAGTTAAAGGACTTATTTTTATATTCATGAATCCTGCATTTTTCTTCCAATAATGAAGATAGTAGTTATCCTCACTTTTAGTTAACATCCCTGAATCCATAAGGTCTATAATGAATTTTTCATAAAGCTTTAATTCGTTAGCAAAAAATTCAGTCAGTGGTGAAAAGCGGCCATGACGTCGTGATTGGCTATTTTTATCATGAATGTAGACTATGCCTGTAATGAAGTCATAGTTCTCCTTGATACTCGATGCAGCAATTGCTGGGCGTGCTCCTGAGGATAAAAGACAACAAATCCAAATCCAGACACTGAAAGCATTAAATCGTTCTTCAATTGATTTCTTATCCCTCAATACCTCAATGACCTGGTTGTTCAGTGAATTTAAGAATTTTTTCGCCTGATTAAATGACCAAGCTCGCTGACTTCCTACACGTTCATCACTTTTAGCTTGAATGAATTGAGGACGATCTAGCACATGACTCTCATGTTTATTCTGAAACCAAAGCCATACGTATTTCTCATACGAATCATTTAACTGTTTATAAGAAAAACCACCGTATGCCAGATCAGGTTGATGTGAAACTTGTTTACCAATGAGAAAATTCTTTTGTAAATCATCTTCACAAATTCGATGTAAATGAAATGAAAGCTGCGAGGCGATATGAGTAACAGATAGATTTCCAATACAATAACCAAAGAAACACTCTTTCAAATACTGATTAAAATCGGTGTTTGTATAGCCACTTAGTTGCGCTTTTTTGATTCGATCAATCCACATTGCAGGAATTTGGAATGTCCAACTGGAATGTTTATTCTGCCTATTTCCTTTTTTTGCAATTTCTCCCTCCAACTTTTTATTAACATCGGCATCGACGGTCCATAAATAATAATCACGACCAGAAGAATGTTTTAATTTCTTAATTTCAAAAAAGTAATCAATATATTGAAAGACAACAGCACTCATTCCTGTACATAATGACATTAAGAAACAGGCAGCCATGGCAGATTTTTCTATGTCTTTATTGTTCTGTAGTTCGTCATGTAAGACCTGATAAATAACTTTCAAAAAAGGTGGGTCAATATAATAAACATTACTCACAGTCGGTTCGTGTACATGATCGAGGTATCGACGCAATACTTGATGATCAACAAAAGAGGATACTCTGCGTGTACTCTCATCTTGACTAAAATCATATTCACGTTTTTTTATATCTTCATTTTCATCATCATCATCCTTTGCACGAGCATCCGAATAATCCGAGAAGCCTTCTGTGATCAAAGGTGGGGCAATGAAACTTAAAATAGAAACCTCTGTTTCCTCAAGTGAGGGTTGAGCTTTTTTTCTATTCACCTGTACTTTTTCATCATAGTAGAGATTTTCAACAGCCACCCTATATTCATCTAAATAGCGATTTAATGATTTTTCAATCTGATTATTTTTCTGTGCATTGAAAACTAGACAAGTAGCAATTGTTCGGTCTTTGTGATGTTTAGCATAATTACTAAATTCTTTTTTCGACTTCTTCAATGGATCAATATTTATAATTGCTCTAAAATAGTAAACAAGATTCGTTAATATATCATTCCTATATTTATCAAACCTTTTTCCTACCAGTTTAAATAACAAGTACAATGTATAATTTATCATTTTAATTTTTGATGCCGAATTACCAATCGTCAACAATAATCCAGATAAAAGCATCACATAATTTAAAATTTCAAAAGTTTTATTATTTATCTCAATTCTAGCACCATTATTTAATTTTTTAGAATTATTGCATAGTATCGAGATACTCAAAAACCCCAATATATGCTTATATTTAGTTCTTTGCTGATATTTGCAAATATTAAAATACAACATCTCACAGCGATCTATTAGAATTTCAAAACTATCTTTATCTATAAAATTCAAATGAAAATCTTGAACATATTCAAAATTTAAAACCGCAATTCTTTCACCATATCCAGAAATTGTTTTCTCAAAATCATTACAATGATTTTCAAGATCTTCCTGATTTAAAATTTCGCCCATTTTAATTAACTCCAAAATAACTCTTAATATTCATTAAAATTCTTAGGCAATTTAAAAAATTTCACAAAATCACTCTTATATAATTTTTCATGATTAGAATATCCACGTTTTTTAAACACCTCCTTATTAATATAAAACCTTATTTCCGTCTTATCTTTTTGGTTTAAATATTCAAAAATCCTGTTAAACAAATAATTTCTTGATTCCTTCTTAATTGAAGCACTTTTTAAATAATGAAAAAGCTCGAACCAAAAAACATAACTTGTTTGAGCCTCAACCCAAACCTTCTGATCTTGCTTGATCGAATCCGGTAAATAAGCACATGCTGTTTTAAAACATTCAAGATCGTCACTGATTCGTTTAGCAATTGAAGTAAGTATTTGGCCTTGGACCTTCTTTTGCAGGGTTACACTAGAGCCAGTTTGATTAAGTACAGTCTTAAGTATGTCCAATTGAGTTTTTTCAACCACAATCTTCGAGTGACTCGTACTACGATGTTTGACTTTTTGCTTTGATTTTGAATATTTTTTGGACATTATGAACTCCAAAAATAATGCTCTAAAAATTCAGTTTGGCTTTTTTAGGCGTAGCAAAGCCTAGAGCATAAATTCAAAAAGAATTTAAACTGATGTTATATTTAGAGATTATTAAAATTTATTTTCGGGTTGAGATAGTATTTCTTGTTATTGCCTGCTTTTTTATACCTAAATATAATGAGCTTTAAGAACAGGAAAAACTATCTCAATTTAATTGATTAACGAGACTTTTTTAGATTCTCATGCCATTCAACAATTTCGTTATAATCAAAATAAATTGCGGCTTGACGTTTATCATTTTGCTTTATTGCTACTGGAAAGTTGGGGTCAGTTTCCCTTAACTCTCTAATGGTCTGTGGGGTAACATCAAGCATCTTACATAATGTTGACTGCTTAATACGAAGTCTTTCGTCAAGGAATACTTTACCAGTACTCACTTTGACCTCCACTTTATCTTTCTTCATTAGATCACTCCTAACTTCTCTAAGATCTGCGAAGATTTATACAAATCATTCAAGGTAGGAGTGAACACACCGATTTGATATTTAGGTGACACCTCAGCGTAAACACTTGTTTTATAATGTATTTATTTTTTATCAGTGACAACATATTGGGGTTTTGGATTTGTTATTTTTTCAATCTCTTTTATAAAAGTCTGGTTGATATCATATTTTCTATCTAAATCCATAGCGCATAATTGAAATAAATCTGTATGCTTTAAGTTTTTCTCAGTTTTATAATATTTGTTTTCAACATACATAGAACAATAAGCATCAATTATAACCATTATTTTTTTGGGAAAATCTCCATTTAAATTACTTTTATTAAATTCAGATAATTTTCTCAGATATTCCTCCACATTAGTAAACCCGCCAATATCTTCATCATTTTCAATAGAAAAATTATTATTTATAGCCTTTTCATTCTCCAACCCACCAAGAAGATTTAATAAACATTTTCTTTCAACAAATAAATTATTCATTTTTAAATTAAGATCTAAATTTATTTTTTTAGAAAAAAATTCTCCAAATTTTGCAGGTAAATTAATATTACTTGGCCCATTTAACAAGCAGACCAATTCATCACCATTAATAGCAGTGTTTACTATAAATTCACTCATTAAATCTAAACTCCTAACAATATTATAGATATTTTTTATGTTAAAAGCCTTGTTATCTAGTTTTAGATATCCTTCATACCTAACAACTTCAAAAATATTTTTATCTAAATCCTTACAATCAACTTGATTATCTGTTAGACCAACAAATCCATCATAATAAAAATATAAGTTTAGATTAGAGCTCTTAATAGCATCTACAATTTCTGCTCCATAAATATCATTTGCTTTTAGTTCTTCTAACTTTTCAATTATTGGTAATAAAGTCATAAAAAAGGTAAGGTTTGTTGATAACCTTACCTTTATAATGCCTATTAGACATTTTGTGAAAATTATTGAGTTTTTTATGCTGAAATTTTATCCAAATGATCAGCATATTCCTGCATTATCACTACACGTTGAGGCAAATACTTCGCTTTATTATATTTACCCTCAACACCGCCTTTTACATGTGCAAGTGAAAATTCAACATGTCGTTCATCATAATCATGTTCATTAAGAATCGTTGATGCGATATGCCTAAATCCATGCGGTGTTTGACGACCTTGATATCCCAAACGACGTAAAGCCATTATGAATACAGTTTCTGAAGCAGGTTCGCTTGGATTCAATCTACTCGGAAACAAATATTCACTTTTAGGATTAAGCTCTTTCAACCGTAGTAATAATTTACAGACTTGCTTTGACAATGGGACTATGTGCTCACGTCTTTTTTTCATTCGCTCAGCTGGAATAGACCATAACTTCTTTTCTAAATTAAATTCACTCCAGGTCGCTTCTCTAAGTTCAGAAGGTCTGCAGAATAGATAGCTTAAAAGCATTAGGCCTATTCTAGTGTCTTCTGTCGGATATCTACGAATTGTTCTAAGCAATTCAGGAACGTCTTCTGTTCGTACATGGGGCATACTTTTGGGAGTAGCTGGTTCTAGATATTTATGTATACCTTCAAGCGGATTATATTCTATGCGCCCTGTAACCTTTGCTAAATTATAAATATCCCGACACATTGTTAAAATTCTCTTAACCTGTTCGTTAATACCTTGCTCAGCTTGGATACTTCTTAAATGATTGAACCATTCAACGGCCAAAATCGTATCAAAAGGCCTATGACCAAACTTAGGAAAAATATGTTTTTCCAAAGCACCTTTATTTCTTACAAAAGTCCCTTCGACCCAACTTCCTTTACGGATTTCCAACCATTCTTGTGCGAGAGCCTTAAATAAATCTTTGCGCTCATTCAACTCTTTTTCTTGAAATTGTTTCTTAGTAAAAACTGGATTTTTACCATCAACAATATCATTAAGTAATTCCCGAGCTTTTTTTCTTGCCTTAGCACCTGATATTAGCGGATAAGAGCCCAAACTAATCCAAGACCATTTTCCATCTTCTTTTTTATACCGAAAAACCCAAGATTTTTTCCCACTTGGAGCAACCCTAAAATAAAGATTTTCGCTGTCTTTAATTCGGTGCTCACTTGCCTCAGGTTCTAGATTTTCCAATGCTGTATCAGCGATCGGAAAACGCTTTATTTGTGTCCGCTTCATGATTTGTACACATCCAGTTCAATTTTTCCGCTGTGTACACCCTACGTGTACAGCTTCACTTCAAAATGTTCTTAAATGATATGCAATGATCTTAAAACAAAAAAGGCTTGAACCCTTAGGATTCAAGCCTTTAGCCGAAGATCTTTGAAGATCTTCGGATTTACTTTTGAATTTTGGTGGAGGTGGCGGGAGTTGAACCCGCGTCCGCCAGCACTACGCTCGA
>OERO01000335.1_pt1 | contig 9390 bp, 4 predicted proteins | sample 1540041 | NCBI WGS metagenome assembly OERO01 (sample SAMEA3891234, study PRJEB23780) | metagenome | biome: terrestrial biome; feature: animal house; material: water of meat washing | place: Italy | collected 2015-05-12
GCCATGGCGTAGGCTTCCACATCGGCAATGCCCCACTCTTCGGCCACTTCACGGTGTTTCTGCCAGCTGATGGTCACATAGGGGGCCAGCACTTCGTCGATGCGGTTGATGGTGGTGCCGCCATAGATGTGGCTCGCCACCTGGGCGATGATCTGGGCGGTCACGGCCGTGGCGGTGCTGATGGATTTCGGGGTATCGATCTCCGCATTGCCCATCTTGAAGCCGTGGGTCAGCATCCCTTTCAGATCGATCAACATGCAGTTGAACATCGGGAAGAAAGGCGAGTAGTCGAGATCGTGGAAGTGCAGATCACCGCTCTCATGAGCCTGAACCACATCACGGGGCAGCATGTGGCTGGTGGCATAGTGCTTGGCGACGATACCGGCCAGCAGGTCGCGCTGGGTCGGGATCACCTTGGAGTCTTTGTTGGCATTCTCGTTGAGCAGGGCGGCGTTGGTCTGCTCGACCAGACCGCGGATCTCCTGCGCCAGACGGCCGCGCGCCTCGCGAGCCTGATCCCTGTCGTGGCGATATTCGATATAGGCACGGGCGATGGCCTTGTCGTCGGAAGCCATCAGGTGGTTTTCGACCCGGTTCTGGATCTCGTGGATATCAACTTCACCACGCCCTTCCAGCTCCTGACTCACCGCATTGGCAATGCGGGAGGCGAGTGCCGGATTGGCCTGATTGACCGCTTCCGCCGCACGGCTGACCGCCTCTGCAATCAGCTGGGCATTGAATGGTGCGCGACATCCGTCACGTTTGATCACAACCGGTTTCATGGATTTTCCCCGTTAAAAGGCCAGGCATTTGCCTCTGGCTCACCCTTGTTGGGCCCCCCTCCCGGCATCTCGTCCTGGACGCAAATAAATTCAGCCGAGGCTTGACAAGCCTGGGCTGAAGATAGGAGGGGAACAGCTTATACACAGCTTAATAACACAACATATAGGGATTAAAAACGAATGCGTCCCTATATGTGGTGTCTATTAGGCACCAAAGCGCAGCCTCATTTCTTGATCCAGAACAGGTTTTTCAGCGAGCGGGACAGTTCACGACCAACCCAAAAGAGCCCCATTCAAATCCAACCTCAAGCAGGGTGCGGGCTGGCGTCCGATCCGCCCAGCCGAAAAAAAATCGCCCCCCACCACACCGGTTTCGAGATGACAGCGCCAACCAAAACCGCCCATACTGAACAAGAACTCTCTCCCCCTCGACAAGGGACAACCCATGCGCACCTCCCTGCTATTGCTACTGCTATCCACCCTCTCTCTGCCGCTCTGGGCCGCCAACATTCTGGTGATCAGCAGCTACCATCCCGAATACCTGTGGGACCAAAGCTACAACAAAGGGCTGCTCGATGGCTTGCAGGGGGAGCACAAGATCACTCACTTCTATATGGACACCAAACGCCATCCACGGGAGAAGTTCGACGAAATAGCCCAGCAAGCCATCGCCTTTTATCTGAAGAGCAAACCGGATCTGGTAGTACTGGGGGATGACAACGCCATCAACTATCTGGCCAACGAGATCGCCTCGCTGGGCACCCCGGTGGTATTTCTCGGCATGAACGAGAATCCGCGCCTCAAAGGCTTTGTCGGCCACCCCAAGATCACCGGCGTGCTGGAGCGCCCCCTGCTCAAGCGCAACATCAGCGAAATAAGCCAGATGATGGGGGGGCTCGACAAGGCGCTGGTGCTGTTTGATTCCAGCAATGTGGCCCTCACCGCCATCGAGGATGAATTCAAGACCCAGACCGAGCTGCGGGTCGGCCAGACCCGGATCAACAGCCAGCTGATGGGGGATTACAGCCTCTGGCAGGAGGCGGTGCTCAACGCCAAGAAGAACGGCTATCAGGCAATCTTCCTCGGCCTCTACCACACGCTGGTCGATGACAATGGCAAGCATGTGAGCGAAAAGACGGTGCTGGAGTGGACCAGCGCCAACACGCCGGTGCCGCTCTTCTGTTTCTGGGAGTTTACCGTCGGCAAGGGGATGGCCATCGGCGGGCTGGTGCTGGACGGCCACGATCAGGGGATACAGGCAGCCAGCCTCATCAACACCATACTGGCGGGCACCCTGCCCCGTACCATCTCCCCGCGCGCGGCCCTGCGCGGCGAATATGTCTTCAGCAAGAGCGAGCTGGCCCGCTGGCAGCTCACCGTGCCCGACAAATGGCGCCACAAGATCCTCTGGCGTGAGTGACCGCCGAAACAAAAAAGAGAACCCGGCCATGCCGGGTTCTCTTTTATCGGGTGCTGCGGTTAGCAGGCTTGGTGAGGGCTATCAGCCCTGCAACGCCTGTTGCAGCTCCTCTTCGGTCCAGATGGTGATACCGAGCTCTTGTGCTTTGGTCAGCTTGGAACCGGCCGCTTCCCCCGCGACCAGCACATCGGTCTTGGCAGATACCGAACCCGCCACCTTGGCCCCCAGCGCCTGCAGCGCCGCCTTGGCGTCGTTGCGCGACAAGGTGGTCAGGGTGCCGGTCAGCACGAAGGTCTTGCCGGCAAAGGGTTGCTCCGCGGCCTCTTTCTTCTCGATGGCCGGCCAGTGGATGCCGGCAGCCAGCAAGGCTTCCAGCACCTCCACGTTGTGCGGCTGACGCAGGAAGTAGTAGACATGCTTGGCCACCACCTCGCCCACATCGGCCACCGTCAGCAGTTGCTCCACCGAGGCGGCGCGCAGGGCATCCAGGGTGAGGAAGTGGTTGGCAAGGTTGAGCGCAGTCGCCTCCCCCACTTCGCGGATCCCCAGGGCAAACAGGAAGCGCGGCAGGGTGGTGCTGCGCGCCGCATCGATGGCGGCTACCAGATTGAGGGCCGATTTTTGCCCCATCCGCTCAAGACCGGCCAGCTGGATGGCGTTGAGGCTGAACAGATCGGCGGGAGTCTTCACCAGCCCCTTGTCTACCAGCTGCTCGACAATCTTGTCGCCAAGGCCGTCCACATCCATGGCGCGACGGGCGGCGAAGTGCTTGATCGCCTCCTTGCGCTGCGCCTCGCAGAACAGGCCGCCGGAGCAGCGGGCAACCGCTTCCCCTTCCAGCCGCTCCACCGCAGAGCCACAAACCGGACACTCGGTCGGGAAGAGGATCGCACGAGCGTCGCTTGGGCGCTGCGCCTCCACCACGGCGACGATCTGCGGGATCACATCCCCCGCCCGGCGCACGATCACGGTATCGCCGATCATCACGCCGAGGCGCTCAATCTCGTCAGCATTGTGCAAGGTGGCGTTGGAGACAGTGACGCCGCCGACAAACACCGGTTTTAGCTTGGCCACCGGGGTCACGGCGCCGGTGCGGCCGACCTGAAACTCGACGTTCTCAAGCTCCGTCATCTCCTCCTGAGCCGGAAACTTGTGGGCGGTCGCCCAGCGCGGCGCGCGGGCCACAAAGCCCAGCTCCTCTTGCAGAGCGATGGCATCCACCTTGTAGACCACGCCGTCGATCTCGTAAGGGAGCTCGCCACGGCGGGCCAGAATGTCGTCGTGGAACGCCTGACAACCGGCGGCCCCCTCTTTGAGCTTCACCTCGGGACTGAGCGGCAGCCCCCACTCCTTGAGCTGATGAAGGCGACCAAAGTGGGAGTCGCCCAGTTGCTCGCCCCCCACCCCCACGCCATAGGCGTAAAAGCTCAGGGGACGGCTGGCGGTGATGCGTGAATCGAGCTGACGCAGGCTGCCGGCGGCGGCGTTGCGCGGGTTGACGAACACCTTCTCGCCTGCGGCTAGCGCCTTGGCGTTCATCGCCTCGAAACCGGCCTTGGGCATAAAGACTTCGCCACGCACCTCCAGCCGATCGGGCCAGCCAGAGCCCCGCAATGCGAGCGGAATGGCCTTGATGGTACGCACGTTCTCGGTGATCTCCTCACCGGTGGCGCCATCGCCCCGGGTGGCCGCCTGCACCAGCTGACCATTTACATAGAGCAGGCTCACCGCCAGACCATCGAGCTTGGGCTCGCAGCAGAAGGTGAAACGCACCTCACGCTTGAGGCGATCGCTCATCCGCTGTTCGAACGCCTGCAGCTCTTCGCTGCTAAAGACGTTATCCAGACTGAGCATGGGGATCTCGTGACGCACCTGACTGAACGCCGTCAGCGGCTGGCCGCCGACCCGCACGCTGGGGGACGCCGGGGTTTTCAGCTCGGGGTGCTCGGCTTCCAGCGCAATCAGTTCGCGCATCAGGCGATCGTATTCGGCATCCGGCACTGTGGGGTTATCCAGCACATAGTACTGGTGACCATATTCGGTAAGCAGTTCACACAATTGACGGTGGCGGGAGAGGGTGTCGCTCATGAAAAAGTCTCGAAGTGTGATTGAACATACGGCCGGGGTAGAAACAAAAATGCGGTACCAGGGTACCGCACTTTTTCTTCACTCGACCCGCATGGCGTATTAGTCGCGACTGGCCTCGTAGGCAGCCAGCTCGTGACGGTAACGGGCAATGGTCTCGTCGCTCAGCGGGCTGCGATCCATATCTGTCAGCATGGCATCGAGATCGCTGGCCAGCTGATCGGCAGCCTGCAGCATGTCCTCGAAGGCAAACGCGGCATTGCTGCGCAGCGGCAGTTGCATGAACAGGGAGACACCCGGCGTGGTGAACTGTTCCATCCGGTACGGGTTGAAGGTGCCCGGCTTGACCATGTTGATCATGGAGAAGAGCACTTCACCCTTGCCGTTGGGATCTTCGTGACGGTGGAAAATATCCATCTCGCCAAACTTGAAGCCCAGCGCCATCAGGGATGAGAGCAGGGTTGCACCTTGCAAGTCGTGACCCGGACGGCCCATCAGGTTGATGACATAGACATCCTGCCAGATCTTCTCGACCGGCTGGGGCGCCATGCGCGGCTCTTCCACCACAGGTGCAGGTGCCACATAGGCCGGCTCTTCATAAACAGGCTCGGGAGCCACATGACGGGGCTGCGGCTGATATTCCGGCTCGGGAGCACGCACCGGTTCGGCACGAACGGTGTCAGCGGTACGGACTGTCTCTGCACGGGCACCAAAAGTCGGGGCGGTCGCGTAAGCGGGCTCGACCAGCGGCTCGTCATCCAGCGACTGCATCATGGGCTCGCGCTGGGGACGGGAACGGTAGACCGGGGTACGACGATTGACCTGAGCAGGTTTGCGCACCGGCGCGGCGGGCGCCTCGTCGATCTCCTCGGGCTGCGGTTCGTCGAACGCTTCCTCTTCTTCATAGACAGGAGGCGGCGGAACCGGGCGGGCAGCAGGCTTGCGCACTACGGGCGGCGGCAGATCGTCCTCGTCATCTTCATCATCAAAGGCGGGGACGGCAGGGCGACGACCGAGTTCCGGCTGGCGGCTCTCTTCACTGCGCAGCTTGGGCTCGGCACGACGGCCACCACTGACCACACGTACCTGGCCGATGCCATCGCTGTCGAAGGCGTCGTTATCACGATCCCGCGACTTGGAGTCCATCCGTCCAATCGGTTTCTCTTTGATCGGTGCCTGACGATTCTTTTTGTTGCTCCACAACCCGTGAATGAGCAATGCCGCAATAGCAATACCGCCCAGGGCAACCAAGATGTAACGCAATTCCTGCATTAGCTGCTTCTCTTTCTAGTTTTGCTCAGCCAAAGCGACGGCTTCACCGATATCGACCGACACAATGCGAGAAACCCCGGGCTCTTGCATCGTGACGCCAACCAGCTGCTCAGCCATCTCCATGGAGACCTTATTATGACTGATGTAAACGAACTGTACTGTGCTCGACATCTCTTTGACAAGAGAACAGAAGCGACCGACGTTCACTTCATCGAGCGGTGCATCCACCTCATCCAGCAGACAAAAAGGTGCTGGGTTGAGTCTGAAGATGGCAAAAACCAGCGCAAGCGCGGTTAACGCCTTCTCCCCCCCGGAAAGCAGGGCAATGGTAGCATTCTTCTTACCCGGAGGTCTCGCCATGATGCTCACTCCGGCCTCCAAAAGATCATCGGAGGTAAGCTCAAGCCAGGCACTGCCCCCACCGAACACTTTTGGAAACAGGGATTTTAAATCTTCGTTGACCTTATCGAAAGTGTCCCGGAACCGTATTTGTGTCTCTTTATCAATTCTTTTAATGGCTTGGCTCAAGGTTTCCAGCGCTTGCTCGAGATCCTGACACTGATTTTCAAGATAGGTTGCCCGGGTTTTCGCCTCTTCGTACTCCTCCAGCGCCGCCAGGTTGATGGCGCCGAGCGCCTCCACTTGCGCCTCCAGGGTCTGGATCTCCTGCCGCAGCTTGCTGCGATCAGCGGCGATCAGCACCGCCTGATCGAGATCCACCAACCTCACCCCCAACTCCTCGAACTGCTCGTGCAGCCCCTGTCGACGGGTGAGGTTGCGTTCGCGCTCAAGGCGCAGGGTTGCCAGCTTCTCCTGCAACGTCACCAGCTGCTTGTGATCGGCACTTCTGGCCTGCTCCAGCTCACCGAGCTGGCGCTCCAGCTCCGCAAGCCGTTGATGGCAGGCGAGCTGCTGCGCCTCCAGATTGCGCTGCTCGGCCAGCAGGGGCGCCAGATCCGGCACTGCCTCGCTATCCGGCCCTTTCAGCCCGGCCAGCTCCAGCCCGAGCCTCGCCAACTCCTCTTCGCCCAGGGTAATGAGTTGGCGCAGATTGCCCAACTCCAGTTGCAAACGCTGGCAGGTCGCTTGTTGCTGCTCGCGGCGCGCACGGGCCTCGTCGACCGCCCGCTCGCAGCGGGTCAGCTGCTCCTGCGCGATCTGCAACCCTTGTGTCAGCGGCTCCCCCTGCTCCTGCAACTCGGCAAGGCGCGCCTCATCGAGTTCCAGTTGTTCACGGGCGCTGGCCAGTCGCTCTGCCTCTTCGGCCTGCTCCTGATCGAGCCGGATCAGCTCTTCGCCGAGCTGACCGAGCCGCTGCAACCGCTCCTGCCGCTGACCCTGTTGCAGGCTCCAGGCTTCGCGCAGTTGTTGCCATTTCTGCTCTTGCTCGCGCAAGGTTCGCTGCGACAACTCCTGCGCACTGGCAAGCTGGGCGCGCCGGGCATCGGCTGAGACAAGTTGCTCGCTCAGCTGTGCCAGCCCCGCGGCAACCCTCTCCTGCTCGGTATGCAACCGCTCACGCTCACCGAGCAGCGCCATGGTGCCGAGCGCCGCGCCCTGCCCCAGATCTGCCCAGTTTGGCCCCAGCCAGTCGCCAGCAGGAGTCAGTACCGACTCACCGGCCGCAAGGCTTGGCTGGCGGGCCAATGCGGCCTCCCGGCTCTCCACCAGCCAGATGGCATTGAGGAAGGCGGGAATGTGCTCGCCGCCCAGTTGCGCCGCCAGCGTACCGGCAACCGCCGGTTGCGCCGGGCCAATCCAGAGCCCCTCTTGCGCCAGATTGCACTCGTCCGCCGGCGTTGCGGTGAGCCAGCGACCCAGCACCTTGTCGAGTGCCTGTGCCCACTCGGGGGCAACCTGCAACCGGTCGGCCAGGGTCGCCCCCTCCATCTGCTCCCCGAGGATCTGATCCAGGGTCGCCAGCCGCGCCTCCAGCTCCCGTTGCAGGCTCAACTGCTGGCCATGCTGCTGCTTGAGTTGTTCATGGGCGTCGACCGCCTGCGCCAGCTGCTCGGTCAGCTCGCCATTGGCCGCCCGCGTCAGCTCCAGCTCACCACTCAGGGCATCGAGGGCCGGTTGCAGGTCATCGGCCTCAGCGCCGAGGGGGCCAGCGCGTTCATCTTCCAGCTTGAGGCGGGCCAGCCGGGTCTTGGCTTGCAGCTCCTGCAGGCCACCCAACCGGGTGCGGGTCTGGTTGAGCTGCCCCTGCAACCCGGCCAACTGTTGTTGCCACTGCTGCTGGCGCAGGCGGGCCTGCTCCAGCTGCTCGCTGGCGTGCTGGCGGGCCTCCTGCTGCTCGGTGAGCAACTGCTCACACTGCTCCAGCCGGGCGCTCTCCTGCTCGGCGCGCAATACCCCTTCGGTCAGTTGATCCTGCTGGCTGGCAAGCTGCGCCTTGCGAGTGGCGATCCGCTCGCCCAGCGCCTCTGCACGGGCCTGCCAGTCGCGCCCCAGTTCACTCTGGTGCAGTTGCTGTTGCTCGAGACGGGCGATGGCCTGCCCGCCGAGAAAAATCTGTTGCTGACGGCTCGCCTGCTCGGCTTGCGCCTCTTGTCTGGCGACCGACAGGGTGACGTGGCGCCCCTCATCGGCGGTGCGCTTGGCATCGAGCGCCGCCAGCGCCTGCTCGGCCTGCGCCAGTTCGGTTTTGGCCTCGCCAAGGCGCGTCTCCAGCGCCCACAACTCGGAGCCAATCAGCTCGGCGCGAGCTGCGCGCGAACGACTCTTGAGCTGTTTGTAGCGCTCGGCCGTTTCGGCCTGGGCTTTGAGGTGGTCAAGGCGCGAACCCAGCTCGCCGCGAATATCGCCGAGGCGCTCCAGGTTCTCCTGGGTGTGGCGAATGCGCTGCTCGGTCTCGCGGCGCCGCTCCTTGTAGCGGGAAACCCCGGCGGCCTCTTCCATAAAGAGCTTGAGATCGGCCGGACGTGACTCCACCAGTCGGCTGACAGTGCCCTGCTCGATGATGGCGTAGCTGCGGGGGCCAAGACCGGTGCCGAGGAAGAGGTCGGTCACATCCTTGCGGCGGCACTTCTGGCCGTTGATCTGATAGTGGTTGGAGCCGTCGCGCAGCACTTCGCGGCGCACCGAGATCTCGGTAAAGCGGCCGAACTCGCCGGGCACCCGGTTGTGGGGATTGTCGAACACCAGCTCGACCGAGGCGCGCCCGTGCGCACTGCGGTTGATGGAGCCGTTGAAGATGACATCGGTCATGTTCTCGCCGCGCAGATGGCGGGCGGAGCTCTCCCCCAGCACCCAGCGCACCGCGTCGATGACGTTGGATTTGCCACAGCCATTGGGGCCCACCACGGCGGTCATGTCTGCCGACAGTTCGATGCGGGTCGGCTCGACGAACGACTTGAAGCCGGCGAGTTTGATCAGTTTCAGACGCATGGCGACCTGTATCAGTGGCTAAATAAAGAGGAGGCGGGCAGGTGACTTTACCAAATCCAGACCCGGCTTTGTTTGTAATATGCAGGCATCATCCCCATTCAATGCCCGATTTTCAGTCGCCACGGCACGAAATAAGGAATAGTCGGCGACTTTACCAAATCAAAGGCTTGTTTGTAATATGCTGGCAGTTCTCCCATGCATAGATGGAGCTCACATGAGCCAATCACCCCATATGGTCAAAGATTCAATCAGCGGTGCAGACTACTTCCTGCGCGGGTTTTCCCTTATTCGCCAACCGGGCATCCGCACCTTTGTGCTGATCCCCCTGCTGGTCAACTTCGTGCTGTTTGCCGGGGCCTTCTATGCCCTGCTGCTGCAACTGGACGGCCTGTTCGCCTGGCTCCATCAGCAGATCCCCGCCTGGCTCGACTGGCTGGACTA
>OERO01000350.1_pt1 | contig 9019 bp, 6 predicted proteins | sample 1540041 | NCBI WGS metagenome assembly OERO01 (sample SAMEA3891234, study PRJEB23780) | metagenome | biome: terrestrial biome; feature: animal house; material: water of meat washing | place: Italy | collected 2015-05-12
CCGCCGCCATCGCCGAAGGGGAGTTGAACCGCCCCATGCCGGAGCCGGGCCTCGATGCCATCGGCGAGCTGATCCGCCAGATCGGGGCCATGCGTGACCAGCTGGCAACCCTGGTGGAGTCCCTGCAGCGCAGCGCCAGTACGCTGGATGATCGCGCCACCAGCCTGACCGCCATGGCACAACGGCACACCGATGACAGTCAGGCGCAGGTCGGGGCGGCCCACCATATCGAACAGGCCATCGAACAGCTCACCCACTCCATTGAACAGGCGGGTAGCCAGCTGCATCAGGTAGGGGAGCAAACCCTGCAGTCAGCAGAGCGGGCACAAGAGGCGACGATCGCCATCCACACCGTGGAACAGGTGATCGGGGAGCAAGTCACGGGAGTGAAGCAGGTCTCCCATACCATTTCGGATCTGGCTGGCCTCTCGCAGCAGATTGCCGGGCTGGCGGGCGCCATTCACGATATTGCGGAGCAGACCAATCTGCTGGCGCTGAACGCCGCCATTGAAGCGGCGCGGGCAGGCGAACAGGGACGCGGTTTTGCCGTGGTGGCCGATGAAGTACGCTCGCTGGCGACCCGCACCGGCAGCGCCACCACCGAGATCAACACCATCATCGGCAAGATCCAGGATGTCAGCCTGCGCGCCGCCAGCGAGATGGATACCGAGCTGGCCCGGGTCGAACAGGCGGTCACTCACACGATGACAGCGCGCCAGAGCGTCGCCCGGATCGCGCAGAGCTGCGAGGAGATCAACCAGCGCATCGCTCAGGTCGATCAGTTGATGAGCGATGAGACCCGGCTGGTGCAGGGGATCCACCATCAGGTCGGCGAGATGTCGCGGTTGGCGGCCGAGGCCAACCAGAGCGCCAGTCAGGCCGCCGAAGAGGCGACCATGGTCGCCCAGCACGCCCGCATCCTGACCAGGCAGACTCACCACTTCCATCTCGACACCACCCGCCATTGATCCCCGGCGCTGACGGGAGTCAGCGCTCCTCTTTTTCTCTGCACTGGTTAAATGGGTAGCATTAGACTCCATGAGGGAATAGGATCCGCCCCTCTGAAAACCAACTGCAAGGATCAACTGACATGACTCGAAAATGGTCGCTCCCCATCGTGGCAATCGCGGGGGGAGCGTTACTCTGGCTTGGCAACACCTTTGGTATGAAATGGGCTCTGATGGCCCTGATCGGATTCGGCTTCGGCTTCACCCTCTCCTTCAGTCGCTTCGGCATCGTATTCGGTTGGCGCGAAATGCTGACCAAGCGCAACAGCTACTATGTGCGGGTTCACCTGCTCACCATCGCCATCGAAATTCTGCTGTTCACCACCTTCCTCTCCTTTAGCCACGCCCTGTTTGGCGATGCCATGGTGGGTAACGTGATGGCTATCGGCATTCCCTTCATCGTCGGTGCCTTCCTGTTCGGCATCGGCATGCAGCTGGCAGGCGTCTGCGCCACCGGCACTCTTTATTGCTGCGGCGAGGGGCAACCCCGCTTCTGGCTGGTGCTGATCTGCTACGGCATCGGCACCCTCATCAGCAACCAGTTCCGCCCCGAACTGGAGGCTACCTTCTCCAGCCATGTGGTATTGGCCCGGGATCTGACCGGCAATATCTGGAGCGGCATGCTGCTCAACCTGGCGCTGGTCGCCGCGCTGTTCCTGCTGTTTCGCAACAGCGAACTCAAGCGTACCGGCGAGCTCAAGCCCCTCTTCAGCGGCGGCAATCTGTTCTGGCGCGATGGCCGCTTCACCGTGCTGACCGGCGGCATCATCATCGCCCTGCTCAACTCTGCCGTGGTCGCCCTGCACGGCTCGGCCTGGACCATCACCGGCGCCGTCTATGACATGGCGCTGCGCGGTGCCTCCCTGTTCGGCCTGTTCGAGGGGAACCCGAAACTGGCCCAGCCGCTCTTTATCAACCCCATGGTCGGCATGTTCTGGCTCGGCATTCTGGGGGCCATGCTGGCGCGCTGCCTGAGCGGTGGCGGCACCTTCGCTCCGATGCGACTCGGCAACAGTCTGGCATCCATCATTGGCGGCCTGCTGATGGGGATGGGGGCCATGTACGCCGCCTGCAACCTCGGCGGCTTCTTCGATGGCACGGCGTCCGGCAGCCTGCACGGCTGGGTCTGGATGCTGATGGCCCTGGCTGGCAGCCTGATCGGCATTCGCCTGCGCCCGCTGTTCGGGCTCTGAGGCTCGACATCGTAAACACCCCATAAGAAACGGGAGGCCAAGCCTCCCGTTTTTACATTTATTGCTCCCGTCGCTCTGCTTATTGGACAGGCTGGGAAACCCCTTCCAGATGGATTTCCACCCGGCGATCCGGTGCCAGACAGGCGATCAGCTCCTGCTTGGAGCGGCTGGCACAGCTGTTGCCAGTGACCGGATTGGCCTTGCCACGCCCCTCGACCCGTACCTTGTCGGCATACAAGCCTTTGGATACCAGATAGCTGGCCACGCTCTGGGCCCGCTTCTCGGATAGGGCCAGGTTGTAGTTGTCGGAACCGATGCGGTCGGTATAACCGATGACAGTTGCGACGCCATCTTTCGGATTGGCCGCCACAATCTGGCTGAACAGGGCATCGAGCGCCTGATTGGCAGCCGGTTTCAGGGTCGCCTTGTTGAACTCGAACAGCACATCGGAACTCAGACTGAAGGTCTTGGGCTCAACCACGGCTACAGGTGCCGGTTCGGCGGCCGGAGCGGGCGCCGGAGCAGCGACCTCGCCACCTTGCTGACCGAAGCGATAGAGCATCCCGAACGAAATCAGGCCGTTATCCATCTCGATACCGGAGCGATCGAGAGAGGCATCTCCCAGCGGCGTGGTGTACTGGTACTCCAGACGGGCAGCCCAGTCACGATCGATGGCGTATTCGGCACCCAGCGCACCAACGAAGGCGGCGCCATGCTTCTTGCCGGTCTCGCTGGTATTGGCGAAGCTGATCTCGCTATCCGTCCAGGCATAGGCACCGCCCAGTCGGCCATAAAGATCGAGCACATTCGTTGCCGGGAAGCTGATCTTCATGGTGGCCTGAATCATCTGGCTCTTGGCTTCGGTCTTGAGGGTATTGGCGCCAGTGCCCGAAGTGGTGTCGTATTTGCCAAGCCAGTCATAACCCAGCTCGAAACCCAGGTTGGGGTTGAGCTGGTAACCGGCGAACAGGCCCAGACCCAGATCATCCGTGTTCTCGCTGGTATTACCCAACGTCTGGGCAATCGACTCGGCATACTGGTTGTGGTCAACGCCATAGTAATTGGACCAACCGGCCTTGCCACCGACATACCAGGTATTGTCCTGAGCGGCGGCCTGCACGGCTCCGGCCGCCAGCAAACCACTGACCAATACGGCAAGCATGGATTTATTCATATTTTCGCCTCTGCAATAAGTCGTTATGGGCGCCTGAGTGCGCACTTTCCCTGTGTGAAGCCGTCAGGCGGCCTCTCCGCTATTCAGGGTATCCCATCCGAACGCAGCCTCAAATGACCAAGCCATCAGGAGTGTGAGCTTGCCAGCAATATCCGGCGTAAAAATCACCTGTGTACCTATTCACACTGTTTTGCCAGTTAAACCATGACGTTGCGTCGTACGGAGTGGACCTATCCACACGCAGCAATAGAAAAGGGAGGCATAACGCCTCCCTTGAAGCCCCCCTTGCTCAACTGGCCAGAAACAGCCGGTAGGCGGGGTCGTCGCTCACCTCTTTCCAGCCGTAGCCAATCTCGCGCAGGTAGTCGTGGAAGGCGGCCACGTCCTCGTCCGGCAGCTCGAAGGCGCAGAGCACCCGGCCGTAGTCGGCACCGTGGTTGCGGTAGTGGAACAGGCTGATGTTCCAGCGACAGCCCAGGGTCTCGAGGAAGCGCATCAGGGCACCCGGCTGCTCCGGGAACTTGAAGCTGTAGAGCCGTTCACCGAGGGGCCGGGCCGGGCGGCCGCCAATCATGTAGCGCACGTGGTTCTTGGCCAGCTCGCTCTCGGTCATGTTGACCACCGGATAGCCGTTGCCGCCGAGCTGATCGATGATCTGGCCCAGCTCCTCGTCACCGCCGGTGAGGCGCACCGAGACGAACAGCGACGCCTGCTCGGCATCGGCGTAGCGATAGTTGAACTCGGTCACCATGCGCGGCCCGAGCTGACGGCAGAAGTCGAGGAAGGCCCCCTTGCGCTCGGGGATGGTCACCGCCAGCATGCCCTCGCGCTTCTCGCCGATCTCGCAGCGCTCCGACACGTAGCGCAGGCTGTGGAAGTTGACGTTGGCGCCGGACAGAATGGCCGCCATCCGCCCCCCTTTCACCTGCTCCCGCTCGCTGTAGGCCTTGAGGCCCGCCAGCGACAGGGCGCCCGACGGCTCGGCAATGGCGCGGCAGTCGTCGAAGATGTCTTTCAGCGCGGCGCAGATCTGGTCGTTGGAGACGGTCACCACCTCGTCCAGATACTGGTTGCACAGGCGGAAGGTCTCCTCGCCGATGCGCTTGACCGCCACCCCGTCCGCAAACAGGGAGACCCGCTCCAGATTGACCGGCTCGCCAGCCGCCAGCGCCGCCTTGAGGCAGGCGGAGCCCTCCGCCTCCACCCCGATCACCTTCACATCCGGCAGCAGCTGCTTGATGTAGACCGCCACCCCGGCGGCCAGACCGCCGCCGCCCACCGGCACGAACACGTGGGTGAGGTGGGTATCCTGCTCCAGCAGCTCCTTGCCGATGGTGCCCTGCCCGGCGATCACCTCGACGTCGTCAAACGGCGGGATCAGGGTGTAGCCCTCCAGTTCGGCGAGGCGGCGACTCTCGGCATAGGCCTCATCGAAGCTGTTGCCAAACAGCATGACGTTGCCGCCCTGACGGCGCACCGCGTCGATCTTGATGTCCGGCGTGGTCTTGGGCATCACGATGATCGCCTTGATGCCGAGCTTGGCGGCCGACAGGGCGACCCCCTGGGCGTGGTTGCCGGCGGAGGCGGCGATGACGCCGCGCGCCTTCTGCTCCTCGGTCAGGGTGGCGATCTTGTGGTAGGCGCCGCGCAGCTTGAAGGAGTGGACCGGTTGCAGATCCTCCCGCTTCAGGCTGACGTGGTTGCCGAGCCGCTCGGAGAGTTTCTTCAGGGTTTGCAAGGGGGTCACCCGCGCCGCCTCATAGACGGGGGAGAGCAACACCTTGCGTAGATAATCCGCCGCAGAGACCATGATTTATTCCCCCAGCATCGAGCGATCGCGCACCGCGCCCTTGTCGGCGCTGGTGGCGAACATGGCGTAGGCGCGCAGGGCAAAGGAGACCTGACGCTGACGATCGAGCGGCTTCCAGCCACGGGCTTCCACGGCGACACGGCGGGCAGCCAGCACGCTGTCGGCCACCTCCAGCACCATGCTGCGGGCCGGGATGTTGATGCTGATGATGTCGCCATCCTCCACCAGACCTATGGTGCCGCCGGAAGCGGCCTCCGGTGAGACGTGGCCGATGGAGAGACCCGAAGTTCCGCCGGAGAAGCGACCATCGGTGATCAGGGCGCACGCCTTGCCGAGGCCCATGGATTTCAGATAGGTGGTGGGGTAGAGCATCTCCTGCATGCCCGGGCCCCCTTTCGGCCCTTCGTAGCGGATCACCACCACCTCGCCCGCTTTCACGGTACCGTCGAGGATGCCGTTCACCGCGCTCTCCTGACTCTCGAACACCCGGGCCGGGCCACGGAAGGTGAGGTTCTCCTCATCCACCCCGGCAGTCTTGACGATGGCGCCGTTGACCGCGAGGTTGCCGGAAAGCACGGCAAGGCCGCCCTCCTGGCTGTAGGCGTTATCCAGCGAGCGGATGCAGCCCTCGGCGCGGTCCAGATCCAGCTCCGGCCAGCGGCAATCCTGACTGAACGCCTTGGTGGTGCGGATGCCGGCCGGGCCAGCGCGGTAGAAGTCCACCACCTCCTGACTCGGCTGGCGGCTGACGTCATATTCATTGAGCTGTTCGACGAGGGAGCAACCCAGCACGGTACGGGTATCCCCATGCACCAGACCCGCTTTTTCCAGCTGGCCCAGAATGGCGACCACGCCACCGGCGCGGTGCACATCTTCCATATGGTACTTCTGGGTGGAGGGCGCCACCTTGCAGAGCTGCGGCACCTTGCGCGACATGCGGTCGATATCGGCCATGGTGAAGTCGACGCCCGCCTCCTGCGCCGCCGCCAGCAGGTGCAGCACGGTATTGGTGGAGCCGCCCATGGCGATATCCAGCGCCATGGCGTTCTCGAACGCCGCCTTGGTGGCGATATTGCGCGGCAGTGCCGAGGCATCGTCCTGCTCATACCAGCGCTTGGCCAAAGTCACGATGCGCTGACCCGCCAGCTTGAACAGCTGCTCGCGATCGCTGTGGGTCGCCAGCATGGAGCCGTTGCCCGGCTGGGAGAGGCCGAGCGCCTCGGTCAGACAGTTCATGGAGTTGGCGGTAAACATGCCGGAGCAGGAGCCGCAGGTGGGGCAGGCACTGCGCTCCACCTGTTCGCTCTGGGCGTCGGAGACCTTGGGGTCGGCGCCCTGGATCATGGCGTCCACCAGATCCAGCTTGATGATCTGGTCGGAGAGCTTGGTCTTGCCCGCTTCCATCGGGCCGCCGGAGACGAAGATCACCGGGATGTTGATGCGCAGGGCGGCCATCAGCATCCCCGGGGTGATCTTGTCGCAGTTGGAGATGCAGACCATGGCGTCGGCACAGTGGGCGTTGACCATATACTCCACCGAGTCGGCAATCAGCTCCCGCGATGGCAGGGAGTAGAGCATGCCGCCGTGGCCCATGGCGATGCCGTCATCCACGGCGATGGTGTTGAACTCCTTGGCGACGCCGCCGGCGGCTTCGATCTCGCGCGCCACCAGCTGGCCCAGATCCTTGAGGTGGACGTGGCCCGGCACGAACTGGGTGAAGGAGTTGACCACGGCGATGATGGGTTTGCCGAAATCCTGATCGGTCATTCCGGTGGCACGCCACAGGGCGCGGGCCCCGGCCATGTTACGTCCGTGGGTGGTGGTGGCGGATCTCAACTTCGGCATTGTCTCTACTCCCTGAATGCCCATATGGGCTCGATGCGTTATGCGGTGATGATACGAGTGGATCGGAATCGATCCTGGTGAAGACTCCTCTGGGAAGCGCTCACCGGAAGCGACTCGGGGAGGCATGACGCCTCCCCTCTCTCATCAGTCGTTGACGGGCGTCAGCCAGCCCCACTTGTCCTCGGTCTGGCCGTTGAACAGGCCGAAGAAGGCGTTCTGCAGCTGCTCGGTCACCGGGCCACGGCTGCCAGCGCCCACCTTCATCCGATCGACGGAGCGCACCGGGGTCACCTCGGCGGCGGTGCCGGTCATGAAGATTTCGTCTGCGACATAGAGCGCCTCGCGGGGCAGCGCCTGCTCGCGCACCTCGTAACCGAGATCGCGGGCCAGCGTCATGATGGTGTCGCGGGTGATGCCGGGCAGGATGGCGGCGGTAGCGGGCGGGGTGAACAGCACGCCGTTCTTCACCAGAAACAGGTTCTCCCCCGCCCCTTCGCTCAGGTAGCCGTTCACATCCAGCGCCAGCCCCTCGGCGAAGCCGTTGCGCTTGGCCTCGCGGCTGATCAGCTGGGATGACAAATAGTTGCCGCCCGCCTTGGCGCCGGTGGGAATGGTGTTGGGAGCGAGCCGGTTCCAGGAGGTGACGCAGACATCCACCCCGTTTTTCAGCCCCTCTTCCCCCAGATAGGCGCCCCACGGCAGGGCGGCCACCATCAGGTCGGCCTTGGCATCCAGCGGCGGATGCAGCCCCAGCCCCACGTTGCCGACAAAGGCCAGCGGGCGCAGGTAGCCGCTCTTCAGGCCGTTCTCGCGCACCACGGTGCGGCAGGCTTCATTCACTTCGGACTCGCTGTAGGGGACGTCCATCCAGTAGATCTTGGCGGAGTCGAACAGGCGGCGGGTGTGCTCCTGCAGACGGAAGATGCAGGTGCCCTTGGGGGTGTCGTAGGCGCGTACCCCCTCGAACACCGAGGAGCCGTAGTGCAGGGCGTGGCTCATGACGTGCACCTGGGCATCCTGCCAGGGCACCAGTTTGCCGTTGAACCAGATGTATTGCGGGTGAGTGGCGGATTGGGAAGGCTGTGACATTGGCTTGGCTCCTTAAGCTCTGATCCGGGGTTGCTGTTCCAGTGCATCGACCCGGGAGACGTCCACCAGCTTCACCAGCTGGCTCCACAACTGCTGGATGGGACGCACCGACTCGACAGTAACCGTGATCCGCAGCTGTTGGCAATCCTGCTCCATGTTCAGAGCGCAGAGAGCGAAGCCGCGGTGACGCACCACCCGCAGCACCCGCTCCATCACTTCGGGTCTGGGCTGGGCGTGGATATGCAGGGTGTGCTGTGCAAATGCTGGCTGGGCAAGGGTGTGCGGGTTCATGGGCGTTGCTCCATCATCTGGTGGTTGGCGACTCCCGGCGGAACCAGGGGCCAGACGTTTTCTTCCTCTGAAATAGCCACATGCAGCAGGTAGGCACTCTCGCTTGCCAGCAGGCGATCGAGGGCACCGGCTATCTGCTCCTTGCATGTGATGGTCTCGCCCGGAATGCCGAAAGCGGCAGCCAGGGCGACGAAATCGGGGTTGTCGGAGAGGATGGTCTCGCTGTAGCGGCCGTCGAAGAACAGCTCCTGCCACTGGCGCACCATGCCGAGGCGCTGGTTATCCAGCAGCACCATCTTCACCTTGAGCTGGGCGCGGCGGATGGTGCCGAGCTCCTGCACGTTCATCATGAAAGAGCCGTCACCGCTCACCAGCACCACTTCATCCTCCGGGCGCGACATCTTGGCGCCGATGGCGGCGGGCAGACCGAACCCCATGGTGCCGAGACCGGCGCTGGAGAGGTGGTTGCGCGGGCTGGTGAAGCGCATGTGCTGGGCCACCCACATCTGGTGCTGACCCACGTCGCAGGCCACCACGCTGCTCTCCGGCAGCCGGGCAGAGAGCTGCTTGAGCAGGGCCGGCGCATAGATGGCCTGCCCCGGATGGTCGT
>OERO01000351.1_pt1 | contig 8953 bp, 4 predicted proteins | sample 1540041 | NCBI WGS metagenome assembly OERO01 (sample SAMEA3891234, study PRJEB23780) | metagenome | biome: terrestrial biome; feature: animal house; material: water of meat washing | place: Italy | collected 2015-05-12
CAGTGGTTATAAAGCACGCTTTAAATCAGGCCAGGTCATTGAGGTGGGCTGCATGCTTTAGTATAAAAATAAGGTTAGTAAATAAATCATATAATTCAGATACTTTTTTAGTAAATATAAAATATATTTGATTTTATTTTGTTAATTTAGGGACTGTGTTATTCTATTATTGTAACGCTAAAAATAATTTACCTGTGCGAAAAAAATGATGACACCATTGCTCATTGATGCATTAACAATATCTGAAGGTAGGTTTGAAAAACCATGCCCAGCTTTAGTTTTGAAAATGATGTTACTCAATGGGGAAATAAGCAGTGAGTTTTCAGAAAAAATTAAAAATCAAGCATTACTACTGCTCGCGATATATCGTAAGTTACTGCTTGCTCTTGAGACAGATTTACGTAATGTAAAAGATCTAAAGAACAGTGTGAAAAGAAGACACTGGGGTAAAGTGGATAAAGTACAGGACAAGATGGTGGTTGCAGACCAACTTCGGCTAAAGCGTTTAGATCCAGAAGAAATGATTTTATTTTTAAATACACAGCATTATTTAAATAAGCTGCCTATTTCCTTTGTAAAAAAACTGGTAGGTTGGGCTCCACCAGTGGTGAGTGGTACTTTTTTAATCGAAAATGTTTTAGCAGGTTATATCTCCCAAAAGCTTTTACCATTAGAAAAAATTAAAGTAAAAGAGCTTGGAAAATCTGTGCAACCCTATTTTCACATAGCTGACTTTTTTGTGCTTTTACCTCAACTAGAAGAACTTTATCAAAAATATCAAAAGCAAATTGTTCGTTTGGCGCCAACGGCAGAAGTTGCTTTAGCTTTAACAGACTTTGAGAAAGCATGGATTTATCGTCTTAGGAGTAGGCTATGAATATTTATTTTCAGCAACTGAAAGAATGGATAAACCAGAATACCCCTATAGAAGAACAAAAACTCCTCCGAGCATTATTTTTATTACGTGCACATTATAGCTTAGCCGGTATCGTTATCATTTGTCAGCGAATTTTCACCTTGATTGGTGATAATGAATTACCAAAATTTCGTGATGAGCTTAAGACTTTAGAGATCATTAGTGCATTAGAGTATTCTGAGGAATATTCACATTTTTTTTCAAAAACAACGGATAAAAATAAACATAACCCCACGCCATTACGTCCATACACTGGAGACAGTGGAATTTGTGATTTGCTATTGATTCAAGCAGGAGAAAATCATAATAATGAGAGTTTTGATACTGTAATTATTTGGTTTTTAGAGCAAATTTTTCATTTTCAAGACAAGGTACATGCTCTTGAGCTTTATAGTAGTTATTTAAAGGGTGATGGAAGCATAAAGCTGAAAGACCAAAAAGGATCTCGTGTGTACAATGCCTTTTTAGCGATTAGGCTATTAGGTGATGCTGGTAATACACAGATTTTAGAAGATGTAAAAGCTTCACTGCTTCAAAATTCACCGAAGCAACTGATTCAGTTAATGTCTGTTCATAATAATGATGAACAATTAAATAAAATTTATTATGCATTAAAGCTATTTTTATCACAAATCTGGCGAAATAATCGGCTAAAAAATAACAAAAAACGTCGAGAGTTTTTACACCGTATAGGGATAAAGCACAAAAAATTGATCCTGCAACGATATGGTTCATTAAGTATTGCTATTCAACCTTTAGAAGATGTAGATGAAATTCATCGTGGTCTAGTCTCAGATGTATTTGAGGATGATGAGATTGAAGAAGATGAAACACCATTGGAGCCCTTGTTTAGATTTTTTTTGGCAGAACAATCCGATTTACTTCGAGGGTTTTATGCATCTAAGTCGACTTCTCAACATATTGAAGCTGCAAATGTTGGTTTAGTTTGGACCAAATCGCGATTGTCCTTAAATTCAATTCAAGAAGTATTTAGACTCTGTCAACCATCTCATACAGATACCAGCATGATGTTACGCGCAAAATTAGCTTTGATATTAAGCTTGCTCACCGGACGTCCGGTGGGTGAATTTAAAGCGCCAAGTTTTAGTCAAAATACTGGTCATAATAATATTACTGGTCATAATAATATTACTATTAAGTATGATCATACTTTATCTGCATATGTATTGAGTATTTTAGCTGGGACACCAATACTCAAAAAAAAGCCAAAAAAATCTAAATTTCACGTGCCATGGACCAACGAGTTACATTTGATTTTACCGATTGAACTCAATGATTTGGTGAGTCAAGTCAAAAATCTTGGGATTACAAGACAGCATATTGCAGTTGAACGTGACGCGAGTGAACTGATTAACCGTGTACCTAAAGAGCTAGAAATCAGCCTCAAAAGCATTCGAGATATTCTTCCACGGTTGTTATATGATCATAGCCAAGGTGATTTAGCTGTCGTTAAAGCAGTGACGAATGCATCAGGTCGAAATTATGATAACTTGATTCATTATGCCTCTTTTGAACAGAGGCAACTTGAGCAACTCTGGGCTGCTTGTTTAAGAACGATAAAAATTAATATTCCTGAATATATATACTCTTCCAATAAGCGGGTGGGTAGCCCAATTGGAATAAAGATTATTGAAATACAAAATGAAATTGCACGAATAAAAAATTATATATATCAAGCCAATGAACAGAAAGATTGGCAGATGTTCTTTAAGTACTTAATGTCATATACGGAATTATGGATAAATCTTGCCACAGCTGGTCGAGGGATTAAACAACCCTTTCCAAAGTGGATCAGTCAGCAAGGCTGGGCCTTGATTCAAGATAAGCATCATCAAAATGAATCAACTGATCGTTATGTGCCATTGACTCCAGCATTGATCAAACAAATTCAAAGTTTACGTGGTTTGATGGGAATGTTGGGGGAGCAAATTGAGCTACGTGTTGATTTATCATCTTATGCAGTGCAACTGTATGATCCTCATCAGATTGAAGATTTAATTAGAAATTGGGCACGGAAGTTGGTTCGCTCTGATCGTAATCAGTTACCTGGGAGGTTCAAGGACGCTGGACTTGGGCACTGGATACGGGGTCGTCATCCATGGGATATATTATCCGTATTTCCTGTATCAGCCTTTAAACAACAGTGGCTTGATGTACAAGAAAACTTGCAAAAACAATTAGGTTTCGAGTGTATTGAAGATTTTGATTTTTTAAAAATCAAGAATGTTCCTACATTTGTTTTAACTCAAGAGACTAAAACAGTACAAGTAGAGACAAAGCTTAGAATAGAGTTTTCAGAAAATGATGTAAAAGAATGGCTGAAAAACCCAGACTATAAGTCCTATTATCAGCTGATTTTTGAGGAAAATCCTGAGCCACAAGTAGCTTTAGAGCTTGGCCATCTATTAGCCTCAAATTTAGCTAAAAATAAAAATATTGATTTGCCTCAAGCGATTAAAGCATATTGTGCTTATATTCGCGATGAAGCGAAAATTCCTTTATTCGTTCAGTTACCTCAAAAGGCTCATCGTACATGGCTGACATCTGAAAATAGTTTTAGTACATGGTGTTATATAGAACAAAACTTACTTGATCATATTCAGAAGGATTTAGAACATTTACCTGAACATCAAAATTGTGATGTTGAAATAGGACGTTTGCTGGTTGTACTCTCCATGTATTCACAACTGTGCAGAGTGAGCCATTTACAAGCGATGTTGGAGTTTATTGCTTCTGATCAACATATAGTCGCTATGGGGAATAGTCGGCTCGTTGAACTGACAGTGAATAATGATAGATCTGTGACAAAGATACGCCGTACAGTAATGTTAAGTCCTTATGTCTCGACGTTAATTTTAGTAGACCGACAGTATCTACAGCCCCGATTAGAAGAGATTTTAGCACAGCCAAGAAATCAACAAAGAACGGCTTGGCAAAAGTGTTTTAATACATATTTAAAACAAATAGGGGTTAAGTCAACTCTATCGTTAGCTCAATGGTTGAAAGCTTTACAGCAAAATGTGATGTTAAATAGCACTCCGTTGATTGCAGGTTATATATCAGGCCAAGTCCTGACTGAAGATCTTTCAATAAATGAATTATTACGCTTATTCGAATATGAAAAATTAACCACAAATTTAGATAGCACTGAGCCAGAAAGTGAAATAGAAATAGACGATGAGCAACTACATTTGTCTGATATTTTAGCGATGATTCAGCAACTAAAAGGTGAATCTAGATCAAGCATTTGGCTTAAACAGCTTGCTAGTAATAAAACGAATCGCTACTCAGTCAATTTATTAACATGCTTTGTGCAATGGTTGATTTTACGCTGTGATGCAGAAGAGTTAAGTCTACAGAATCGAAATATGATTCATCTACATTTAGCTATCGTCAGTGCAGGTATATTGGGGTTTTCAGAAGATTTAACAAAAGATAGCCAGATTAATGAAGATGTATTTCAAAAATGGATGGAGTTGACGCAAGAGCATTTTCCACACCGCAAGCATCTCGCAGCGTGGAATCGCTTTAGGGATTTTTTAATTCAGTTAAATGATGATCGTATAAGGTTACAAAAGCGTACAGCGCATCAAGCAAGTGCTAAAGTTTTTTCAAAAAATGAAGTGCGGCAGATCGTTCAAATATTACAATCCGTAGAATCTGGGGTGAATGATACTGTTTTACGCCTAGAGATTCAGCGTCATTTTCGTTTATCTGCGGCGATGGGTGTACGCCGTTCAGAGGCGCTTCATTTACGGCCCTTAGATATTGATGAGGATATGCTCAGAATTCGTCCTTATGGTGAGCATCAGTTAAAAACACTTGGATCAGAACGTGTTGTTCCGATGAATTTATTAAGCCAGACGATTAAAAAGGGATTAGATGATATTTATAAGAATAAAAAAGATTCAATATTAATTTCCGATGAGAACAGTGAGCATAGGACTTTTTTTGATCAAATATCTCAAATATTAAAGAAAGTCACTGGAGATGTTGATCTCAGCTTACATCATTTAAGACATACGTTTGCAAGTGCATATACTTTAAAGTGTTTGCAAACAGTGGTGGATTTTAAAGCGCTGACGATAGAACTGCCATGGCTACAAACTTGGATGCCATCGAATGAGCAATTTAATACGCTAGTAGGCAATGAAGGACAGGTTGGGCAAGGGATTAAGGCGATTAGTCGAGTGCTTGGACATTTACATGAATCGACAACATTAAAGCATTATATTCATATCTTATTTCTAGCTACTTATGCCTATAGCATGCAACAACAGCAACCCAATTTACATAGTGCATTTTTTAAGCGAGTCATGAGTCGGAGTAATTTATTCAGGCATTTCCAAGCGATTAACCAACACAATGGTAATCTAAAATATGAGTTGAGAGATACCATCGAAAAATATGTGCTCAAAAAAATAGAAAGTCAGAGGTGGGTAATCTATGCTCAAAAAAGAGGGAATTCGACGGGTAAAGTAATTAAACACGAACTGTTTCAAAAGATTGAAGATATTGAGCGGTATCTTATTTCTGGACAGGGGCAGCCACAATTAGATATTGAGCCCTGGAAGAGAGCTTTAATTACGATGTCAAACATTCCTTCAGGTAAACGTGGTTCAAATATAGGAAGACATCCATTCTTGACACAAGGAAAATTAGCACGTTTGCCTGAATTACTAAGGGCTGTAGATTTTAATTTCGCACAAGAGATTTTAGAGCGATTTGATTATTTAGAACAAAACCAATCAGAAACTTACAATTGGTTAATAAAAAAATGGTTGTATGAAAGTAATGTAACAAAAGTATTGATGCATTTTACGGCAGAGGATGAACCTATGCTTTCAATCCTTACAGAACATCAGTTTTTTCCGATAGTGATGAAACATAATAAATATGATTATTTTAGAATTATGTCTCAACAAGCATCATTAAGCGCCGTGCGATGGGTACTTACGTGGTTGAGTGTACGATATTTGGCGATTGGAGATCATATCAGAATCTAAGTATATATGACTTACGCACGCTTTATTACATAAAGTTTTGAAAGACAGCGCTACCCTAATTGAGCTAAATTCAAGTGACAATTTGGGTATAAGTGCAGCCAAATTCTGTAAATTTGTTCAAGACAGCTAAGTGTGCATGAATATCATTTACCTGACTACATCATACCTTGCATTGTGCAAATAGCCTAAGCATATATCGTTCAATCTAAGGGGCCTAGCCCTTTGCTTGTCAAATATGTGATTTGCCAAGCAAAGGCCTAGGAATCCGCGAATTTGATTTTTTTCTTCGCTTTCCATTTGATCAATATGTTAAGGATTAATATTTTTTATTTAAAAATGAATAAAAAATTCTAATTTGGTTTGACCAAAGAAAAAGATACCCATATGATAATTACGTTACAGCAAAATCTGTAATCGGGCGTGGAAACCTGAAAATTACTACAGAAGCATTAAAACCGCTTTAGCGGTTTTTTTGTGCTTATTATGCTTAGTTTGCCATTATGGTAGGCCAGGCAGGGCAGTCTATGACTGGCCGTCTTCTGTAGTGCGGTATTTCCACCCCTGTTTGGTCTACCTCCATCTCGTGGAAAAGATGGTTGTAGATAGTCAACTCTAAACTACAGGTACTAAACATGAAGATTTTATTATCTAATCCCCCCATTTCTCTTAGGTCTCTTTTGTTAGCGCTGACTGGATATTGACGGTCATTTAATTCACAGCTTTAACCAAATCGAACTATATACATTTTCAAATTTCGTACTTGAGCGAAAGTAGGAAAGTGTTGCCTGGAGAAAATAAGAAATGGGTTCTACACGACTATTGACCAATATTATTCAGCGTAAAGTCATGTTGCCAGAAGAAATGTCACCTTCAATGCAGCGTGACAATTTTGAAGTGGCACTGACTGATTTTGAAAAGCATCCAATCATCAAATGTTTATTTAAGGCGGATAACCAGCGTTCTACGGAATGTTGGAGCGTGCAAGAAATTGCAAACTTTATTGAGGATTGCACAGAAGATCAAAACATCAATTTATGCATTTTGTATTGGAAAGATATACACAGCAATATTTACATTATTGATGGAGCACATCGTCTTTCCTGTATCTATGCGTGGATCAATAGATATTTTGCGGATGAGCAAGTCACTCAAGCACCTAATTTCAATGATCCACAAAAACAAGATATTCGTTACCTCCGCAATTATTTAGGAGATCTCGCTGATTTTCAAAGAATTTGCACTGATGCTGAATTTGCAGAAAAAAAGTCGAAGTTAGAAGATATTAAAATCAGTTTCAGGCAGGTACTGGGGACTCCGGAAGATGCGCGACGGGTATTTCAATCGATTAACTCAGATACTAAACGTTTAGATAAATATGAGGAATATCACCTAAGAAATCGCGGTAGTGACGCGTATTATGCGATCTATGCCTGTTGTTATATCAATGACAATAAATCTAACCTAGAAGAGCTCCAATATACACGTTTAAATGAGTTGATTGAGTTAGGGGAGAGGATCCACCAGCTACTTTTTTCGACCATTTTATTAGACAATGAAATGAGTCATGGCAAAAAAATTGGCTTGGTCAATGAGCTGATGAATATCATTGCGGGTGATCAGATTCATAATATTATGAGTCTGAATCAGGGGGAGCGCGTTGAAAACCTAATGTCGCATCTGTTGACCATTCTTTGCAGAATAGCGACGCCTGTAAAAAATGCTGGGGTTCCGAGTTTGGGCTTACATCCATACTTATATTTTTATAAGGATCAGCGTTTTCAGATTACTTCTTTTCTTGCATGGTTTTCAATTGTGTATGAAATTCATGAAAGCCGCATGCAGATTCATCATCGAAAGATTAGTTTCAAGGACTTCACCCGGGTACGCCGTAGTATTGAGTTCTTGATCGCCAATTTCCCCGTGGCGACCACCGAAACGGTCGGCAAGTTCGGCAGTGGTATCAAGGGCTATGATCGGCTACAAATTGTCTATAAAGCCTTTATTTGCTTAAGCTTGGAAATGGAGGTTGATTTTGATGATGAGAAATGCCTGAATACCTTTATTCTGTCCATGTCTAAGGCCTTCAAGTACATAAACTTTAACGAGTTCTATGTCGAAAGGTTTTTGGGTGGTTATGATGATGCAGTAGTCAAGAATGTGGTGGGATATGTGGAGTCGATTAGTCCAATTTCTCGGTCAAAGCCAAAGGCCTTTTCGGCATTAACCAAGAGTCTGCTTAAGCACAATTTTGTGGTGGGTAATCATAACTTTTGCCTCATTTGTGATGGATTGATCTATCTTGATTCTACTGAATCGGATCATAGGATTGCCAAAGCCGTAGGTGGGCAAGGCGTTCTAGAGAATGGTCTGCTGGTTCATCCCATCTGTAATAGGATGAAATCAGATCTGAGCCTGGAAGAGATTAGAGCGGATTTGTTTGGTGAATTACTGTATTGAGCAGCAGAGCGATGAGCTCATTTTTGCAGATGTATCAATGATTAATCACATGATTTAACTTTTGATACATTCAGCCAATGTGGTTATTTTTAATTCAGTCCAGAATCACAACCAGAAACTAGCTGTAGTTTCTGAATGACCGTCAAGGTCCTTAGTTTCGCCCATAGATTCCCTCTGTGGGCTTTTTTTTGATCAAAAATTGTATAGATGCTCTAAAATAAACCTTTTAGCATTTCATAAGCAATTAGGATTAAGGCTGAGACCATCAGCACAACAAAAATGAGTTCCACTCTAGTTAACATCTTAGTTCCATTTACTTTTCACTTAATTTATATAGCAGTTAACTCGTAGCATCAATGAAATAACATAACATGGAAAATAATCAAAAAGACAGAATTTGGATTTTGATCAGATCTGCTGTTTACATGCTTCTACAGTAGCTTTGAATGTTTCACTTAACCTTTAAACTTTTTCTAAAATTAAATATATTTACATATACGTTCTAAAATTTGATAGAATTTATTAAAACTTTAGATTCTAAGTGTAAATAATG
>OERO01000354.1_pt1 | contig 8872 bp, 6 predicted proteins | sample 1540041 | NCBI WGS metagenome assembly OERO01 (sample SAMEA3891234, study PRJEB23780) | metagenome | biome: terrestrial biome; feature: animal house; material: water of meat washing | place: Italy | collected 2015-05-12
ACCCAATCGATCGCACCATGGATTAAAATCGTTCAGAAACAACAAGTTAAAACCAGTCCGATGAGCATAAAAAAGGCGCGCGACTAAAGGTGTGTTTCCCCTCTACCTTACCTTTTGCACGGAAACCACAGGTTCATTCCTACAGCTATAACGGGATAGAGACAAGCCGCTATGATTGCCTCATATCCCATTTTCCACGCCTTAGTTGGCTGCTCCAGTAGGTAACGTATCCACACCACTGACCATTGGTTTAGAGGTTGCCTCAATCAGCAATGGTTCTTTTGGATACCAACGGAGCGCTTCGGCTCTTAAATTACGAGCCTCGTCAGGGCGCCCCAACGCATTCAATGCAACAACCATGTTCGCGTAGATATTTGCTCTGGGTGTATGGCGAACAAAATCTTGCCCCCATGCCAGGTAAGCCTCCAGTTCGGTCTTATTCTGAGTCTGTAAACCCACCATCAATCGTACCGCATTTACATCAAACTCAACCCGCGTCAACCAAGCCATTGGATTAATAATATCCAGCAACAATGATGGCTCCTTATACCCCCCCCGTTCGTATTTGGTGACGACCCAGGCAGTATGAAGCGCAGTCAACATGAATGGTACGATAAACAAGGGGATGGAAACCGCCAGAAAGCGTAACAACAACTTATGGGGGTAACGGTATACGGCTATCCCTCTGGCCGCGTCTGCCCCACAGGTTTCATCGATATACCAGACCAACATCAATAAAAAAATCCAGTGAGCAATGGAGTGATAGAGGGGATATTCGACCTGGGTATGAAGTGTAATGGGTACGACTAATGCCAATAAGGCCAATCCATGCGACCAGGATTGACCCGCTACACGCCATATCACAGCGGCCCCCATCACCAAGAGCCCGATGACAGGCAAGATACCCCCTTCAACAGCCCAATAGAGCAACTCATTATGAGGATGATCAAGGTTGTACTCAATCTGTGGCATTGCCGGATTCAATAACTTGTCTGCCATATAGTTATGCAGGAATACAGATTCGAAAGAACCATATCCCCATCCGGTAAAAGGATGTTGTGACAGCAGGTGCAATGCATACGACCAATAAATCGTACGATATCCCCCCGACTGATAGACAGAAAGACCCCGCTTGACCCCTTCCACACCATACAGAGATGCGAGTCCGAACAGCACGCCCAATAAGACACATGAAAGAGTCACCTTCAAAGCGTGGTTTCTCTTCAACCAGGGAAGCATCATCAGCAAAGCCAATATTCCACCCAATTGCCCAACTCTGGATTGAAGAACAATCAGCAACACCACTGAACCAACGATCACATAACCCTGAAGTACCTTCAGCCATCGATGTTGGTTGAGGGTATTTAGCCAAGCAGCCAGAGACAAACCGGTGGCCATAAAACTGGCCATCACATTGGGTTGCTGAAAAATGCCATAGGGACGGTTTGCTTTGGTGTCATAGCCAAGCCAATTGCCCGGTGTTAGCAGGTAATACTGCACCAGACCCAAAGTCATTTCGATAGCTATCGCGACCAGCATAAGCGTCAATAGCTGTTGACGCGCCTTCTGTGCAAGACGGAACTGATAGAGCGAGAAGAGAAATAATCCGCCGCCGACAAGACCACCGAGGCGAGGAAGTGCGTAATCACGCAAGGTGGCGTCAGACCACGCCATGGGTAGCAGCATCAATACAATCGCGCCCCCCCAAACTTGCAAGAGCCTGCTGGATACCAATTCGCCTTTCGACGTGATATGCCACAACCCCAGACAGATCATCAAAGAAGCAAATATCCATCCCCATGCGTTGAAAGGAAGATAGAGACCTGCCCCACCCGGGTTATGCATGAAAAAATGCATTCCAAGTCCCAGCCAAAGTATGCTTATCCCCCAAAAGAGAAAAAATACTCGCTTTTCCCGATGGGCTGATAGCACTGATGACCCGGTGGACGGAAATGTAGGCATAAAAAAAGCGCTCTGAAAAAATGGTGTTTCATACAACCATATTCAGAGCGCTTTACTCAAGCTATAGCATTAATTAGTCAGGGAATGATGCGTTGCTACTCAAACTGTAAAGACTGTATTTTCTGGCCAGCATCTGGCCCCCATCTCTGGTCAATGGCATCCAGCCAATCGAGCCTTTGCTGGTTGTCGGGCGCAGCAGCATCAAGTCGAAGGGAATCGTCACATAGATACCTTTAGTGAAACTCCCCTCTCCATACTCATCAGCAGACACATCGGTCAGCGTTGCAAACACCCCTGCCACAACGCCGGATGAGAAGCGTTTGGACAGATCCAGTGTCGCCCCGACATCCCCTGCCAGATAACGGCCAATAGAGAGCTGGGCAGTCACATCATCAACATAGGGCAGTTGCCAATAACCGGTCACATGGCCTGTTGCCACATCGTAATCGGCCATCCGCAAGGTATTGTTCCAATCCCGTTGCTTGACCCAGTTCACATCAGCCGCAATCGCCCATGAACGACCAAAAGGACGATACAGCAGTTCGGCACCACCACCGGCGTACATCATCTCCAGATAACCGGCATAAGCCTGACCATACCACTCAGGTGAGAACTGCTCGAAATGGGTCGCTTGCAGGTTGTTAAGCAATACATCGGAGGAGCTGACATATTCCCGGATCCAGGTTCTCACCCTGGGCAAAGCATCCCCGTCCAGCGGTGGATTCTTGTAATTGAACTTGTCGTAGTTATTGGCCAGGTTCACAAATACTGTGCCCCCCAGCCAGTTCTTCTCGGTCACCCGCCAATCACCATTGAAGTTGAGACCAAGCTGATACATGTAGAAAGACTCCGGCCCCCCAACAGACTGGTTCAACACCGGATCCACGCTGTAACTCAGCGCCGAGCTGCGACTTTCATGGCGAACAGGTGCCGACGGTGCATTGGCTGCGATGACATCCGACTTATAAGTGGTCTCTTGTCCCAATGGAAGGTCACTGTTTGCCAACCGTACAGAGTCCATGTCCACTACAGTCTCACGGATATCGAGCCCTTTCTTCTGCTCAACGATATGCAGAGAGTGAACCGAAGCGGGCAACGCATTCGCGGCCAATAATGACATTCGATCTTCGGCTTCATCTGGCTTGCGATACTTCAGCTGCTCACCGCTGACAAAAACACGATCGTCCGTGCCATACCAGACCAGATCACGATATCCGGCATTGCTTTTCGTCTGCGCACTGAGTGCAGCCCAATCGACATCATCCAGTTGGGCCGGACTCTTTTCCGGTTGATACTCAGGCCGGGGCTCATCCAGATGGGCCTGCTGCAACTCATTAAAGTTGGTCCGCATAGTAATACCCCACATCAGGGTATTGCCACGCTGATAGCTGAGATGAGTATCCATATTATCGAAAATACGATACACGGCACCTATGTTGACAGGTGAGCTATGCGGCAAGGCTCCATAGCCGCCTTTGCTGTTACGGGCCGCATACTCGCGGCTGTAATCATTACCGTCATATTCCAGTTTCAGACGCAAAGGGCGCCATGGCGTCTGATACTCGATACCGCCAAACAAGGCCGCCGGGCCGTGGAACAGACTATCGACCTCAAATTTGCCGCCATTGCCCGCATAACCATCATTACGCTGGCACCAACTCTCTTTGTATTCACAGAAGGGGTTCTTGATATTGCCGCTCTCGGCCATATTCCCCCAGCCCATTCCAAGGGTGAAATCAAACGGGCCATAACGTTTACTGGCCACAACGTACTCGCTATCGAACAGGCCAGTCCCCATCAAGTCTCTGAAGCCCAATGATACTTGGGGTAAGTAATCAGACTCTTGCCAAAGTCGGAATTTAAAATCCATCGACTTGTCTTTATAAGTCTGATCCCCGCTGAACTGCTCGTAAGGGCTATACAGACGAGTTCTGACATCGGTATAACGCAGCGTGGCCTCAAACCAGTCAAAGGGCTGCATGGAGATCGACCAGCGTCGATACTCTTCGTTATCCATGTAGTTGAAACTGAACTCGCCTTCTGCGGCCATTCTGGCACTGGGCATCTGCAGCAGACCTGCCCCACCGAAATCACTTTGCGATGGGCCATAGGGATCATTCGCCCCGGGTGCAGCAACACAAACGGTCGAGACGGCCAGGGCAATATATGAAAGTTTTGGAATCATTAATGAGGCACCCTGTTTGCAATTATCTCGGCGATCCGCTGATTTATTCCGGTAAATGAAGAGGGCAACAGGTCAGGATCAAACCCGACCAGCAGTGCAGCCCCCGCCATGGGTTCACGATGAAGCTTGTTCCAGACGGCAACGGGGACCATCTCGATATCACCGGTTGGCTGGATCAACAGCAGATGAGCCGAGTCGGCCCCCTCCAGCAGCGCATCACGCTTCCAATATTCATCGACACCAGCACCGGGAATCAGAGGCAGCGTGGGGAGCGCTTCCATCAGGCCAAACATGGCAACCTGAGGCTGGCGGGCAGCAACAAACAGCCGGTAGCTGCCTTCCAGGCGAGGGTTATCCTGCGGGGAGCGCTGGGCATTGTCAGGATCAACTATCACAGGCAAGCGGCCGGTAACGGTGATGCCTTCGAGTTGATGTGCAAGACGAGTAGCAGAAGAGGCACGTTGAGCCTCACCTTCGCTACGCCATATGCTCGCCAGACTCTCCAACTCACGGATCACCGCCGCTTGCTTGAGCTCAAACTCATGTTGACGGGCCGGCGTCGTAATCTGGGCAGAGCGCCAATAGATGGGTGATGGCAGCAGCTTGTTTCTCAGCAAGGCGTCAAGGCGTGCCCCTTCACTCAAGGTGATGGGATCTTGAAGATGCCCCTGATAGTAAATGCTGACACTGGTATCCGCGAAGCAAGCACCGGACAGCAATAAAAGAGATAGGGTCAGTTTTTTCATGACGAGAATGGCTTCAAAATGGTGAGTTCAATGACCGGCAGATCAGGGCCGAGATGTTGCTGGGTTTTTACTACCTGTCCATTAACCGGATCTCGCCAGAAAACGTTGGTCCAGGATTTCCCCCCCGGGAACATTGAAACCGTCTCTTCAAAACGCGTAGCTGAAACTCGGCGCGTCACCAGATCCAGCTCATCCTGTCCGGCACGGACCATCTTCCCTTCAAGACGGTAGCCGCTGAGATAGCGCTGTTCCCACTCTGACAAGGCACTCCAGTTGGCAGATGAGGTAGCAGCCATCGACAGTGGGTCGGCAGAACCACTCTCGCTCATGACCAGGTCATTTTCCATACCGACAGTTTTAATGACACGACCATGGCGGGTAATAATCATGACCCGATCGGCTGTCAGCCAGGAGAGTTCATCTCCATTGACATAAGCCAATACCACGAAGATCCGCGGGTTATCACCGATTTTCAGATAAGCGCTTGCATAAGGCAGTTTATTGACATGCTCGGCACTGACGGTCACATCATCAGCCCCCAACACGGCATATTTGATAGTTTCGCTCGTCACAGAAGCAGTATTTGAACAACCGGTGAGAGATAACAAACCAAGAAAAACAAGATTGCGCGATAAAGACATAGAGTGACCACAGTGACATATAAAAAAATAAGGCTGCCAAAGCAGCCCTATATCATATTAACGAGTACTGGTTGTGGTTCCGGTACCACGGCCGGCATCATCGTTGGAGTTGGCATTTGCAATGGCAACACCAGCAACAACCGCAGCACCTACACCAACGGCAACAATGGTGCCAGTCCCGATGGCAGCAGCACTGGCAGCACCAGCACCTGCGGCACCGGCAGAACCGGTGGATGCGGTAGCAGCAGCAGCTTCTTCAGCAGCCATCACACCATGAGAGAATGCCATGGCAGCAGCCAGAATCAGGGCGGTTTTTTTCATTTCATCTTTCCTTGTTTATTGTCTACTTGTGGCTCGGAGAAAATATGGCATGACAACAATGCTATTACCATATATCCCTTTACCAGCGCATTGCCATGTTCACAAAAAGTTAAGTAACTCATTGTAAACATAGATAATTGCAAATATAGCATACCATCGGGACGCTATTATTGCACTGAAATACAGGTTGCATTCGAAAACTATTTTATGGTGGTCATAAAAAAGGTGCGCCATGAAGACGCACCCTGCATTCACCTATTGCGGTTATCCAAACAGAATGTCAGGCTTTTTCCTTGCTGCCATAACTGTATTGATAATATCCGTAGTTACCGTAATAACTGCTCGCCTTCTTCTCGACCGCGTTGAGCAAGATCCCCTTGATAGCGACCCCGTTTTGCTCGAAGCGGCGAATGGCCACCTCCACCTCTTTGACCGCAGTCTTGGCGAAGCGGGCAACCAGCAGGGATGCCCCCACATGCTGACCAACGATGGCCGCATCGGTGACCGCCAGGATGGGAGGGGAGTCAACGATGACAAAATCGTAGTGCTCGCTCGCCCAATCCAGCAGCGCTTTGAAACGAGGGTGCATCAACAGCTCGGAAGGGTTGGGTGGCACAGCCCCACGACAGACAAAATCAAGGCCATCAAACCCGGTCTGACTCACAACGTGTTCCAGCTCTGCTTGACCCGCCAGATAGGCACTCAGACCGGCGCCCATCTCCTGCCCCATAACCTTCTGCATATAGCCTTTGCGCAAGTCGGCATCGATAACCAGCACCTTCTTGCCGCCCAGAGCCAACGTGGCAGCGAAGTTGGTCGACACGAAGGTTTTGCCAAGACCCGGGCCGGGGCCCGAGATCATCACTATGTTGTTTTTGGCTTCCATCATGGCGAAATGGAGGCTGGTTCGCAGACTACGCAGTGACTCCATCGCCAGATCGGCCGGATTTCGCGCAGCCAGCAAGGCTTCGTTGAGAGGCATTACCTGCCGCCGCTTCTTCTGCTGCTGCTCGATGGTGGCCTGCTCAGAGGAGTAGGGGATGGTGGCATAGACCGACAGCCCCATCTCTTCCAACTGTTCCGGGCTTTCCACACCACGGTGGAAGGCAGCGCGCACCAGGATCAAACCAACCGACAACATGCCACCCAGCAGAGTCGCCAGTACCACGATCAGCGGTTTCTTCGGCTTGACGGCACGGGTTTCAACAGCGGCATCATCGATGATCCGTACATTGCCGATGGTGCCCGCCTTCATGATATTGAGCTCCTGCTGCTTGTTGAGCAGCTGGACGAAGATCTCCTGACCAACCTGTACGTCACGGGTCAGACGCAAAATCTCCTGCTGGGTTTTTGGCAGACGCTTGATCGACTTGTTGATCGCATTTTTGGTATTCATCAAGGTCTGGCGCTTTTCCATCAGGGCGATGTAAGCGGGGTGCTGGCGGGTATAGAGTTGCTGCAACTCCGCTTCCCGGAAGGTCAACTCATTGAGCTGCTTCTCGAGGCCCACCATGGTATCCAGTGCGGCTTTCGCTTCCAGCGACAGATCGACCGACTCATTCTGCTGGCGATAAACATTTAACTGCTCTTCAGAACGATTCAGCTCCTCTTTGACCTGAGGCAGATGCGTCTGCAAGAAATCCAGGCTCTTCTGGGCCTCTTCGGTCTTGCGTACCACATTCTGCTGCAGATAGTTCTGGCTGATGTTGTCGAGCACCGCACGAATGCGGCCCTTGTCTTCCCCTTCCAGCGCCAGCGAGATGATCCCGGTATTTTTGCCCTTTTCACTGACCTGAAGATCACGCTGCAACTCGGCAATCACATCCAGTACCGGTTGTTTGACCAGCGTGAAGACTTGCCCCTCATCGGCAGCCACATCAGACAACAGCAGAGTGACATCCTCTTTCTCAAGCAGCTTGCCTACCTGACCTTCCAGCACCCGCCCCTCAACCTCAAGGGTAAAGTGTTTGTCTGCGTCAACCGTCAGCGTCAGCGGCGTCCCCAGCAATTCAGGCGCCACTTCAAAGCGGCTTACCGCCATCTTGGGATAGGGATGCCCCATCAGCCGTGACAGACCACGGCCAACCAGCGGGAAGAAATTGGGTGTCACTACAGTATCGAGATGAAGCTCTTGTACCGTACGGCCAAGCACCATACGAGAAGTCAGCAGCTCAATCTCGGCAGCGGCATCAGGCTGTTCACCGCCCAATACATCAGCCATATCCCCGAGCAGCGCAGCACCACTGGCTTTTTTCTCCACCTGCAGCAAGGCGTTTGCCTTGAAGACCGGGGTCGCCAACAGAGCGTATGCAACGCCAAGAACCATAAACAGAGCGGTGATCGTCACAATCCACCAACGGCCATCGATCAGGTAACCCAGCAGGCGCCCCAGATCGATCTCGTCATTCTCCACCGCGGCACTGCTCTGCCGGGACGAAACAGAAGAAGTCGTCATTAAACACAATCCATTTTTATAGTCAGATACAACCCAAACACCACCAGACGCTGCGGATGTCGTTACAGTTTTTTCACCCACCCATCGGCGCTACGCACCAACAGCTGGTAAACATGTTCGTAAGCTTCCCGGCTCAGACGATAGGGATCGGGCACTTCACTCTCCCCCTGCCAGTGGCCAAACAGCATGGTTTTGCCACGGGCCCCCGGGTCAATGGCCGTGACGGCAGAGATATGCCCTTTCTCCATCACCAGGATCAGATCGGCATCCTGACAGAGCTCGCGGGTCAGTTGGCGCGCCGAGTGTCCATCAAGGGAGAGACCATGCAGCTGTGCCACCTCGCTCGCGACCTTGTCGGCCGGCTTGTCAACCAGGGCACTGACCCCGGCAGAACTGACCTGACGGCCGGGCAAACGCTCGCGAAGCAGTCGTTCACCGGTTGGGGAGCGGCAAATATTGCCCACACACACCACAAGAATTTTTTCAAACATATCGCTGTCGCTCTTTAAAAATAAAATCTGCAGCCACCGCCCCTCACAACATGCATCTTCCTGAAGGGAGG
>OERO01000371.1_pt1 | contig 8622 bp, 9 predicted proteins | sample 1540041 | NCBI WGS metagenome assembly OERO01 (sample SAMEA3891234, study PRJEB23780) | metagenome | biome: terrestrial biome; feature: animal house; material: water of meat washing | place: Italy | collected 2015-05-12
CGGAGTTCAGTATGTTTCATCGCTTTATTACAATCCTCAGTTGTTGTTTCAGCGCATAGCTCAGTTCTTTTGGCAGACGTTCGCGTCGGATACGGTTAACGTTCTCATCAAAAGCCTGTTTCAGTGGGGCCGACATCGGAATTTTCACCACCTGAATGGGAAGACGATTACGCTTTTTCCTTCCCTTATCGTCATTGCCCTTCGCATACCTGGCTTCTGGCAGACGTTGCATAACATGCCAGCGCCCATTATTCAGTCGCTGGATGAATGCCCGCTGATAACGATGCTGACCGGCTTTGAGTATGCTGTTCGGGCGACGTCCCAGCATCCTGATCCCCAGCTTAATCACAGGAAGATCGCCGCGGTTAACGATAATTTTTGCGTTCGGATTTCTGACCGTAGCCCGTTTCAGTCTGGATCGCTCTTTAACAAGTTTTCTCGGCACCCGGGTTTCACGGGCGACCTGAGACGAAGACTGATTAATCGCCGTTGTGGCCACGCGGTTAATGGCCATTGCGGCGGCACCAGGCACCGCCGTTTTGCTGATACGGCTGAGGTTTTCAACGGCCTGCTCAAGACCTTTTATGGCCATACATCCCCCTTTCAGCGGCGACGGTTAACGGCAGGCGGTACGCCCCGCCCAAGCCAGAGATGACAGCTTCCGCCATCATCCGGCGAAACCCGGTCTATCCAGAAGTTTTCCTCACCGATGGTCAGCGTGTCTCCACGCCGCAGCTGCCGCACATCATCAGTCCGGACAAACAGGGACGGGCTGGAGCCTTCAACGCGCACGCCCTGTCCGGCATAGCTGATATTTTCAGGGTCATCAAAAACACCACGTATTACTGCGCCGGGCTGCTCACCGGATGTAATGGTGGCTGACGTTCCCATATGCCCGCGTATCGTTTCATCAGCCCGGGCAATGGCTGTATCAAAACCGTTATCCCTGATATTAATAACTTTCATCTGTAACAAGCCCCTCCAGGACAAGTTCCGCAACATTCACTGGATCAACTCTGACAGTCATACCTGTAACAACAATCTCCATATCACTGTCATCATGCGGATGTTTTCCCGCCACATGCAGGGTTTTGAGTACACGAACAGTGCTCATTTCATCCCCGCCAGTGGAGTAGCTATACGTCATCAAATGCCTTTCGTTCTCATCACTCTCCTGGTTTTTGTCCTCTGCTTCCTCTTCCCATTCCGCCACCCGCTGCGCTATCTCTGCGGCACTCCCGGATATATCCGGCTCACGCCCCAGAATCCGGGCCAGTTCATCAAGCCGTTTCAGATTTTGCTCTTTCGTTGCCATATCAGGCCTCTGTGAAAAAAGACACGGGGGCATTTCGCCCCCGCTCACGGATTATTTCACCTGTACCACCACAAACTCATCCGGGTCCGGCAACACCATCAGCGGCGCGGACTGCGTCATGGTAAATTCACGGGCGGGATCCCCCACCGTCAGCCAGTGTTTCGGATAACGGGAAGAGGCCACCACTCCTTCAGACAACGCCTGTGCATCCTGAATGGCACCGTAACAACGGATCCCATCTGCAGCAGTATTCCCCAGGACCAGCGTGCCGTCTGGCAGATAACGTTTTTCGGTACCGTCCTCTGCCACATAAGACGTTTTCGCCACCACAATGGCCAGATCACCGTAATACCCTTTGAAAGACACCACCGCCCCCAGGTCTTTCACTGCCGTTTCGAGTTGCGAATTTGAACCGCGACGGGTATCCAGTTTTTCGCGGAACAGCTTAAAACCATTCAGCAGACGCCAGACGGTACCGTCCATAATGGCAATATTCACAAGGCCGCTGGCCTGGTCGCAGTAGAGGTCAATATCATGCGCAGGATCGAACGTGTCACGATCGTGCTCAGACCATTTTTTACCACTGGCCTGCGTAATGTTATTCGCCGGCGATCTGCCAAAATCGACCTCAATTTTCTCGAACTGGTCTCCTTCCATGGTGTATTTGCCATACAGCACGGCATTTACCGCCTGCATTTCTTCCACCTGGACAATCGCGTGCTCTTCCTGTTTGAGGTTATCGGTAATGATACGCAGACGGCGGTAAGCCGGATCATTCAGTTGAGCCGGATCTTCACCAGGAAGGCGCTCAACCGCCTGCCGGGAATTAAATTCGTGTTTCGGCTTGACGTAGCCCGGACGCAAGACGCGGGTTTCACCACCACGATGACGCAGCACTTTTCCTTCAACAACCGGGGAGACATAGGCCGCCACCGGCGTTTTTCCGGTAATTTTGTCCAGCATCACCTCTTCGGTATGGAAATTCACCGTACGGCGGAAAAACAGCTCCAGAAACAGCGCACGAAATTTCACTTTTTGTTCGGTATAACCGAGTAACTGGCGGGTCGTAAACAATCCCATAAATCAGTTCCTTTCATTCAGAAATCAGTCAGGCCACCGCGGTGGCCTGATAACGTGTTACGGCAGCGCCGCGTGACTCAGGGCACTGCCGGCAAAGGCGTTGGCCTTTTTGTGTTCATCCACACTGTCAGGCCAGCGGATTGCCTCCGTCGCAAAAGTCCCCGACTTGTAATACGTCAGCACCGTCTCTGTGCCTTCAAGCGGCAGTACCAGTATGCCAACCGCACCTCCGGCTTTCTGTCCGTCCCAGACCACCAGTTTCCCGGTGGCTTCATCCAGCATCAGGGGCGTCAGTGCCGGTGTTGCCGAGGAAATCCCGCTGCTGCCTGTGGCGGTGTGAGCCGGATCATTACCGGCAAAAATACGTACTTCCGCACGCTGTTCAGTGATGGTTTTCGTCACCATATTGTCAAAACCTCATATTGATGGTCAGCACTGACTTCATGGCATGGCCATGAGCATTTTCACGTCCGCATCACCGTCTGCTGACGTCTGTGGCACGCCACCCTGTACCGCTGCCGGTGAATGGTTCGCCATGAAATGTTCAAACATGGCGGTTGTGGATGCAGAGACCGGTTCTGCCTTACCTGATCCCGCAGCCAGCACAGCCCGGGCGTTCTCCACGGTCATTCCCGGGCAGGCAGCCAGCTGTTCAGCCTGCGCCTCAGCCCCTTTTGCCTCATCCAGGGCCATGATCTGATCACGGAGTGATGGTCCGGCATCCGCCTGCGGTGAAGCTGCCAGGATCGGGCGGGCTTTTTCCACCGTCATCTCCGGCATCGCCGCCAGCGTTGCCGCCAGTTGTTCACGACCTTTCGCCTCTTCACACGCCATAATGCGATCGGCTTCACTCTGCGCGGATGCCACCGGCTGCTGTGGTGCCGCCGCGGCCAGGATCTCCCGGGCCTGTTCAACGCTCATGCCCTGTTGTCCCGCCAGCATCGTGGCAAGCTGTTCACGTCCTTTCGCTTCCTTACTCGTCAGGATCCCCATCACTCGCTGGTTCTCCTGCGCGGCGGCTTCCGTTGCAGTTAATTGCGGCATAGTGCCTCCTGTATCATGTGTGTACAGCGCCGTGGTCATCACACTGATGGCATCCGACGCATTGACTAATTCATCCGCCAGCCCGGCCTCAATGCCGGACTGACCTTCAAAAACGGCGGCCTCTGTTCCCGTGACCACATCCACAGACAGCCCGGTATACATCGCCACTTTTTCGGCAAACATCCGGTGTGCCGCATCAATGCGCTGCTGCATGTCCTGACGCACCTCTTCCGGTAAGGCTTCAAACTGATTGCCATCCACCTTGTGCGCCCCGGCATAAATCAGCGTGATATCCACACCGGCCTGCGCCAGATGACCGGCATAGCTGAGATGGCTCATCATCACGCCAATGGAGCCGATACGGGATGTCTGGGTAACCAGCCGTCGGGAGCAGGCCGACGCCAGCAGCATGGCTGCAGAACAGGCCGTGTCATTGCACAGTGCCCAGACCGGCTTCTGCTGACGGAGGCGGTAAATCATGTCAGCACAGTCAAACGCGCCTGCGGCCTGCCCGCCCGGACTGTCAATGTCCAGCAGTACGCCCCGGACAGCGGTGTCCGCCATTGCCTGCTGAAGACAGGCGACAATGCCGTCATAGCCTGTCATTCCGGAAAATGGCCGCATACCACCCAGCCGGTGCACCAGCATGCCGGTCACCGGCAGTACAGCAATACCGTTCACCACCCGGTAAACACGGGCCGGTCGTTTACCTCCGGCCATGTACTCGTCCGTTTCAGCCAGCATTCCGGGAGCATCAAGCTGTACCTGCTGTTGTGGTACCGAAAGACTTGCTGCCCCCATCTCGCGCCCGAGCGCGCAAAAGAAAACCCGCGCATAGGCGGGCTCCAGAAGCAGCGGTTCATTGAATGCTGCGGCAATAATGTGTGAAAGATTACGTCTCACGTGGTGTTGTCTCCTCTTCCGGCCTGCGACTCGCCGCTATCTGCTGCTGATACGCCTGCGCTATCCACACCGGACGTGAGAGTCCGGCTTTTTCCCGCTCTGCAGATTCCCTGACCTGCTGGCGGAAAATGTCCTGATAATCCTCACCCATCAGCGCCAGCTCTTTCTCATACGTGCTCAGTCCGGCCTCAATGCGCATCACCGATTCCTGGACCTCCTTGAGCCCGTCAATGGCCATTCTTCCGGCTCCAATCCACTCTGCCCGTGACCAGGATGAACGCGCCTGATAAAAATCAAAACGCGCCCGTGGCGGACGAATAATCCCCCGAAGAAGTGCCTCTTCCAGCCAGCAGGAAAACATCTGCGTGGCCAGCCGGGCCGCAATAAATTTTCGCCGCCCCATAAAATAGCGCCACGACTCATTGGCGGAGGCGCGGGCACTTGAATAACTGACCTTCGAGTAATCACGGGACAACTGTTCGTAGGAAACGCCAAGACCGGCGGCGATATACCGCAGCAGCGCCTGTTCAAGCGCAGAAAATCCATTGTCTGAATCCTGCGCAGTCTGTAGTTTCAGATCATCACCGGGGAAAAGGTGCGGAATTTTGACACCGCCCAGTGTCACGTTATTCGTGTCATACCAGCTGGAAAACTTCTCCAGAATATTAATAAGCGGATTATCCTTCTGCCCCTGCGGCGCACCGGCGATATATTCAAAGGCCTTTTCGGTATCAAGTTCACTTTCAATCGTCGCTGCATACATCGCCTTCACTATGGCTGACTGAAGCTGTGTTGCCTGCAGGGAATCGAGCATTTTCAGCCGTTCCATGACGCTGTAAAACTGATTAGCCCCACGGGTCTGCCCGTCCTCAACCGGCTCGAAAATATGCAGCATGGCCGGACGCCCGGTGGGAAGTTCACGCGGGATCCGTTCCCATCGTCCACTACCAGAGAGCGGAAAATCATCCTCACAGATATGGTACGCAACGGCCCGTCCATGCCGATCGACCTCCACCCCGGCCCGCAGAAAGCGGTTCCCCATACCGTGTCCAGGCGTGTCCACCCGTTTCGGACTCACGGCTTTAAAACGCGTACGGAATAACTGCGTGGTTTCCGTATCCCAGACCGGCTGCACAAAGATTTCGCCGTTAAACGCATGAACGCCCACACCTTCACGGATAAATTCCGTGAACGTGCGTTTTCCTTCCACGTCGATCTCGCCAGACATCCCTTCGGCGTATTCCGACCAGGCCGCCTCCACCTCATCGACAAAGCTTTTTGCTGCGGTCTCCCGCATCCCCAGCCAGCGCCAGTTCGGACGGTAGCTGATCAGAAACATATGCCCGACTATGTGATCCTTATGCAGGGCCACCGCATTAGCCGCTATTCCGTTATTGCGCACCAGATCATCTGCCCGGGCATTCCCCAGACGCAACGCGGGCAGCAGGGCCGCATCGACACTCTGCGCCGGTGGCAACCACTCCGCCATTTGCCCGCCAAATCCTGCGCCGCCCCCGTTGTAGCTGAGACTCTCACGAAGCGGAACGCCGTTCACATCAATCAGGACAGGCGTTCTTTTCATAACCTCACTCCCAGCGGACGACGGCGACGTCGGGTTGTCCCCAGTACCGACTCCGCATCATTGATCGCCCGGTTAAGCTCATCCAGAGAAGCCGCCGTATATTCAATTCTGCGACCATCTTTCTGGACAGACACCACCCGTTTACCGGTTAATAAATCAAGGCGCGCCTGACGCAGCGCCTGCAGTTCAGCGACTGTAACCATTCACTCCTCCGGACAGCTTCGCTGCCAGTTCTTTAAGGGTTGGCCGGGTCGTCTCTTCTTCCCGGGATTTTGCCAGTACAGCCAGATCAAGCTGCCAGCGTTGCACGGACACACGTAATGCCGCGTAGGCATACACCAGGCAGTCCAGCGCTTCGTTACGCCGCTTTTTGTTATCCCACAGCAGACGCATCTTTCCTTTTTCCCACTTCTCCACAAGCTCTTCCGCGACCAGTTGCTGCGCCTCTGTCTGCGAAAAAATCTCCGGATCATCAGGAAAACGGATGGCATACGACGTGGCTTCATCCACAGGCGTGGGATCGGCTTTCATACGGGCATAGAGAATTTCTTTTGCGGTGTCCGTCCCCACTTCACACAGATACACGCCCCGCTGATTGCGGGTTTTTGGCATGGTGATCACCGGCTTGCCATAGACAGATGCGCCTTTTACCGGCAGCACCCGGAAAACACCGTGTTTTTTTGACCTCTGATAAACGATTTCTCCATCGATCCCCCCGATGTCCCAGCAGACACGGGAAATGGTCATTTCGGTTCCGTCTGCATGGCGGTATTTTTTGTTGATCGCCGCATCCACACGTAACAGCGTCTCTTCCTCATCGGGACGCCCCATAATAATGATTTTATCCACCAGAAAGGCTTCCTCTCCCGGAGCCCATCCCCAGACATACATCTCAAAACGGTTTCGCTGCGAGTCAATGCCCGCCGTCAGATAAACCACCCGGGCAGGCACCGCCGCCGTGTAACGCACAACCTTATCCATCAGTACCTGGTGATCGAGTTTTTCGCCCACGGCCTCTTCCCAGGTCTCGCCCAGCGTGGTGTTCACAAAGGTTTTCAGGCCGTTGGGATCTTTCAGTGCATCCAGCCAGTCATAGACTATCTGTACCCAGGTGGTGAACGGACTGTACGCCGTCCAGATATGGAAAGTGATGGAGCGCGGCGGCGGAATTTCATCACCCCGGGCGCTGAAAAACATCAGGCCGTCACGGGTCCACATGCCCGTGTTTTCACAGATCCACCGCCCGTTACTCTGGTCAAGCTCAGACTGATGGATCACACAGCCATGATGCTCACAAAGGTAGAAAACGCTTTCGGGGCTGTCCTTCTCCCATTTAAGGCCAAAAGGCGTGGATTCATCGCCAAATTTCAGATACTGCTCCTCCCCACAGTGCGGACAGGGCACATAAAAACGCATGAAATGTGCCGACTCGTTAGCGGCTTTTTCGATCTGGCAGGAGCCTTTGATTTTAGGCGTCGAGCCGCGAATGGATTTTGGCCATACAGAGCCCTCAATACGCTTATCCCCCAGCAGGGTTGGCGAGCCCTCTTTTTCAACATCAGGTTCAAACGATGAGAGTTCGTCATAGCAGACCACGTCCACGGATTTTTCACGGTAGTTTTTGGCGGCAGCGCCGCCCAGGCACCAGAAACCGACGCCCGATGAAAAGCGTTTCAGCGTGAGGGTATTATCACGATGTTTACGACCCAGCCATGGGGAAAGGTCTTTCAGGCATGGCACGTCCCTAATCGTCGTCTCCACGTGAGACTTCATAAAATCTTCAGCGGCAGAATCCGTGGGCTGAAAAAGCAGACTGTTTCGGGATTTATGCTCAATAAAATACCCGACCACCCCCAGCAACATCTTTGTATAACCAACACGGGCAGATTTAATCAGGTTAACAGTGCGAATCAGATCGTTGCCCATACAGTTCATGATGGCGATCTGGAACGGCAGCGTTTTCCATTCTCCCTCACCATATGAAGATTCTTTAGGCAGATAATAATTTTGATCAGCCCATTCAACTGCCGTCACCGGCAATGCCCTTATCAGGGGCTGTAATGCTGTTGTGACAGCACTGATCATATTATTCAGTTGTTGCTCTGATATATTCATCGAGTAAATCCGGTAATTTATCCCCTGCCCGCGCACACTGATTTGCGCCCTTCGCAATAAGGGTTTTCAGATGGTCAAGATGGCGCGGTGTTAAATCAGGAAACTGTCGTTGCATGGATAAAGGGATGGAATCAAGCGTACTGGATAACGCCATTGCCAGCTTGCTGAGGGCAAAAATACAGAACCCGGTGTCAATAAGTTTTCCTTTTGACACCTCATTTTTTAACTGCTGTGTAACAGCCTGTTCTGCTGTCAGTTCCCATCTGGCAATAAGCAATTTCTCCTCATAGTCGTCTTCGCTATCGCCATCAGGCACATCGTTTTTACTTCTTCTCAGATACGATATGTAAAAATCACGCCAGGCATCCAGATCCAGTTGCCCTCGCTTATTCGATATCGGGGCACCCGGCAATTTCTGCAGTCTGCGAAGCTGGCGATCGGTCAGACTCAAATGCCTGGCAACTTCAGTCTGCGTAGCCACTGTTCACCTCGCAAAAAATCTCCCCTCATGCGTTTTAAACATGCATCTTGCGAGCAACTTTATGCAAACGCACGCATATGTCCGGTTTGTTTGTACATTTTT
>OERO01000374.1_pt1 | contig 8582 bp, 6 predicted proteins | sample 1540041 | NCBI WGS metagenome assembly OERO01 (sample SAMEA3891234, study PRJEB23780) | metagenome | biome: terrestrial biome; feature: animal house; material: water of meat washing | place: Italy | collected 2015-05-12
CTGATTCAGAGCATCACCCTGAGCAAAAGATTTAGCCATACGAGCACCAGAGCCTTGTTGACCAGCATATTGCTGAGCCAGTTGAGGAAGAGCATTACGTGCCAGACTCTGTTGAGTTTGTTCGTTGTTAGCAGTGATAGCTGCTTGTACAGCAGCATCGTCGTAGAGTTCACCAGCAAGAGCACCAATCTGTTCTGCTGAGATAGGCCCTTGTCCGGAGAGGTTATTAAAGCCTTGGTAGGCATTATCCATATAACCTAACCCTTGACCAGCTGCATCCATATATTGAGAAGAGAGGGCACCTAGGGCACCAGATTGAGCAAGATCATTAAGAGCTTGGTTCTGGTTGTTATTAAATCCTACGTTCTCTCGATAAACATAATCGCCTGAACTAGTGTTGTTTACTTGATTAACTAATTGATCAATGTAACTCTGAATGTAGTCAGGTCTTGTCATTTTGGAGGTAGTAGAACCACCCCCGCTGCCAAATAAAGCCATAAAGTTTTCTCCTTAGTTAGCCCCGAATGCTCCAAGAACACCACCTAAAATATTATTACCTGCGGTAGATAGCCAGTTGTTTTGACTCTGTTGGTTAGAAAGGTTAGACCCACCAATCATAGGACCAGCCATACCGGATTGTCCACCAGAAGCGTTGTAAGAGTTCCAAGCATTCTGAGTCTGAGCATTAGGAGTGAAAGCACCTAAACGACCTGCAATACCTAATCCAGTCACACCTGCACCAAGCAATTGCTGTCCTTGACTAACACCGGGTTGTGCATTCTTGATTGTGTACCCAGCCATAGGACTTACTGAGTTAAGTACATTAAGCTGATTGTTGAGTTGATTCCAACCGAACTGTTGATTACCAATAGCATTCTCCCAATTAAGGTTAGCCTGAGTCTGGTCTTGCTGCTGTTGCAGATTACCAGCCAAGAGCTGATTCTGAATGGCTTGCTGAGTAGCCTGAACACCTTGTGCACCCAAGTTAAGATTCTGACCGGCCAGACCTGTCTGAGCACCTAGGATACCACGTTGGAAAGCTTCATTGTTCTGGAGGTTATTAATCCCCATGTTCTTACCATCTATACTACGAGAGAGGTTAGTGTTTGCACTAGCCAGAGCAGCACCTTGAGCACTAGCACGACGGAGTGAACCAGAATCAGAGCCATTGCCAAGAGATACATTAGAAGCTGCTTTACCTGTGGCTTGTGCAAGAGCTGAGTTATTCAGGGATTTGCTGTAATCATTAACAGCTTGACCAGTAACACCACCACCATTTGCCATACTTTGATAACGCTGAGCCAGAGTATTCATCTGGTCTAATCCTTGCTGAGTACGGGGTGTATAAAGAGCAGCTAATTTTTTCTGTACATCAGAGTTAGCCAAACCTGATAGAGCAGCACTTTGATTCTGATTGAATCCTGCCATTTCACGACCAACAAATTGACCGTTATTCATTCCTTGAGCATTGGAAACAATCTGACGTAACAGAGCATCTACTTGAGAAGAAGGCGCTACTGTAACTTTAGATTTAGCCGAAGAGCCGAAGAGAGACATAGAACCTCCTTACCTGTAAATGTCTGTACCGATGCTTGCTAAACGTCTGAGCACCGCTTGAGTTTGAGGACTGTAATTAGAGGAAGCTCCAGTAGGTGCATGTGCTCTTTGAACAGTCTGTGAGTTAGGGACTTTACCAGCCAACATTGCAGCAGCAGCTAGAGCAGCATTACCAAAGTTCTGAGGTCTTTGTTGATCTTGACCTTGTACTTCTTCAGCGTAGAACTCAGCAGGTTTCCCACCAAGAGCACCTGTCTTACTAGCCATCACCTCAGCCTGCGTAGGAGCGTTTGCAGCACCCTCACGAGTTAGTGTTGATGGATTGTATTGATCTACAACTTGAGCCTCCTGTAAAGCTCCTACAGGGTTTGCTGTCTGTCTTGCTGCATCATTAGGGTTGAAGAAAGGGAGGAAGTGTTTGTTGTTCATGGAATCTAGTGCTTGAGGGGTGAACCCTTTCTTACCAGCAAACATTTGCTTAGCACCACCAGTCCCTTCTGAATAACCTACCATTGCCTTTCTTACATCACCATTAAACGCTTTTAGATTGTCCCTGATGTATCTAGCACCCATGTCGATATTCTTAGCTGGGTCTAGACGATCTTCTAATTTGTAACCATAATCTTTAGCCAAGCCTTTACTAATCTGCATCAACCCTACTGGCCCTGTTCCTGAAGCAGCAGAGGGTTTGCCACTAGACTCCCTCTGAATAACCGCATGAACAAGAGCAGCAGGAATACCATACTTCTTAGCAGCTTGTTGAACCAGCGGGTCTAGTTCTGAAACTCCTAAAATCCTATCCATATTCTCTCCTTGTTATAAACCAGCAAAAACTTTAGCTGCATTAATTACAGGTATAGATAAATTGACCACAGTATCAGACCCTAAATCATAATTCTGATTCCACTGGAAAAGATATCTCCCATAACCAGTTCCTACGCTAGAACCGGACATTGTATGAGATCTCATCTGCTGATATCTCCAACCACTCCCTTGACCCTTTATAGCCCCAATACCAGAGGAAAGAGGTATCATAGGGTAAGCCATTCCAGTGTTACCTCCACCAGAACCTATAAAACCATCAACAGTAAAAGGTGTCCTGTTTGTTGAGAACACACATTGTGTAGTCCCCGGTGAGTAAATATTTAAGCCACCATTGTGTTCAGGAACTCCAGCACCATTACAAAACACAGCAATCCTAGCAAAGACTGAACCACCTTCATTAGTATTTCCGTTAATGTATGGACGGTTTTGATAAACCCGTATAACTCTGTCACCAGAAGTGTAGGATAAACCTAAACCTCCATCAGACCAGTTAGCAAAAACCACAGCATTGGGCATATAGAAACCCCCGATATCTGGAATCTGTAAAGCATTGTTTATCACTCCTTGCCAAGCCCAAACACATTGACCAACAACCCCAGCATCAGAGATAGAGAAATAATCCGCTGTGTTAGAAAAGGTTATACCGTAGTTCCTATCAGCTCTGGGCCAGATTTGGTAAACGTTAAAACCACAATCAAAAAGAGGGTTGCTTCCGGGGTTCTGGTTAAGGTTGACACGAAACGATGTGGTGTTCTCTACGTAGATATTGTTTACACAATAAACATCTGGTACTAGGTTAGGTGGAACTTCCCATTGCCAACAAAGAGATCCTGTTGGGACAATAACAATCTGACCTGAACCATCCCACCCACTAATAGGGAAAGATCGTCCACCACCGTTAAAGTTGAAACTACCACTTATGGTATTCTTTATCTGGGGGAAAGTACTCCCGCTATCTATAAAGAGAGGAGCAGGGGCAGCTGGCCCCGGCCCTATAGGTTGTGCCCAAATTCCATATGCCATATCACCAACTCCCTATTCTGATTCTCAAAGCACCGCCTCCATCATAGAAATCGATCCTGTTTCCATTCATCCAAAGCTGTGCCCCGCCCGTACCACCCATTACGAAATCTCCACCCACCGTAAGTCTCCAGTTAGATCCGGACATGCTGCCAGCAGTAATCTTGTTAGCTGTTAGGTTAGCAATCTGGCCATCCTGAATCCATACGTTATCAATCTGAGCAAACTGGATACGAGCATTAGCAATCATGGCAGTTGTGATGTTGACGTTCTTTATATCAGCGAACTCCATTCTAGCCCTACCATTCTCAAAGACGAAAGGGGTATTACCAGAGCTACCGTCACCGACAATAAACTTCTGAGCAGTTACTTGGAAAGCACTGTTCGTTCCGTTGTTAGTTAACTTAACTCCAGCATATCGACCATTAACATTAGAATTAACACCCCAAGTAGCTTCGTAGTCCGTGAGCTTCATATACTGAGAAAGACTGCTATTAATGTTAGAAAGTTCTGTTTGAACTAAAGCAATCTCCTCTCCCTGCTCATTAACAATCCCCTGAACAGTTTGAATCTTTACATCATTCCCTTCAATGCTAGTTTTAATACCAGCTACCGTACCATCCAGTTTAGTAGGAGGAACGGTTGAATTATCCCAAATATCTTCAGTGGATAAATTACCCATCTGTGTGATAATATCTGCAATAGCTGTTTCAATCTCTGTAGTAATTCTATTCTCAAGCTCATCAAACTGGAGGTTCATAGCATTAAGAGCTTTGATACGAACATCAATCTCATCATGAATCTCGTCGATTGCTTGGAACATTTGGTTAGTCGCTGTACTGACTTTCTGTAATTCATCATAGACAGCGGTGTTATATGTTTCTGTATCCTCTACCCTATTAAGAAACCCAACATTATAGGGAAGTGTGGTGTTGTTGCGTCCAGTATTCTTACGAAAACCTCCAGCACCCATAAGTACCTCCAAAGTTTAAAAACAAGAAAAGGGGCCGAAGCCCCTTAGTTGTTATCTTCGACCGCCAACATTAAACTCTATTGTCAGCCCATTTATGGCTGCGTTACTGTTAACATCATTATCTATAACATTATAGAATAGGTATGGATGGTTCAGTCTCACAGCTACGTGCCTATCAACTCCAATCGTATAACTCTTAGTTGTGTGGTTGTGACCATACTCGTTAGAGAATTGACTACCCCCAGCTTCAAAGATATACGTACCAGAACCTGTAGTCTGAGGTCTGAATCGGTTGATATGTTTTTGATTCCATTCGTTAGTAACGTTATCAAAATCAATCCCCGTTCTCTCTAACCTCATTTCCAGAGGACGCTCTATTATTTTGTCATTCGCTCTGTCATAGAAATAATCCAAAGCACCAACATCTACTTGATAGAAACCCCTTAAGAAAGAGCCTACGATAGTAATTCTCTGACGGAAGTTAGTTGCATCCTTTCTCCACACCAGCTTATCAATAGCAGGGTCATCCCAAGTGATAGTTTGGAAGTCAGTCCACACTGGACCTCTTTCGAGAACAGGAGGATCTACAAGACCAATACACTGAGCATAAGGGATAGTACGGAAAGACCAAGTGTCAAACTCGTAATTCCAGACCGCAGCCTTTGTACAAGCAAAACTTTCTTTCGGCTCTCCCGGCCCAACATACATGACCCAAACCTCTTTCTTATCTTGGTGCAAGTGAACTCTAGTCGCTAGAGGGTTTACCAAACACACTTCATTAATGAGCATGTTCTTGACACGGTTAGATGCAATAGATTTCTTAGATGCACCGTTATGAAGAATCACATCGTTCTGGGTTACAACAAAGTGACCACCCTCTACTTCAACCACACACTCAGGAGCAAGAATACCTGAATCATTAAACAGCTTCTTAAACATCAGAGGCTGGTATGTGTTGTTAGTAGGAGAACCAATGTAGGTTTCAAACTCGGTGTAAACAAATAAGTAATCTTTCAAAGGGAGAACATCAATCAAACTACCATTAGAGTCAGCCAGATCAATATATCCTGCATAACCATTCTCAAGAGCTTCAGTCTGTCCAACAATGTTCGCTGAAAGATCAGAAGTTGTCAGTCGATCGTAAGCATAATCATCCCACAAAGTAGGAGCCTTGTTCTCATTCGCAAAGTTAGACCAGCGAAGACGTAAAGGATAATGAGTGGTAACACCAGAGGCATTAGATTCTCTCATATTCAGAGCAAATAGCCTATTGTTAAAAGCTCTAACCCTTTCGCACTTCCAGTTAAATTTACGAACAGAAGGGTTTCCATCACCATCAACAACTGTCTGTTCACCCCATCCCGGAAGGTCTGTAAAGTATTCAGATTCGAATTCTTTAACCTGAGGAGTTTCATAGTGAGTTGTCGCTACTGCACAGTTAGAGATTACTGCATGATACCAAGGGTAATCATCAAAAGCATCGTAATCTCTTTGAGTCATCTGACTCGCCGTACATGTAACTTTAATCTCGCCTTTACGAACAGCTGTAAGTTTCAAAGATCTTCCAGTTGTAGAGGTAGTAGAAACATAGCCGCTTTTATCAACAACCCACTGATAGGAGTAATCCCCTTCTGGAGCTGCTGTAGCAGTTATGACAATTTCTTCACCTACATCTAGAGAAGCTTCAACAATATCCAGTGTCACATTTGTCAGAGGAGCAGCTCTTGAGTTCTCCGCAGCACGAGCAAAACCTTCCATATCGAATACGTTAGAGTAGTCAAAGAAGTTGTTGCCTTCAGCCATGCCAGAGGTATCAATTCCCATAGAGTCAGACATGAAGTAAACAACTTCTTCATTCTGTACAACTGGTTCTTCTTCCTCTTTGAACTCTTCTACTAGAGGTGCACTAGCAGCCATCGCTAGGCTTCTGGTATTTAACATCCTACCTGCTAGGTTGACACGAACAGTACAAACAGCTGAACGACTACCTTCCTCTGTTACTGCTGTAATCTCTGTAAACCCAGCCAGAAGTCCAGTAATTGTAGCCTCTGTACTTGTCCCTGATACTGTAGCAATATTAGGATTAGAAGAAGTCCAAGTGATTGCTTTATTAGGAGCATCAGCAGGATTGACTGTTGCAGTTAGAACATACTGAGTCCCTCTATCCATCTGAACATCTGTCTGACTCAGAGAAATAGAATCAATCTGAGGTATCACATTAACTGTACAGGTAGCAGACTTAGAGCCATTATCAGCTGTAACAGTAAAAGTTCCTTCTCCCATGGCATTGAGAACAGCAGTTAGTGTATTGGCATTAGGTGTCACAGACAAAGCACCACCATTGCTACTAATCCAAGTGATAGGAGTCTTACCTGAGATAGCAGTAAGAGTTGTTGTACCACCTCTTCGGATTGTGATTATGTCTTGACTCAAGAAGATACCCGTATCCCCATCAACAATGTTAACGGAGATTTGAGCTGTCACAGATTCATCTTCAGTGGAAACAGTAATGGACAGTGTTCCTTCTGTAGACAACGTAGTGAGGGTGGCTTTTTTAGAATCTGTAGGATTTACTGCAATACTGGCATAAGAAGGGTTACTTACCTCCCAAGTCAGATTGGCATTATTAGCATCCTCTGGAAAAACCTGAACTTCTAACTCTTTTGTCTGGTTAAAGTTCATTGTGACAGTGCTCTCTTTAGGAACAATCCTTGAGACCACTGGATAGATCTTTATGATAGCAGAAGCTTTCTTAGTTACCGTAGCAACTTTACGACTGATATCGGTTAAGCTTTCATCTGTCAGTTTATATAACTTCTTATCTGTACCTACTACAAGGAAGCTATTTCCTGCGCTATAATAATCGAAAGGCATGGAGACAAAAGAGAGTGGAGTCAGATCTTTGTCTTCTTCCACGTAAGAAAGAGGGGCATTGCCCCCCGTCTTAAAAACTCTCTGCTCAACAAACCGAGCGTTCATAGCGTTGGTGAAAGCGTTAGGTGCTAAATCAGTTGGTGCCTGATCAGCGATAACACCGATAGCCCCAAGTGATTTTATTGGATACAGCGCCATATTGCCTCCTTAGCTAATACGTCTCCAGATGTGTGCAGATCGGAAAGGTGGTAAAGTATTAATTGGTTGACGAGAAACATCATCACGACCAAAAGATACAGAACCAGAGATTGTGTGAGAGTGTGTATCATTTTCAGTTCTCTGATTATAACCACCACCCGGACTATACCAGTTAGGGGAGCTGTTATGACCACTTGCGTCACCACGACCAAACACCATGTTATGACTGTGTGTGTTACTAGACACTGAGAAGCTTGAACCGTTAATAGTTACAAGAGGTAGGTTATCAGAACGGATAGTGTTAAACACACGACCACCTGTACCACCTGCTTGGAATTCAACACGCTGAGCATTAGGAACAGAACCATCAGGGTTTACTACACCAGAACCCATGATAACACCAGTCACTTTAGCCCAAGAGCCAAAACCAAGAGAAGAACTATCACCGGGGCTAATATCTTCTTCAGTGATATAGTAAGAACCAATTCTGAATACTTTGTTAGCCATCCAGTTCTGCATGAAAGCTTCCATCTGGCCTTTAGTAACAACGTCCCTATCACCTGTGCCCGGAGTGGCATTCTTGATCATCAACCCACCAACATCCATAGAGTCACCAGTAAAGGTAACTTTGCTAGCCAGAATATTGAGAGAATCTGAGTCCAACTGAACTGGCTCTGTTACGTTTGGAAAAGTGTTCTGCAATACTTGTTTAACGAGGCGAATCTGAGCCGCCCCTTCGTAAAGATAATCCCTGTCACGAGGGTACAGGGGGTTAAGGTCATTAATTGTGTTAGCATTAGTTTCTACTGCCATGACAACTCCTTTTAGTATTTACCTTCAGTGTAAAGATCAGCTTCAGCAGTTCTACGATTCTTCAACCCCGGACTGCTAATCTTCTTACCTTTAACTGTAATTTTATCCCAACGGAGGAACTCAGAATAAACATCACCCTTCACATCCCCGTTAATAACTTTCCTAAGTTTAGAAGTTGATAAAGCTCCACCACCAACGTTGAAGTTGAAAGAGGTGAGAGCATCAAACTCGTGGGTTAACAAAGGAACCCTAATATTTTTCTGAGTGGCACGAACAGAGTCTTGTGTGTCTCTATCTAGCAGAGCTAGACAATCCTCTATAG
>OERO01000387.1_pt1 | contig 8154 bp, 6 predicted proteins | sample 1540041 | NCBI WGS metagenome assembly OERO01 (sample SAMEA3891234, study PRJEB23780) | metagenome | biome: terrestrial biome; feature: animal house; material: water of meat washing | place: Italy | collected 2015-05-12
TTGCATTAAGGGAAAGCGGCGGGCGCAGGGCCCGCCGTTATCATCCGTTTGCTGTTACAGATTGGCAATGATCAGTTGGTAACCAATCAGTTGGCAGCCAATTAGTTAGCGACAATATTGAGCAGCTTGCCAGGTACATAGATCACCTTGCGCACGGTCAGACCGTCGGTGAACTTCTGCACGGAGGCATCGGCCATCGCCAGCTTCTCGACGTCGGCCTGGCTGATCTCGGCCGGCACGGTCAGCTTGCCGCGCATCTTGCCGTTGATCTGTACCACCACCAGCTTCTCGGTCTCGACCATGGCCGCTTCATCGGCCACCGGCCAGGCTGCGTGATCGATGTCGTCGCCCTTGCCCAGCATCTTCCACAGCTCGAAGCCGATGTGCGGGGTGATGGGGTAGAGCATGACTACCACGGCTTCCAGCGCTTCCTGCATCAGGGCGCGGTCCTGCTCGTCGTTGCCCAGCTTGGAGAGATTGTTCATCAGCTCCATGATGGCGGCGATGGCGGTGTTGAAGGTCTGACGGCGACCCACGTCATCGCTCACCTTGGCGATGGTCTTGTGCAGTTCACGGCGTACCGCTTTCTGCTCGTTGGTGAGAGCAGCCACATCCAGCGCGGCAACGGCGCCACCGGAGACGTGCTCGAAGGTGGTGCGCCACAGGCGACGCAGGAAGCGCTGGGCACCCTCTACGCCGGAGTCGGACCACTCCAGGGTCATCTCGGCCGGAGAGGCGAACATCATGAACAGACGGACGGTATCGGCGCCGTAACGCTCGACCATCAGCTGCGGGTCGATGCCGTTGTTCTTGGACTTGGACATCTTGGTCATGCCGGAGTGCATTACCTCACGGCCTTCGTTGTCGATGGCCTTGGTGATGCGACCCTTCTCGTCACGCTCTACCTTGACGTCGGTCGGGCTGACCCAGACGTTGCCGCCCTTCTCGTCTTTGTAGTAGAAGGCGTCGGCCAGCACCATGCCCTGGCAGAGCAGGCGCTTGAACGGCTCGTCGCTGTTGACCAGACCCGCGTCACGCAGCAGCTTGTGGAAGAAGCGGGCGTAGAGCAGGTGCATACAGGCGTGCTCGATACCGCCGATGTACTGATCCACCGGCAGCCAGTGGTTGGCAGCCGCCGGATCCAGCATGCCCTTGTCGTAGTCCGGGGAGCAGTAGCGCGCGTAGTACCAGGAGGACTCCATAAAGGTGTCGAAGGTATCGGTCTCGCGGAACGCTTCCTGACCGTTGTAAGTGGTCTTGGCCCACTCGGCGTCGGCCTTGATCGGGCTCTGGATACCATCCATCACCACATCTTCCGGCAGCAGCACCGGCAGTTGATCTTCCGGCGTCGGCACGACTGTGCCGTCAGCCAGGGTCAGCATCGGGATGGGGGCACCCCAGTAACGCTGACGGGAGACACCCCAGTCACGCAGACGGAAGTTGACGGTGCGCTTGCCGTGGCCGAGCGCTTCCAGCTTGTTGGCGATGGCGTCAAAAGCGCCCTGGAAGTCGAGACCGTCGAACTCGCCGGAGTTGAACAGCACGCCCTTCTCGGTGTAAGCGGCTTCGCTCACGTCGACGTCGCCATCAACCGGCTTGATCACCGCCTTGATGTCGAGGCCATATTTGGTGGCGAATTCGAAGTCACGCTGATCGTGGGCCGGAACCGCCATCACGGCGCCGGTGCCGTAGTTCATCAGCACGAAGTTGGCGACCCAGACCGGTACCTTGCGGCCATCCAGCGGGTGAATGGCATAGAGGCCGGTGGCCATGCCCTTCTTCTCCATGGTGGCCAGTTCCGCTTCGGCTACCTTGGTGTTCTTGCACTCTTCGATGAAGGCGGCCAGCTCCGGATTGTTCTGGGCTGCTTGCAGCGCCAGCGGGTGACCGGCAGCGATACCGACATAGGTGACGCCCATGAAGGTGTCCGGACGGGTGGTGTAGACCTCCAGCTGCTCAGCCTGACCCTCGATATTGAAGCTGATGTTGACCCCTTCGGAGCGGCCAATCCAGTTGCGCTGCATGGTCTTGACCATCTCCGGCCAGCCTTCCAGATTGTCGATGTCGTTGAGCAGCTCTTCGGCGTAGTCGGTGATCTTGATGAACCACTGGGGGATCTCTTTCTGCTCCACCGGGGTGTCACAGCGCCAGCAGCAGTTGTCGACCACCTGCTCGTTGGCCAGCACTGTCATGTCGTTCGGGCACCAGTTGACGGAGGAGGTCTTCTTGTAGACCAGACCCTTCTCGTAGAGCTTGGTGAAGAACCACTGCTCCCAGCGGTAGTAATCCGGTTTGCAGGTGGCGACTTCACGATCCCAGTCATAACCCAGACCCAGCATCTTCAGCTGGTTCTTCATGTATTCGATGTTTTCGTAGGTCCAGGGCGCCGGTGCGGTATTGTTTTTGATCGCGGCGTTCTCGGCCGGCAGACCGAATGCATCCCAACCTATGGGTTGCAGCACGTTCTTGCCATTGAGGCGTTGATAACGGGAGATCACATCACCTATGGTGTAGTTACGAACGTGCCCCATGTGTAGTCGACCAGACGGATAGGGGAACATGGACAGGCAGTAGAACTTCTCCTTGTCTACCTTCTCCACGGCCTTGAAGGTTTTCTTGGCATCCCAGTGCTTTTGCACTGCTGGTTCGATTGATTGGGGAACGTATTGCTCTTGCATTGGTGACATCCGGATCTGTGAAATGAATAGATAAATCAGCTGGGAAATCGCAATAGAATACCCATATCCTGCGGCGGCAACAACCGCCAGCGTCCCTTGGGCCTTAAGCCGGGCCAGATCAGGGTTTAGTAGAGGAGTTAGAGCCATGGACAAACGTCAAAAAGGGTACGAAGCCTTCATTGCCGAGCTGCAAAAACAGTGGCAAGAGACTGAAGAGTTCCAGGGGGAGCGCCTCAACCGGATGATTGCCAAGGTGCAGGCCTATCTGGAGGCTGCCAGCGACCTGACCCAGGACGAACTGGCGCTCATCGCCGAGTACGTGAAGCGGGATCTGGGCAACTATGACGAGGGGCGCCATGACGATAGTGCGCAGGTGGAAGAGTCTGCCTTTATGTTGGCCCTCAAAGACACCGCCTGGTCCTGGCTGGCGGATGTGACCGACCGCGCCCAGGTGGAGTGGCGCGAGCTGGCCGACGAGCTGGAGCACAAGGGTGTTTACGAAGCGGGTGACTGGGTGGGGCTCGGGGTCATGGTGTGCGACCAGTGTGGCTGGCGCCATACCGTGCTGCATCCCCAGCAGCTCGATACTTGCCCCGAATGCGGCTGCGCCGAGTATCACCGCGAGCCGCTCTCGCCCTGAGTCATGCCATCAATGCGGACGAGACCACGAGCAAAAAGGCGCCATCAGGCGCCTTTTTCTTGCTTGCAGGTTTCGTCGGGACGTTTACTTGCCCGCGACGGAGAGGCCACCAAAACGGATAAGCGGGGCGTAGAAGCCCTTGCCATCGTTGTGGTGCAGGGTGTCACCGACCGCTTCCAGCTCGCCCAGCAGGCGGTAGAAGTTGCCTGCTACCGTGATGCCGCGCACCGGCTGCAGGCGAACTCCATCGCGACAGAGGAACCCTGACGCGCCAAAGGAGAAGTCGCCGCTCACCGCATCGGCACCCGAATGCAGGCCATCCAGCTTGACCAGCTCCAGATAGTCGCCGCTCTGCACCTCCGCTTCGCAGTGGGGGCCCGCGCCAAACACCAGATGGCGAGCGGTCACATCGAGGGCGCTGCGGGCACCGCGAGCGGCCGAGCCGTTGCTGGCGACGCCAAAGTGGCGGGCGGTGGCGCTGTTGTGGAGCAGGGTTTTCAGCTCCCCTTCGCCAATCAGCAGCAGATCCGAGCTGGCCGCCCCCTCGCCATCAAACGCCTTGATGTTCATGCCGCCCGGCATATAGACCCGGCTCTCCAGAGTGAGCCAGCGTGACGCCACGCTCTGGCCGACCTTGCTGCGCCAGGGGTTGATCCCCTGCTGGGCCCACTTGCCCGACAGCACGCCCTGAAAGCAGCCAAACAGGCTGGCGAAGCAGTTGGTGCTGAAGATGACGCTGTAGCGACCGCTCGGCACCGCTTCACCGGGCAGCAGACCATCGGCGATGGCGTAGATTTGCTCGATCAGGGCCTGACTATCCAGCTCGTCGAAGCGACGGCCATACTGCCCCTGCGAGTGCATCGACTGGCGGCCATCCCGTTCCACCAGCGCCGAGGTGTAGCAGCCGACGCTGAACTCGCCGTGCTGGCAGAGGGTGCCCTGACTGTTGGCGAGCCAGAGCTGGCTCTCCCCTTCGAAGAAGCTGTTGTAGGGGGCGCCGCTCACATCGGGCATGGCCAGCATGTCAGATTCCAGGCGCAGGGCCAGAGCGATCTTCTCCTCAACCGGCGTGGTATCGGGCTGGTTGATCTCGGCGCAATCTGTGGTGATCCGGCTATTGGCCACCGAGATGCGCTGATCCGCATCCACCTTGGCAAAGCGGCTGGCATCGAGCGCATCCTGCAGCATGGCATCCAGCGCCAGCTCATCGAGGGATTCCGAGTAGGCGATGCCGACCCGGCCCTCTTTGATCAGGCGAATACCGAGTTGCTGGCTGCTGGTGACCTTGTATTCACCCAGCTCGCCCTTGTCTGCCTTGAGGGAGAAGGCTTTCTCCTGGTTGGCGATGATGTCTGCCTCGGCGCCGAGGTCGGCCACTTTATCCAGCAGGCGGGTGAGCAGTTGGTTCATGTCGAGTTGGCTCATCAGGCGTTCCCTCCCACCAGAATATTGTCCACTTTCAGCGCCGGCTGGCCCACCGAGGTGGGGACCGAGCCCGAGACCGAGCCGCACATGCCGGCGGCCAGCGCCAGATTGCGGCCCACCATGGAGATCTCTTTCAGCACCTGCGGGCCGGTGCCGATCAGGGTGGCCGACTTGAGCGGTTTGGTGATTTTGCCGTGCTCGATGAGGTAGGCCTCCTGCACATTGAAGTTGAATTCACCGGTGCCGGGCTGTACCGAGCCGCCCCCCATCTTCTTGGCGTAGATGCCGTGCTCTACCGTGGCCAGCATATCGTCGAGGCTGTGGTTGCCCGGTTCGATATAGGTGTTGCGCATGCGCGAGGTGGGGGCGTACTTGTAGGATTCGCGCCGCCCGGAGCCGGTGCGGGCGTAGCCCGTCTTGAGGGCGCCCATTCTGTCCACCAGAAAACCGGTCAGTACCCCGTCCTTGATGAGCTGGGTATGCTGGGTCGCCATCCCCTCGTCATCGACGTTGATGGAGCCCCAGGCGTTGCCTTGCAGTCCCTCGTCCACCGCATTGACCACCGGATTGGCGATAAGCTGGCCCATCTTGTCGTGGAACACCGAGGCCTTCTTGGCCACCGAGGTGGTCTCCAGCAGGTGGCCGCACGCCTCGTGGAAGATGACGCCGCCAAAGCCGTTCTCCATGATGACCGGCAGGGTGCCGCTCGGGCAGGGAGCCGCGCCCAGTTTCACCAGTGCCTGACGGGTGGCGGTGAGGGCCAGCTCGCGCGGATCGATGCGATCGGCATGCTCCCACCCCATCAGGGCGCCGGGGGCCTCGTAACCGACGCTCTGCTCGCTCCCTTCCATGGCGATGGTCTGGGCCATGATGCGGTTGTAGTGGCGGCGATCGGCCACTTGCACCCCTTCGCTGTTGAAGATCTCCACCTCCTGCTCCCAGCCCAGCACGTTGCCGGAGAACTGGCTCACCTTGTCGCTCTCGGCGCGGGCCGCCGCATCCATGGCGTGCAGATAGGCGATCTTCTGCTCCAGCAGCTTGTCTGCCGACAGGGGCAGGGCCACCGGGTTGCGATCGCTCAGGCGGGTGAAATCGAAGGCGGTGGCGGTCACCACGGGGTCGCGGCGGTCTTTGGCCGCCAGCAGGGTGACGATGCGCAGCAGCTCGTCGCGGCTGGCCAGATTGGTGTAGCCGTAGAGCACCTTGTGGCCGTAACAGAGGCGCACGCCGATGCCGAAATCGAGGCCGCCGCTGATGTTCTCTATCTGGCTGGAGAGCAGGCTGAGCTGGCTGCGGCGCTTGCGCTCGACAAACAGCTCGGCGAAATCGGCACCCAGCGCCAGCGCGTGATCGAGCACGTCACGGGCAATGGCGGGGGCCAACAGGGAGAATGGGGTCATAGAATATCCTTTTCTGGTCTGTCCGTTTGCTTCCGACATCCGGCTCTGATTGTTATGGGATGTCGAGTCCATTGTTGCAGACCAGCACAAAAAAGTCGCTATAGCGTCATGCGATGATACCGATTGAGAAAATCGGTGCGATAACTGCGCCCGGCGGCCAGGGCCAGGCGCTCAGGGTCGTTTTGCCAAAACGTGGGAAAGATCAGAGCAGGGCGTGGATTTCGCTCAGGATCTGCTCGACCCACTGCTCGATGCGCGGATCGGTCTGGTCATATTGGTTGGCATCATCGAGGGCCAGCCCGACGAAGTGACGGCCATCGTCGATCAGTGCCTTGGAGGCATCGAATTCGTACCCTTCGTTGGGCCAGTAGCCCACCAGCTTGACCCCTTTTGGCACCAGCTGATCGTGCAGCATGCCGAGGGCGTCCTGGAACCATTCGCCATAACCGAGCTGATCGCCGAGGCCAAACAGGGCCACGATGCGTCCCTCCAGATGGAGATCGGCGATATCTTCCCAGCGGGACTCCCAGTCCTCCTGCAGTTCGCCAAAATCCCAGGTGGAGATGCCGAGGATCAGGATCTCGTAATCCTCCATCCGGCGCAGGGAGACATCCTTGATATTGTGAATATCCACCAGCTCGGGGCCGATGAGGGCGCGGATCTTCTCGGCAGCCATCTCGGTGTAGCAGGTGGTGGAACCGTAAAACAGACCAATCTTCATCGCTCTTCTCTCTGTTGGCGCTTTCTCGCTTGCTTTTGGCGCGTTCTCGCATGCTCGTGTGGGCTGCGCCATGTTGGCAACACGATGGGTAACGTAAGGGGAGGGCGCCAGTCTAGCAGATTGCCATTCGACCTTCACCGCCCGGCAAGGGGCGTGGCAAACGTGCCTTATCTTTCCAATGAAAGTGCCTTGTCTTTCCAAGGAGTTGGCGCGTTACAATGGGCCATCGATCCCCTGATTGCAGCGCACCATGAGCAAACCCGACCCCCATCCCCTGATTGAACCCTTTCTCGATGCCCTCTGGCTGGAGCGGGGATTGTCTGACAACACGGTCAGCTCCTATCGCAGCGATCTGGAGAAGTTCTCCCTCTGGCTCGACGAGCAGGGGAGCTCGCTGCTGCTGGCGGGGATGGACGAGATCCAGCACTACCTCGCCTGGCGGGTCGATCACCAGTTTGCGGCGAGCAGCACCGCCCGCTTCCTGTCGGCCCTGCGCCGCTTTTACCAGTATCTCAACCGCGAGAAGCTGCGCAGCGACGATCCGACCGTGCTGCTGGAGGGGCCCAAGCTGCCGAAAAAACTCCCCTCCGATTTAAGCGAAGCGGAAGTGGAGGCACTCTTGAGTGCGCCGCTGGTGGATGACCCGCTGGAGCTGCGGGACAAGGCGATGCTGGAGCTGCTCTACGCCACCGGGCTGCGGGTCTCCGAGCTGGTGGGGCTCACCGCCGAGCATGTCAGCCTGCGCCAGGGGCTGGTGCGGGTGGTGGGCAAGGGCAACAAGGAGCGGTTGGTGCCGATGGGCGAGGAGGCGATGCACTGGCTGGAGCGTTACTACCGGGAGGCCCGCACCCTGCTGCTGGGGGGCACCAGCTCGGATGTGGTGTTTCCCTCCAAGCAGGCCCGTATGATGACCCGCCAGACCTTCTGGCATCGCATCAAGCTCTATGCCCTGCGGGCCGGGATTAACGGCGAGCTATCCCCCCATACCTTGCGCCACGCCTTCGCCACCCATCTGCTCAACCACGGCGCCGATCTGCGGGTGGTACAGATGCTGCTGGGCCATGCGGATCTCTCCACTACCCAGATCTACACCCATGTGGCCAACGAGCGACTCAAGGCGCTGCACGGTGAGCACCACCCCAGAGCCTGAGTGGCTGGCCTCCCAAAAACAAAAAACCGCCAGCAGGCGGTTTTTTTATCTCTACACGACAGGAGATGGCGCTTATTTCCCTTGCTGGGATTTCAGCAGATCACGGATCTCGGTCAGCAGCTCCTGATCCTTGGTCGGGC